>Ga0075467_10001568_pt1 | contig 18874 bp, 20 predicted proteins | sample DEB08_DNA_9_FD_75067 | JGI IMG/M metagenome (GOLD analysis project Ga0075467, IMG submission 75067) | Aqueous microbial communities from the Delaware River and Bay under freshwater to marine salinity gradient to study organic matter... | ecosystem: Environmental > Aquatic > Marine > Coastal ... | reverse complement strand
GCATTGGGTTCTTCTTCTACCTCAATTTCTGGCGCTAACATGCCGACAATGTCATTTAGCTCGGCGACTAAATAGCCCTCATGATCGAGACTATGTAAGAGGGTTTGGGCAATTAATTTGTCTTGCTGGCTTAGGTTGGTCATTTGGATTTGCCAGTCTAAGTGCTCAAACAAGGTTTCTTGCTTGACCGCAAACTGAGTAAATTCAGTATCTCGGCTCGATTGTGATGTGCTTGAAGTGGTGTTGACTCGGTGTGACTCAAATGACTCCTGCCAGTTTGCTGATAAATCCTGTTCCGGCTCAAGATGGTCGGTTTTTTCGATCTCAAAACCAGGATCTCCTGACTCGCCAACAGGCTGTGGAAGCCCGTTGTCTTGTGCGTTTTCTAACGGCTGAACCTGATCGGCAGCCGACACTTCGTTATCGACACGTTCCAACAGTGGGTTGGAATCAATCGTTTGCTGAATTTCAAGCTCGAGATCTAGAGAAGGGAGTTGTAACAGCTTTAGCGACTGCTTGAGCTGCGGCGTTAGAGTAAGTTGCTGCGAAAGTTTTAGGTTTAAGGTCTGTTTCATTTACTGCTAGGTTTCAACTATTGCCTTGCTCCAACTATTACCGTGGTTCAACTGGGTGTAATTTGAGCTCTGACATGCTGTTGACTTCGGCCATTCAAACCATTCGGTTATTACAACTAGAGATCAAAGCTCGCGCGTCAGCAAAATACGTAAATTTAGTTTATACCCATATTTTGGCTATTACCAACAATTATGACAAAATCTAAATCTTGTTATATTTTAAACTTAGAGCCAAGGTAAACATCACGAACACCTTGATGGCTTAAGATTTGTTTGGCGGTGCCCTCGGTCAGAACACTGCCTTCTGTCAAAATGTAAGAGTGATCACAAATATCTAATGTTTCGCGGACGTTGTGATCGGTAATAATGATGCCAATCCCTGAATTTCGAAGATAATCTATAATTTGCTGGATATCGCCAACAGAAATTGGGTCGATACCGGCGAAGGGTTCGTCGAGTAAAATAAAGTAAGGTTTTAGTGCGATGGCTCGCGCAATTTCAGCTCTCCGGCGCTCGCCGCCAGACAACGAGATACCTAAAGTATCGCGTTTGTGACCAATATTGAACTCTTCCAATAGTTGTTCAACGCGGCGACTACGCTGCTGTGGCGACATGGTTTTGTCTGTTTCTAACACCGCCATTATGTTGTCAGCGACGGTTAACTTTCTGAAAATCGAAGGTTCTTGCGGAAGATAACCAATCCCGAGTTTGGCTCTAGAATGCATCGGTAAGTGGCTGATATCTTGGCCATTTAATAAAATACGACCGCTGTCACTGCGCACCAAACCGACAACCATATAAAAACTTGTCGTCTTACCCGCGCCATTAGGCCCCAATAGACCAACGACCTGACCACTTTCGACCGAGATGTTGATTTTTTTGACTACTTGTAGGCCCTTGTAGCTTTTACAGAGGTCGCGTGTTTCGAGAATGCTCATACTTGTTCCAAGTCTTTATTGCTTAGCTTTTAATCAACTCTTTGAATAGTTCAAAAGGGCCGAATTTTTTGATTGAGCCCTCTATATTTCCCTTTTGTACTGCCGGGATGTTAAGGGCTCAGATTATTAGGTAATTAGCCTATGGCTTCTTTTTAGGCGCAAGAATTAGGCGTGAACGCCCAGCTTTGGCGGGTTCAATCGTTGGTTCTGCGGCTTGCTCTGTGTCCGTTTTACCTTTTGTCTCATCTGTGTTTGGTTTTGCCGTTACCTTCTGAGCTGGTACTTGATCGTCGTCTTCAAACGGGTCTTCGATTTTGCGTTTTGGCGGCGTTGAGCCATCCTTACCGGCTGTAACGACATTCGATTTGCCGACGATGTTCAATCTATCAGTCTCCATGTTGTAGACGATTTTATCGCCTTCAGCGGTTGACGCGCCTTGTTTTAGTGACGCTTTGCCAGTCAGAGTAATAGTATTGTTCGGATAATCGATCAAGATTTTTTTAGCCCAACCTTCAACGTCATCGGGTTTATCGTCGGGGCGTTGTTTGAAGCGTGCTAACGATCCATCGGCAATGGCTTTGACTAATTCGCCCTGTTTATCGTAGGTAGCCACCAGCTTATCGGCTTTGACTCGCAGTGTTCCTTGAACTATTAGTACGTTATTGGTCAGGGTTCTGACCCCGGTCTTGAAATTAATTTCGGTATCATCGGCTTGGATTTGAGCAGGCTGATCACGGTCGCTGCTCAGGGCTATAGCCTGTGTGCTATAGCTTAGTATGACAATAAGTCCGATAAATAGACTGCGGCCAATGGTTAAGTATGTTTTCATTTTTCTACCCGTTTAGGTTGCCGATTGCATTCATGCTCTGAAGCCGTAAAGAAGGCGAATTGGTCGGTTGGTACGACGCAATGCTATTTATCAATCAATAATCAGCAATCAATTAGTTCGTGTTTGGTGTTGGTTAAGCCAGCAAAATATACCATACAAGCTGACTGGCAGATGAATAAGCAGGGCTAAAGTAGGTCTTTGTTGGCCTCCTTATCGAGCAATACTCGCATGCGATTGGTTTCTATCGTGCCGCCGGGACCGCGAGAGTCGGCTTCGACCACCACTTTGACGTTGCCGGTCATCAGCACTTCGTCACCGCTCGAGTTCATCCAGCCTGAATCTGCATAGGTGTGGCGTGGCGCAAGGCCCTCTTCATATTGAACAATATGTGGGTTGTCGAACAGCGCGGTATCATCATCGGGGAAGTGTGCCATGCGATTCGCTTTAATTACAAACCGTCGCTGGCCATTTTTGTCTAAACCTGTGGCGACAAAATTTTCGATGTAATAGTCAGGGTCGTGGCGGTTTTGAAAGTCTTGTAGCTCCGGTTTATCTTCAACCAATGAGGTTTGCAAGTAAATCCCGCCTAGGCCAATTAATCCTAGAATTGATATGTACAAGAGTGATTCGAGTTGTTTCAAGTGATGCTACCGCGTCGTGTCTCGTTATTGTGCCGATTTATAATTTTTTAATAGTTGAGTTAGTTGATAAGCCGGTCGCTGAAAAGGCGTTATTGTGCGCCGACAATGCCTAGCGGATAACTACCTTGGCTATAGAGTAATACATCACAGATCGCCCGTACCGCTCCCTGTCCACCTGTTAATGGAGAGACCCAGTCAGCGATGTCGCGAACAATAAAGTGGCCGTTATCGACTGAAAACTTAAGACCGCATTGAGTCATTACCGGTAAATCAATAACATCGTCACCAACAAAGCAGCAATCTTCGCCGCTTAAGTCTAGCTGTTTAAGTAATTGTTTGAACACTGATAGCTTATCGCTCACGCCGAGATAGCAATGTTTAATACCAAGATCATCCAATCGAGTCTGTAGTGCTAACGATTTTCTCGCTGAGATAACACCGACATCAATGCCCGCTGATTTAAGCATTTTTAAACCGTGGCCATCGAGCGCATGAAACACTTTCATCTGTTCGCCATCGGCGCTGTAGTGGAGTTTTCCATCGGTGAGTACGCCATCTACGTCAAATAACGCCAGTTTAACTTTGGCCGCCTTCGCCATGACATCATCAGAAACCTGATACGGAAGTGGTGGAAGTGTGATCATAAAACCCCAGCTCTTAATAGATCTTGCATGTTGAGTGCGCCGACAACGCCAGAGTCATCGGTAATCATCACGCCGCTAATGCTTTTTTGTTTCATTAGACTAATTAATTCGGCCGCTAAAACATCTTTTCTAGCGGTTACCGGGTTCGCCGTCATAACCTCAGATATCGGTGTGTCGATACTTATTCTTTCCGACAAGGTGCGGCGTAAATCGCCGTCTGTATAAATGCCGAGTAGGGCGTTATTGGCATCAACAACTCCTGTCATTCCCAAGCCTTTACTAGACATCTCCACTAAGGCGTCTGAGAGCAACGCGGTTTCTCGCACAAGTGGTATTTCTGAGCCCTTATGCATAATATCTTCTACATAAAGTAATAGCCTACGACCTAATGAGCCTCCAGGGTGAGAGCGAGCAAAATCGGTCTCATCAAAATCTCGAGCATTTAATACCGCGATCGCAAGCGCATCGCCAACCGCAAGAGTGGCGGTGGTGCTTGCCGTGGGCGCTAGGTTCATTGGGCAGGCTTCTTGCTCGATGGGAATATTAACGTAGACGTCTGATAAATTAGCCAAGGTAGAGTTCGGCACGCTGGCCAAACCAATTAGGCCGACCCCCATACGTTTGATGATCGGTAATATCGACAATACTTCAGAGGTTTCGCCAGAATTTGAGAGCGCTAGAACCAAATCTTTAGGAGTAATCATTCCAAGGTCACCATGGCTCGCTTCGCCTGGATGCACAAAGAATGCTGGGGTGCCAGTACTGGCCAAGGTAGCCGCAATTTTGTTAGCTATATGGCCTGATTTGCCCATGCCGGTGACCACCACGCGGCCTTCGCAATCGAGAATCAGTTGGCAAGCCTCTTCAAAGCTGCTGCCGAGATGGTCAAGCTGACGCGTTATCGCTTCAGCTTCAATGCTCAATACCTTGTAGGCAGAGTCTAGAAATGCAGTTTTTTTCATGCTCGAAGGGTATCGCTGCAGCGACAAAAGATCAAACTGAGATAAAGATTAAATAGCCTAGATAGCCAAGGTAGCTAAACAGAAAGAGCCCACCTTCGAGGCGACCGAAGCGGCCTTTGGTTAACGCAAAGATCAACATCAACGCAGTGAAGGCAAACATCACTGGGAAATCACGCCATAACGCGCTGGTATCAATTTCGGTCGCTTGCAATGCTCCGGTGAGACCCAGTACGCCGAGGGTGTTAAATACGTTTGACCCGATAATGTTACCGATAATCATGTCGTGCACGCCTTTACGAGCAGCGGCGATGGCCGCCGCGAGCTCGGGCAAACTAGTGCCAATCGCCACTATTGTCAGGCCAATAATTAATTCGCCTACGCCAAAGTACTCGGCAATAGTGACCGCGCCGCTGACTAACATTTTTGAAGCGGCCATTAGCACGATGATGCTGAACACCGTCCACGCGGCGTAAACGCTGCTCGGCTTGTGGGATTTACCGCCTGTTTCGGAGTCCGGCGTATTTGGTTTTTCGGAGCTAGATGGCGCTGGTTCTTGGCCTTGCTGGGCTTTGGCCGACCAAGTTAAATAGCCAAGCAAAACGCCAAGTAAGATAATGCCGTCGATAAATGACAGCAGTCCGTCCATAATCAATACGATCGCCAATACGCCGGTAAACAGCACGATTGGAAGATCGATGGTGGCTGTAGAGCGGCTCACTGGCAGTGCGCGTACTAGTGCCGCGCTGCCCAAAACCATGCCGATATTGGTAATGTTTGATCCTAAGGCATTGCCGAGCGCTAGATTGCCTTTACCTTCTAAGGAGGCCATTGCCGAGACAAATAATTCGGGTGCTGAAGTCCCAAAGCCGACAATCACTATGCCTACTAAAAAAGTAGATATACCTAGGTTTCCGGCGAGTTCTGAGGCGTTGTCGACCAATAGATCGGCACTCCACATTAGTAGCAAGAAGCCCACTAACACTAGGGCTATGGCGATTTCGATTTGCATTTGTATAAAAAGGGTCTCTGAGCAACGTGAGCGTTACAATGTAGGCCCGAAGTGTGTTGTTTTCGCCGGCTAATTGCAACCAAAAACGAGCCAATCGAAGCCGAACGTGTTAATTGTTAAACTTGTTTGAACTTATGTGATTTTTAGTATTTGGGGGATTCATTTGTTAGAATGGTGATCGGGCAGCTATCGGGCTATCGAGATTTACCCTGAGGTCTGAGCATGACTCAGGGACGAAATGAAAAGTGGTTGGAATGTATCCAATTGACATGGGAACCGTTGCAACGAGCACGTTTTTCAAGCAAGAGTGGAGGTATTACGAACATTTTTAACCGCTCGCCGAGTTATGCTGCAGCCTCACTCTAGTGAATAACCCTAAACGACCTGATAGGAGGTCATTCATGATAGACAGTATTACTGATTTTTTAAAAGAACCATTGCCACGTCGAGTGCTATTTTTCGATGATATGTTAACCCCGAGTTTGATCCGTGTGTTGTACTGGCTAGGCTTATTGACTGTGTTCTGGAGCGGCATCGGGCACTTTTTCTCGAATGGCTTCTTTGGTATGTTCGAAGCGCTAGTTTATATTGTTGCTGGTGTTATCGCTTTGCGGGTAATGGCTGAGCTGGTTATGCTTCTATTTAAGATTAACCAGAACCTTGAGAAAATGGCCGGAAAATCCGAGCCGATTACCTCTTCAGACTCGGATTCAATAGCGAATTAGAACCAAAAACTAAAAAAAATTACAATACAGACGCTGTTATACCGGTCTTTGCTAAGGCAAGGGCTGATGCGTCTTGATTTTGCTTAAATAGGCCCTAAACATAAGCCTCGTCGATTGCCTGATTTCGGCGTAAATGAGCGAAACCATAAAGGTCTCTCTGTAACAATTCATTAATCAGGGGTTAAGCTAAACTTTGCTATCCTCTACAAATCAGAACCGTGATAGTTTCTAACTGATCGCGAAAAATTACTTTTTGCTGGGAGACCACAATGAACTTTATGAAATACTCCATCACCAAATTATCGCTAGTCATCGGCATATTCGTTATGTTTTCGGCCCAAGTGCAGGCAATGCAGAGCCCGCACGATGTCGTAAGACAAACGGTCGATTCTATGGTCGCTAAATTAGAAGCTAACCGCGCCACTTACGAGGTCAACAATCAAGCGCTTTACGATATGCTTGACGAAACACTACTTCCTGCTCTGCATGTGCCCCGCATGGCCGACTTAATTCTCGGTAAGCAAGCGGCTAATTCGGCAACGGATGAGCAAAAAAATGCCTTTGTTAAAGAATTTAAAACGTTTCTTTTGCAAAGTTATGCCACTGGCTTGCTAAATGCCACTGGTAAAGAGAAGGTGATTTACGAGCCTACGGAGTTAGCGCCAGGGGACGATAAGGTTAAGGTTAAAGCTAAACTGATATCGGCATCCGGCGAAGAGTTTCCGATCGTATTGTCGATGAGTAATCGTAATGACACCAGATGGCGCGCCTACAATCTTGATGTGGCCGGTATTGATTTTATTCGCACTTACCGCTCAAGTTTTGCTTTGAGCTTAAAAGAAAAAGGTATCGATGGGTTGATCAATGACCTTCGCGGTAAAAACGCCCGTTAAACGGTATAATCCATAGCACACCTCTGAAGGCGAGCACACCTCTGAAGGCGAGCACAGCTCGCCTTTTTTGTTTTTAACTAATGCCTTAAGCTACTTCACTACTCGAGAGAAATTGTGACTCAAGAAATACCAGCCAACGCTGAGCAACAGCCCGCGATCTCCTTGCGTGGTGTGACTAAACGATATGGCAAATTGCAGGCTTTGAGCGATGTTAGTTTTGACATTCGACAAGGCGAGTTCTTCGGATTGCTTGGCCCCAACGGGGCGGGTAAGTCAACGTTAATCAGTGCTCTCGCTGGTCTGATTAGAGTTAACAGCGGACACATTTCGATACTCGGAGCTGACGTTGAAAAAGATTATCGTCGAGCGCGTATGAACTTAGGTGTGGTTCCTCAAGAGATTGTGATGGATCCGTTTTTCACGGTTCGTGAGACATTAGAGTTTCAATCTGGTTATTTTGGTCTGCGCAATAATGGCAAATGGATTGATGAACTATTAGAGCAGCTTGGCCTCAATGATAAAGCCGACTCGAACATGCGAAAGTTATCCGGAGGTATGAAGCGCCGAGTGCTAATCGCCCAAGCGTTGGTGCATAAGCCAAAGGTGCTGGTGCTGGATGAACCCACCGCCGGCGTCGATGTTGAGCTGCGACAATCTATGTGGCGTTTTGTCCGACGCTTGCATAAAGAAGGTCATACCATTGTGCTGACCACTCATTACCTTGAAGAGGCTGAGGAGTTGTGTGACCGCATAGCGATTATTGATAAAGGTAAACTGCTAGCACTCGAGACCAAGCAAGACTTACTCGCTCGAGGTTTAGGAAGTAAATTATTAGTTCGCGCCAGTCATTCGATTGAGACCATTCCGCCACAGTATCTCGACCGTGTAACGCGCTTAGCGGGCAATGAAGTCGAGCTTACGATTCATCGAGACAGTGACTCAATTATGCAAATATTAGATGGCTTAAGAGCAGCCTCAATTAGTATAGAATATGTTTCGGTTCTAAATGACAGTCTTGAAGACGTTTTTATTCGAATGACCGGTGAGCAAAGCGGAGTTCGAGCATGAACTGGATAGCTACTTATACTTTACTCTCTAAAGAGGTAACTCGTTGGCGCAAAGTTTGGCTGCAAACCGTATTAGCGCCGGTGGTTACCGCTCTGCTGTATTTACTCGTGTTTGGACACGTTTTGGAAGGGCGTGTTGAGGTCTTTCCTGGCGTTAGCTACACCGAATTTTTGATTCCTGGATTGCTAATGATGGCGGTGATTCAGAACGCGTTCGCCAATACCTCGTCGAGCATGATTCAATCTAAAGTGATGGGCAGCATTGTGTTTATTCTCTTGCCTCCATTCTCAGCGCTGGAAATGTTTCTGGCTTTTATCGGGGCGGCAATATTGCGTGGCCTTGCGGTCGGTGTTGGTGTCTTCTTGTTAGCCTATTTTTACGTAGGGGTGAGTATTGAAAACATTTTCGTTATTCTCGCATTTGCGGTCCTAGGTAGCTATGTAATGGCGGCTCTGGGCTTGATCGCGGGAATGTGGGCCGAAAAATTTGATCAAATAGCCTCATTTCAAAGCTTTCTCATCGTGCCCTTGACCTTCTTAAGTGGTGTGTTTTATTCAATTACATCATTACCACCATTTTGGTATCAGATGTCCAAAGCAAATCCATTTTTCTACATGATTGATGGCTTTCGCTATGGCTTTTTCGGTCAGTCGGATCAGCCTGTGTTATTGAGTCTAGCGGTGATGCTTAGCGCATCTGTGGTGTTGACATTGGGGTGCGTGTTGATGCTAAAAAGTGGCTATAAGCTACGTGACGCCTAGGCATATTTTAGTTTGCTGCTAGACTTGACCTCAATGAGCAAATATAAGCAAAGATTAATCTCGCAATTAACCGCTGGAACTGGCTCAAATACTGGCTTTCGGGTATTCTTGCGACCAATAAATACTCGACTTGAGAAAAATGGACTATGGTTACTCCTGAGCAACTAAAAAATTGGATTGAATCTGGCTTTGACGGCGCACAAGTGGCGGTAGAGGGTGACGGACATCATTTCGAAGCTTCTATCGTAGCGGCTGAATTTGAAGGTAAGTCGCGCATTCAGCGTCATCAGCTAGTGTACGCCGCGTTAGGCGATAAAATGAAGGCAGAAGTTCACGCCTTATCTATGAAAACGTTAACGCCTGCAGAAGTTTTGTGACCCTGATAGGCTTAAATTGACTATCTAACTTCTACTAACCCCTACAAACTCCTAAAATAGGTAAATAAAATGACTGAACAAGTAACAATGCATGAGCAAATCAAGCAAACCGTAACCGACAACAAAGTAGTGCTTTTCATGAAAGGCAACGCTAATTTTCCACAATGTGGATTCTCTGGCAAAGCGGTGCAAATTTTAACCGCCCTCGATGCGCAATTTGTCACCGTTGATGTTCTAAGCAATGATCAAATACGAGAAGGTGTTAAAGCCTATTCAAACTGGCCGACTATTCCCCAGTTGTATATCAAAGGTGAGTTTATTGGTGGCAGTGACATCATGAATGAAATGTACGAAGCAGGCGAACTTAAAGATACTCTAAGCGCCTAAAATAAGTGCTTAATGCCGTAAGCGTTTAGATTTGCCTAAATTGCTGCCAGAACAATCCCAACGCTTAGCGCGTTTTTACTGAAGGAAACTCCAACTAAATGGATAAACTGATCGTAACCGGTGCCGGCCCGCTTGATGGCGACGTGATTATATCGGGTGCTAAGAATGCGGCGCTGCCGATTCTAATTTCATCGCTTTTGGTTGATGGCAAATTGACATTGAGCAATGTGCCTCACTTGCAAGACATCACCACTACCATGAGCCTGCTTTCATACTTAGGCGTGGAAATGGAAATTGACGAACGCATGAAGATTTGTGCCGACGCCAGTGGCCTGAACCAAAGCCGAGCTCCCTACGATTTGGTGAAGACCATGCGAGCTTCCATATTGGTGCTTGGCCCGCTAGTTGCGCGCCTAGGTCATGCTGAAGTTTCGTTGCCTGGTGGTTGCGCTATTGGCTCTCGGCCGGTAAACCTGCATATCAAAGGTTTACAAGCGATGGGCGCAACAGTGAAAATCGAAGACGGTTATATTAAAGCCACCTGTGACCGATTGAAGGGCGCCCGTATTTTTATGGATATGGTGTCGGTGACTGGCACCGAAAACCTAATGATGGCGGCGTCACTGGCGCAGGGCACAACGGTAATTGAGAATGCGGCACGTGAGCCTGAAATTGTTGACTTGGCCAATTGCCTGAATGCGATGGGCGCTAAAGTATCAGGTGCTGGTACTTCTGAGTTGGTGATCGAGGGGGTCGACTCATTGCATGATGCAAGCCATACGGTTATTGCTGACCGAATCGAGACCGGCACCTACTTGGTAGCTGGAGCAGTAACGCGAGGTCGAGTAAAGGCGCGCGCAACCGACGCAACCTATTTAGATGCGGTGCTTGACAAGCTGGTTGAAGCCGGGGCTGATATCAGTATTGAAGGCGATAGTATCGAGTTAAACATGCATGGCAACCAGCCCAAAGCGGTGGATATTTATACCGCACCTCATCCTGCATTTCCTACCGATATGCAGGCTCAGTTTGTGACCATGAATTCGCTTGCAAATGGCACTAGTAAGGTTGTTGAAAACATATTCGAAAACCGCTTCATGCATGTACAAGAGCTGCAACGCATGGGCGCACAAATAGACCTAGAAGGTAATACCGCGTTTATCACTGGACGTAACAAGTTACGTGGCGCACCAGTGATGGCCACAGACTTACGTGCCTCTGCGAGTCTTGTTTTAGCGGCATTAATGGCCGACAAGCCGACCGTTATCGACCGTATTTATCACATCGACCGCGGTTATGAGAGTATTGAAGAAAAATTGTCACGTTTAGGCGCTAATATACGCCGCGTGCCCGGCCACGTATGGGATAAAGACCTCGCCCTGCAAGAACTGGTTAAATAGCACGATTACCCAGCCACATAGACTGACCAACCCAAGACTGAGCAACTGATGATTACCCTAGCGCTTTCTAAAGGCCGAATTCTTAAGCAGACACTGCCGTTGCTTGAGCAAATAGGCATTACTCTAAAAGACGATCCGTTTACCAGTCGTAAACTCATCTTCGCGACCAGTCGGGACGATTTACAATGCGTGATCATTCGCGCCACCGATGTGCCAACCTATGTTCAGTTCGGCGCGGCTGATGTCGGGATCGTTGGCAAAGATGGCCTGTTAGAGCATGGTGGCGAAGGCCTCTGTGAGCTACTTGATTTGCAATATTCAAAATGTCGTTTGATGACCGCTGTGCGGGTTGAAGACCTCGACCGCCCGAAGACTCAAAAGCGTTTACGAGTGGCAACTAAATACGTCAAATCGGCAAAGCGTTATTATGAGTCGCAGGGGATTCAAGCTGAAATTATTAAATTATACGGAGCCATGGAGTTAGCTCCGTTGGTTGGCTTGGCCGATGAGATTGTTGACTTGGTAGAAACCGGGAACACTTTGAAAGCCAATAACTTGGTTGCCAAAGACGTGGTTGCTCATAGTTCATGCCGTTTAATTTCTAATGCGGCCGCGATGCGCGTAAAGCACGCCTCTATTTCGGCGTTGGTGGGGCGGCTGTCAGCTGTTATCGAAAGTCAATAAAGTACTCCTTATGAATGTGATGATGAAGAAGCTAAAATCGTCTGATGCCGATTTTACAGCGGCGCTTAATTCGCTGTTAAACCGCGATGAAACCTTAGAATCCGGAGTCGAGAGTACCGTCGCCAAGGTTATCAGTGATGTTGCCAAGCATGGTGACTCTGCCTTGTTTGCCTATACTCAAAAGTTTGATAACTTTGATGTCGAAGCTCGAGGCTTGGAAGTACGCCCAGCACGCTTACAGCAAGCGCTTGAAAATATTAACCCCGATCAACGCGAAGCGCTCGAATATGCGGTTGAGCGTGTACGAAGCTATCACCAGAAACAATTAGCTGAGTCATGGAGTTACACCGAAGCTGATGGAACGCAGTTGGGCCAGAAGATAACCCCAATGAAGCGTGTTGGTGTGTATGTGCCCGGTGGCAAAGCGACGTATCCTTCATCGGTCATCATGAATGCGGTACCGGCCAAGGTGGCTGGGGTAAAAGAGCTGATCATGGCCTCGCCCACGCCCAATGGTGAGTTTAACGATATGGTGTTGGCCGCCGCGCTGATGTCTGGAGTAGATCGGGTCTTCAGAGTTGGTGGTGCGCAAGCTATCGCCGCGCTGGCCTACGGCACTAAGACAATTCCAGCGGTAGACAAAATTACTGGCCCTGGTAACATTTATGTTGCCACCGCCAAAAAACAGGTGTTTGGTAAGGTTGGCATCGATATGATTGCTGGCCCATCTGAAGTGCTGGTTATTGCAGACGAGTCGGTTAATCCTGATTGGGTAGCGATGGATTTGTTTGCTCAAGCCGAGCATGATGAGGTCGCCCAGTCAATTTTACTAACGCAAAGCGAATTATTGGCCGAGCGTGTTCAGCAGTCCATTGATAAGTTATTACCCAGTATGGAGCGTGCCGATATTATCCAACAATCGCTGAAACGAAATGGCGCGATTATTGTCGCCAGTACACGCGCTGATGTTGTTGCTATTGCTGATGAAATTGCCGCCGAACACTTAGAGATTTTCACCCAAGACGCCGACAGCTTAGCCGATGAGATTAGTAATGCAGGTGCCATTTTTATTGGCCCCTATAGTGCTGAATCACTAGGTGATTATTGTGCCGGCCCGAACCACGTACTACCGACCGCCGGCACCGCACGTTTTACCTCGCCGCTTGGGGTTTACGATTTTCAGAAGCGTACTAGCATGATCAAAGTATCGCGGGAAGGCGCTCAGACGATAGGCAAACATGCGTCAACCTTAGCACGTGGTGAATCGCTCACTGCGCATGCACGTTCAGCCGAATACAGGCTCGACAAAGAGCAATGAGATCGCTCTGCAATAATGTAAAAGGCTCCGCCGAGATTTAAAGACCCCAGCGAGATTTAAATCTATAGCGAAATCGTTTGCCCTTGCCTTGCTTGTTGGGCAACTCTATATGGTCAATAGTTTGTCCAACAATAATCAAATCCTGAGCTGCTGAAAAGCGTGCGTCATGAAGCTCTAAACGAGTGATTTGATCTAATGATAGCGACCTAGGAAAGCTTAGAGTTATAGACTTTCCCGTGACTAAGTTTGAACTTTCGACCACATTTGAGTAAATTTTATTTCCATCGCTTACCGCTAAAGCCCTTAACTTTGGTGTATCTCGATTTACCAGTTTTGCAAAAAAGCTGTCGCTGCGTTGCGAGTTAGGCAGCTGAGAAATCTCTACTTTAGTTATTTGACTTCCATAGATATAAGCCAAGAATACGCCGAGTAAAAAAATAACACTTAAGATAATAAGCTGAGTACGCCTTTTAAATCGCGGATAGTCTAAGCACAGTTCAAACGGCGGCGTGCAAGTACCGCAATTTTTTCCACCCCTTGGGCCCAAGGAATCACCCAAACAGCCGGCGTCTCCCGCGCAACTAATATCACAAGGAATATCGGCTCGGTGGCTGGCTAAATGAACTGATGCGGCATGGCACTCTCTGAAGCGTAATCTCGACAATTTGACAATATCGCCAAAACGTTCCTCAATTAGTATTTTCTTGATCGCATTCGAGCAAGTATCGCCTTGGTGCAGGCGATGGTGAGCGCAGTTAAAGCCCTTTATCGGAGATAAGAATCGTTGATAGAAACTAATTATTAAAAGGCAAACGAACTTAGTCATTATCCGACAGGCTCCTCAGCTAAGTTGCCTGTGGCCAAATCTAGTCATCGGCCCGTCGATTTTTCAGCACTTTCATTGGCACGCCGGCGACAACATCAAATTCACCAACGTTCTTATTGACTACTGTGCTAGCACCAATGATCGAGCCAGACTCTATAATCACACCGTCAAATACCTGAACGTGACTACCAAACCAGACATTGTCTGCGATTTTTATACCGCCTTGCGGCGTCATACCTTGCTTCTTGAATGGCTGCTCTAAGCTTTCTGTGCCATACGGACCGCTACCAATAAAATAGCAAAACGCGCCGATTAAGACATTGTCGCCGATAGTAACGTCGCTACCTTCCATTGCATGCACCAGTGTGCTGATGCCAATGGTGCAGTCTGATCCAATAGTAATATCTCCGTTCTTGCACGACAAAACCACGTTACGGCTAACAATAGTGTTATTGGCAATAATGATACCGTGATTTGAGCCACCTTTGGCGTCAAGTACGGCTCGATCGTCAATAATCACACCATCGCCAATCGTTATCTTTTGACCGTGACGAATAGCTACCCCTTGACCGAACACAACATTGCGCCCGACCTTGCCGATAATGAATGGGTACAAAGCCTTTCGTAGCACTAAGCCTAAGGCGCCTGGAACCCAGGAGGCGAACAACATGATTAGCTCATACTTGACTAAATACCACAGGCTATTAGAGCCTAGCGCGAGATCTTGGTAGCGAGCAAAAGCCGACTTACTATTGTCGGTAAGCTGTTCATGTAGCGTTCCTTCAGAGAGGCCGGGCTTTTGATTATTGGTCATGATTAGGGTAATAATGTTTTAGTTAAAGTTGAGAATTAAGATGCCCCTGAGGGTATCTCAATCACGGCTCAAAAAATAACTAAAACAACCAAACAAAAAACTTCAATGCCAACCAAACTAGACCGGCAACAGCCAACAATAACGTGCCATTCACGGTGTACTTCAGTGCCTTATAGGCCGGCAAATTTGTTTCCTTTAGGCGTTTAGATTTATCCAATAGAGGCACTAGAGTGCTAAAGGTCTTATTGGCAAAGCCTCGTTTATCTTCATCTGTGTTTGGAACTACCGTTGCGCGCATTAATAACTTATACGGCCAGTTTAGCAGTCGGCCTATGGGCGACATTGGTCGCTCGATATCACACATTAAAATCAGCCGCGGCTTATCGGCGTCATTATGAGCAAAATGTAAATAGGTGACGTCAAACAGTAAAGGTTCACTGTCGCGCCATGAGTATTTTTGATCATCTACGCTGATATAGCATTTGTCGTCATTTGGCGTATCTAAGCCCAAATGATAACGCAGCGAGCATGCTACAGGATCTAAGTGCCGAGTCAGTTGTCCGCCGGGAGGAAGTACCGAAAACATGGCGCCATTAACCTGTGGAATTCTACTCAAGAGCGCAACTGTTTTTGGGCAGGTGCGTTTGGCCGATTCGTGTGTATAGCCATACCAGTTGACGTAAAATTTGGTCCAACCGTATTTGTAAAAAGTGCGAAACCCAATGTCGTAATAAGATGCCGAGTCCTTATCCGCTATTTGATCGAAGCCACCCTCGGCCATTAATTCCACGGCTTCTTGACGAATTATCTGCCAATTATCTGCAATTTCCGTTAATTCAGGAAACTCTCTAATATCCATAATCGCAGGGCGAGCTTTTGCGGCAGTAAACAAATAAAGCAGGCAATTGAACGGTGTGAAAATCGGCCACCCTTTGCGAATATATTCGCCGAAACCGTCCCACCGTGCTTGGCCCCGATAGGCATAGGCATAGGTAATTGAGCCAACGCAAAAAAGCAAAATGGCGGCCATTATTAATGTGGTCATAACAAATACGCTCTAATTTAGGTTGCGTTTAAACGCTTTGGTTTCTGTAAAGCCAGTTATTGAAAAGCCAATCGTTGATTGGTCGTCCTGGCAAAAACGCAACGGTATGTTCTTGCCTGAGAATATAGCCTAAAACAGCCCTTTTCCCCAGCGCTTGAGCTTCGAAGACGAGCAATTTCAGGCGCTGAGTATCGATATATCAGAATACTTGAACAGTCGATGATAGATTTGCGGTGAATCTCAGCGCCTGCTAGTCTTTAGTTCAAGCATGAATACTCTTTGGGTTAATCACGAATAGGTTTTAGACAAACTGTAGAATAAGGCTGGCTCAGCTTACAAGCCAAGACCCGAGATCGAAATACAATACAGGGTATTTCTAGACAAGGGAGTGGTGGCTTACCACCTAGGATATGAGCAAGTTTGAGCCGATTACATGGCCTAGCTCGAGATTCAAAGTTTGAGATTCCCAGTTTGAGATTCCCAGTTTGAGATTCTCAGTGCGTATCTCGATACGCCAAAACGGATGTATTTATGAAAACCTTATGATGGGGCGACGGCACAGAGATTTCAGCAGAGAAAACTCAAACCATGATCGCTTAAACGTAGTCAAACTTCGCTCGCTTTTGGCGGCATTAACACAATGAGCCTGTCGGATAATGAATTTCACTAGTACGAAAGCGCCACTCTGGTCTATTTTTTGGTTTATTTTCGAGCAATGGAACAACCATTACGTCCTAAATAAACCAAAAAACTAGCCTCCCCGAAGGGCGAGCTAGCGAGTTGTTCCCCTTTCTACTGACCTAAATCATTATTCGACCGGCCCACAATTTAATTATGTCTAGAAAACCATTGAACTTTCAAGAACTCTCTGCCGAAGAGATGTTACTAATTTCGCGCGAATTTAACTCGAGAGTGTCAGGTAGGCGCAGCGTACGCGACTTCTCTGATCGGCCGGTAGATCGAGAGGTTATAGAGAATGCCGTGCGCACCGCCGGTTCAGCACCCAGTGGGGCTAATAAGCAGCCTTGGCACTTTGCGATCGTCGAAAGCCATGAGACCAAGGCGCTGATTCGTAAAGCCGCGGAAGCCGAAGAGCAAGAATTTTACAATGGCAGAGCACCTAAAGCATGGTTAGACGATCTTAAAGTATTCGAAACCGATCAGCACAAACCATTTTTGGAGACCGCGCCGTATTTGATCGCGGTGTTTCTGCAACGTAATTCGGTTGATGAAGAGGGCGTAAAGCATAAGAACTATTACATGCCCGAATCAGTTGGCATCGCCACCGGGATGCTAATCACCGCGCTGCACGTGTCAGGCCTCGCAACCCTAACCCATACACCTAGCCCAATGAAGTTTCTGAATCAGATTCTTCAACGACCGAGCAACGAAAAACCCTTTATGCTGATTGTTGCAGGCTATCCGAGCGACGGCGTAACAGTGCCAGATATTGAGCGTAAACCATTCGACGAGATTGCCAGTATTTTTTGAAGACTATGGTCCGGTCTTTAACAGGGTGGCCAGCGCCGCACGCGTATCAGCAGGGTCTATAACCGCGTCGATCTCCAAAACGCTAGCCACCTCAGCCGCTTGGCCGCGCTCATATTGTTGCGCCAATAATTTGTCGAACAAGGCTTTCTGTTGCTCTGCATTGGTGATTGCGGCCAGCTCTTTACTAAAGCCCAATCGAACAGCGCCCTCTAAACCCATTGGGCCAAATTCGCCGGTTGGCCACGACAGAGTGTATAACGGTCTTTGAGTACTGCCGCCGAGCATAGCTTGCGCACCAAGCCCATAACATTTTCTCAAAACTACGGCATAGAATGGTGTCGAAAGTTGAGCGCCGACGCGAAACATTTCGGCTAGACGCCTTACCGCCCCTTGAGTTTCATGATCTGGGCCGACCATAAATCCTGGCGTGTCGCAAAACGAAATGATTGGCAATTTGAATTGATCGCAAAGCTGCATAAATTTTGTCGCCTTATCACCGGCGCTAACATCAATGGCGCCGCCTAGCGACGTGCAGTCATTGGCTAAAATGCCAATCGCTGTACCTTCAATACGGGCCAGCCCGACGACCATCGATGGGCCGTAAGCTTTACCCAACTCGATGAATGAATCTTGGTCGGCTAATTGCTCAATAACGCCTCGTACTTGGTAGGTCTGTCGCCGATTCTCTGGCAGCAAACGTTGTAATTCTGTTTGATCATTAGACTGCCAGTCTGACTCGTCGGCCTGAAAATAGCTCAGCACTTTTACCGCGACTTCGGCGGCTTGGACTTCATCGTCTACAACAATGTCTACCGTACCATTGCTTGATTGGACCTCGATCGGGCCGATGTCGGTTGGCTTGTAAGTGCCTAAACCGCCGCCCTCAATCATCGCTGGACCGGCCATGCCAATCCATGACTGCTTAGTCGCGATGGTGATATCCGCAGCCCCGAATAAAGCGGCGTTGCCAGCAAAATTATAGCCGTTGGCCACGCTGATCCGTGGAACCAATCCGCTTAAACCAGCCCAAGTTCCAAACGAGGCACATTGCAGGCCTGAGTTCACTACCGTCACATCGGTGTCTCCCGGGCGGCCGCCACCGCCCTCGGTAAACATAATTACCGGCAATTTTTTATCACCTGCAACCGCTAAAATACGATCCAATTTCTGATGGTGGAAATAACCTTGTGTGCCGGCCATTACCGAGTAGTCGTTGACCACTAAGGCAACCGATTGGCCATTTACTTGTCCGATACCGGTAATTATGCCATCGGCCGCGCTGCTGGTTTTCAATGTTTGGTAGTCATGGCGTTGGCGTTGCGCCGCGACCGCAAATTGGCCGTATTCTTGAAAACTCTTTGGGTCGCAGAGTCTGGCTAAGTTTTCTCTTGCCGTTTGATAACCCCTACTATGACGCTTTGCTGCGGCCTCGCTACGGTGTTGATCTAGGCTCAAAGCCTGACGGTCATAGAACTCCTGAATCAGCG
>Ga0075467_10001567_pt1 | contig 18882 bp, 20 predicted proteins | sample DEB08_DNA_9_FD_75067 | JGI IMG/M metagenome (GOLD analysis project Ga0075467, IMG submission 75067) | Aqueous microbial communities from the Delaware River and Bay under freshwater to marine salinity gradient to study organic matter... | ecosystem: Environmental > Aquatic > Marine > Coastal ... | reverse complement strand
TCGCTTTATTGATCCAAAGCTTTACTTTAAAATTTATGGGAAAGATAATTTCCTATTACAAAGTTTCACTGCTCTTGGAACTGTTTTCTTACTCATTAACCTTTGCCTTGGAGTTTTTTACTGTCTTACACTTGTTGAATTTGGTCCAAGCTCCTTTTCGTTTTTCATTACGCTACTAATACATATAGTCGGGCTGATTTTTATTCGATTTGTGTTTTTAAAGATATGTTTCAAATTACTTGGAATAGATGGATTTTCAGAAATATTTCTCTTTAAAACCCTGAGTTATCAAATTCAGATTTCTATACTTTCGTTCTTTTTATTTCTTTTTTATGAATTCAGTTATCCAACTCAAGAATTCTTAATACTAATTCTCATTCTCATTGCAGGGCTTTATCTTTTATCCCAGCTGTCTTTGTATCGAGAATATTGGGGGGTATTTAAACACCATTTATTGTATTTAATTCTATACCTTTGCACATTCAAATTAGCTCCGTGGATTCTACTTTACAGCACCCTTAAGTAGAACGTTGATAAAAGCAACTTATGAAAGTAAAAACGATACTGGTTTCCCAGCCCGAACCTGCAAACGAGAACTCACCATATACTCGTTTAAAAGAAAAGCATAATGTCAAAATCGACTTTAGACCTTTTATTCACGTAGAAGGAGTTGATGCTAAAGATGTGAGACGTCAGAAAATTGATTTTGCTGATTACACTTGTGTAATATTGACGAGCAGAAATTCTGTAGATCATTTTTTTAGATTAGCTGAAGAAATGCGTTTCAAAGTTTCTGATGCAACTAAATATTTTTGCAAATCTGAGGCAGTGGCTTTTTACCTACAAAAATATGTTGTCTATAGAAAACGTAAAATCTATGTGGGTCAAAAAAGCTTGAATGACTTAGAAACGGTGTTCAAGAAATTTGGTGATGAGAAGTTTTTATTACCATCTTCAGATATCTTAAAACCCACTACTCCTGATTTTCTCGATAGCTTAGGTATCGATTGGACACGAGCTCAATTATACAAGACAGTTGTGAGTGACTTATCCGACTTACGCGATGTTTCTTATGATGTTTTGGTATTCTTTAGTCCGTCTGGAATTGAATCGTTATTTCACAATTTCCCGGATTTTGAACAAAACAATACCAAGATCGCAGTTTACGGAAATACCACTGTAAAAGCAGCTGATGAAGCTAAGCTAAGAATAGATATCAAGGCTCCATCTGACGAAACTCCTTCGATGACAATGGCCATTGAAAAGTATATTGCAGCAAATCCAAAGTAAAATTATTTCTTCAGAAAAGAAAGCATCAAGTACCCCCATGCCGAAATTAATAAAAGGCCGCCAATGGGTGTAATAGGTCCTAGATATTTAACAGGCCAGCCATGAAACTCTTTTGTTGCTAAAAGAAAAATACTACCGCTGAAAAGTAAAACTCCCGCTAAGATTAATTTCACAAAAGTTGATTTCACATTAGTGTCTAGGGCAGATATATTATTGATTAGCAATATTGCAAAACTGTGATAGATTAAATAACGAACTCCAACTTCAAAACTACTCAGAGCATCTTGACTTAAGCGAGTTTTAAGGAAATGACTCCCTAAGGCTCCTAAGCTAACTGCTAACATGAGTAAACCACTTGCTATTGCACTCGATATTCGTGTATGAAATTCCATTCTCTATTTTTTTATAAAGATAGTCGCACAAAAGCTTTTTCCCTAATCAGTTTACTTAAATTAACAAAAGATCACAATGCGGTTGATTTATTCAATCAAAATTATACTTTTGATGAAAAATATCAAATGAAGATTACAAATCAGGAAGTGAAAGTTGATGGAATTGACAAAATTCTATTGAATGGCTTAATTCAAAATGCACGTGTTTCTATTGTCGAATTATCGAAGAAAGCGGGTATTTCTGGTGCTGCTGTACATCAACGACTAAAAAAACTAGAAAACTCCTCTCTAATAAGCGGGTCTCAAATCAATATAAACCCGAAAATATTGGGATATAATACGCTTGCATTTATTGGTGTTTTTTTGGATAAAGCGGTGAGTAATCCTGAGGCTGTAGCACAACTTAAAAAAATTCCTGAGGTAACAGAATGTCACTATACAACCGGAAACTGGAGTATACTCATCAAGATTTTGTGTAAAGACAACGAACATCTAATGAATCTACTCAATACAAAAATTCAGACGATTAGTGGTGTTTCAAGAACGGAAACCTTCATTTCTTTGAACCAACAAATTAATAGGCAAATTGCGCTATAAACTAGTCGCGACTATTACCCATTACACGTAACAAAAGATACATGAGAGTCGCTAATGAAGCTAAAGCAGCCACTACATAGGTTCGTGCAGCCCATTTGAGTGCATCGGTTGCGCCTTCAAGTTCTTGTTGACTTACCATATTCTTTCGCTTCAACCAATCTAGTGCTCGGTTGCTAGCATCATATTCAACAGGAAGTGTTATAAAACTGAACACAGTGCCCAGTCCGTAAAGTCCAACACCGATTAAAGCTATCGTCTGCCCAAAGGCTAGAGTTTGAGATGCAATCAATCCGCCGAAGATAATGTACATCGAAAAATTAGAGGCAACACTTACCATAGGCACTAGTGTTGATCGCAATTGTAACCACTCATAACCTGTAGCGTGCTGAACAGCATGCCCACATTCGTGAGCTGCTACTGCAGCTGCAGAAGCATTTCGCTGCATATAGACTCCTTCACTGAGGTTAACTGTTTTCGTTATTGGATTATAATGATCTGTTAGCATACCTGGTGTTGAAACAACTTTAACATCTCGAATTCCATGGTCAGATAACATTTGTTCTGCAATTTCTTTTCCAGTCAGACCGTTTCTGAGGGTAATTTTAGAATAGTGTTTGAATTTCTTTTTAAGGGTATTCCCTACCCACCAACTAGCAGCTGCAATTACAATGATTAAAAGAAGATAAGAACCCATAGTTTTTGATTTCTTTAGTGGTTAAAATTTAAACTTTATTCTTGTTTTTAAGAATAAGAACTAAAATTATGAGTTGCAAAAAACCCGTAACCGTATTTGCGATCATAATAGACATACTATCTATTAAATAACCGTAGACACCCCAAAGAGAAACTCCAAGGAGTAATACAAGATACATGGACACAGAAACTCCCTTAGAAGATTTTGATTTCCAAACTTTGATTACCTGTGGAACAAAAGCAGACGTAGTTAAAAGTGCTGCAACAAAGCCAATAATTTCAACATCCATTAGCCTACAATATTAATTATTTTACCAGGGACAACGATTACCTTTTTAGGGATTCTTCCTTGTAATTGTTGTTGTGTTCGATCGTCTTTCATGATTATTTCTTCGATTTCTTTAGCTTGTAATTCCAAAGAAAGTTCGATTGTAAAACGCATTTTTCCGTTAAAAGAAACAGGATAATTTTTAGAAGATTCTACAAGATAAGAAGGCTCATAAATTGGAAAAGCTACCTTACTAACACTAGAATTATGACCTAAGAGTTCCCATAACTCCTCAGCGGTATGGGATGCAAAAGGTGCAAGCAAAATCGCTAGCGGCTCCAACACTTCTCTTTCATTACACTTTTGTGAGGTCAATTCATTTACACAAATCATAAAAGAACTGATACAAGTGTTGAATGAAAAATTCTCGATATCCTCAGTAACTTTTTTTATGGTTTGATGTAAACTTTTTAAAGACTCTTTAGATGCTTTTTTCTCACTAACAGAAAAAGTTTCATTGGGGTGATACAACCTCCATAACTTCTTCAAAAAAGAATACACCCCCGAAATACCTGCTGTGTTCCAAGGTTTAGCTTGCTCTAATGGCCCTAAGAACATTTCATACATCCGCAATGTGTCTGCGCCATATTGCTCACAAATCAGATCTGGGTTTACTACATTGTATTTGGACTTAGACATTTTCTCTACCTCACGCCCAACAACATAAACTCCATCTTCTAGAACAAAAGTGGCTTCTTTGAATTGTGATTGCCAGTTTTTCAATCCCTCCATATCCAATTCATTCGATGAATTAACAAGACTTACATCTACTCGAATCGCATCAACTTCAAATTCTTCAATACGACTTTTTGATATGTACTCTTGAGTTCCTTTTTTACGATATACAAAAGCAGAAGACCCGAGGATCATTCCCTGATTGATTAGCTTTTTAGCATACTCCTCAACTGGAAGTAAATTCAAATCAAAAAGAAATTTTTGCCAGAAACGAGAATATAATAAATGTCCCGTAGCATGCTCACTTCCTCCAAGATATAGATCAACTTCTTGCCAATAATCAACAGCTTCTTTACTCACAAAGGCTTCCGAGTTATCAGCATCCATATAGCGGTTGAAATACCAAGAACTTCCTGCCCATCCTGGCATAGTGTTCAATTCTAAAGGAAAAACAGTAGTTTCGTTAATTGCGGTATTGGAGACAACTTTTTCGTTAACTGTATCCCATGCCCAAACTGTAGCATTCCCCAAGGGTGGTGCTCCTTCTGGTGTAGGCAAATATTGTTCTACTTCTGGAAGTACTAGTGGCAGGTTTTCAGGTTTCAAGCATACAGGAAGGCCTTCTTTATAATACACTGGAATGGGTTCTCCCCAATAGCGTTGTCTGCTAAAAATAGCATCTCTTAACCTGTAGTTTATTGTGCCTTCTCCAGAACCATCCTTTTCTAAACGTTCAATAACGGTGGCCATTGCTTCTTTATAAGCTAAGCCATTTAAAAAGTCTGAATCGGTTATTTGAGTTTTTCCTTTTTCGGTAAAAGCTTCTTTTGAAATATCAGCTCCTTCAAAAATATTACGGATCGGTATATCAAAATGTTTTGCGAAATCATAATCTCTTTGGTCTCCACACGGAACTGCCATTACAGCACCTGTTCCATATCCAGCAAGCACATAATCACCGATCCAAATTGGGACAGGCTCTTGAGTAAGTGGGTGAAGTGCATAGGCTCCTGTAAACACTCCACTGATGGTTTTTACATCTGCCATACGATCACGTTCAGATCGCTGAGCACTTGCCTCGACATAGGCAGCAACGGCTTTCTTTTGATCATCTGTAGTAATTATTTGAACCAAATCATGTTCAGGAGCTAAGGTCATAAACGTTGCCCCAAACAAGGTGTCTGGTCGTGTTGTAAAAACCTCAATTGTTCCTTCATGGTTTTGAATCTCAAAACGCACGTTTGCGCCAATTGATTTTCCAATCCAGTTGCGTTGCATTTCCTTTAAAGAATCTGGCCAATCTATGGTATTTAGTCCTTGTAGTAAGCGTTCGGCATAAGCACCGATTCGCATACTCCATTGTTTCATTTTCTTTTTTGTTACTGGAAAACCTCCTCGTTCCGAAACACCATTGATGATTTCATCATTGGCAAGAACGGTTCCAAGTTCAGGACACCAGTTTACTTCGGTCTCAGACAAATAAGCCAAGCGATACATTAGTAAAACTTCTTGTTGCTCTTTTGCTGAAAAAGAAGACCAATCAGTTGCAGTAAAAATTGTGGTATTTTCATCACAAACTGCTTCTAGGTCTTGGTTTCCTTTTTGTTCAAAATGTATTATTAAGTCCTTGATCGGCTGAGCTGCGTTTGCTTTCTTACAATAGTAAGAATCAAACAACAATAGAAAAATCCATTGCGTCCATTTGTAATAATCTGCCTGTGAGGTTCTAACTTCACGACTCCAATCGAAAGAAAAGCCCATACGATCGAGTTGTTCACGATACCGATTGATGTTAGTTTGTGTCGTTATATTGGGGTGTTGACCCGTCTGAATTGCATATTGTTCGGCTGGCAAACCAAAGGAATCGTATCCTTGCGGATGAAGCACATTAAACCCTTTGTGTCGTTTGTACCTTGCATAAATATCACTGGCTATATAACCTAAAGGATGGCCTACATGTAAACCTGCCCCTGATGGATAAGGAAACATATCCAAAACATAGTATTTTGGAAGTGTGCTTTTGTTTTCAGCTTTAAACGTTTGATTTTTGGCCCAATAGTCTTGCCACTTTTTCTCGATTTCAAGGAAATTATACCCCACAGTAATTCAATTTATTAGATGCACAAAAATAGGGCTAAAGCGGGAAAGGAAAAAGTTTATCGGCACCAAGAATACAAATTGATTTGTCTTTAGTATTTTTACAGTATTAATTCAATGGCTGTGCGAAAGAATTCACAAGACAACTACCAAAAAAGACGCTTGTTATCCACCTACTTTTCAGTAGTAGTGAGTATATCTCTTGTCTTGTTTCTAGTGGGTTTACTTGGCCTTCTCTTGTTGAATTCAAAGAAAGTTGCAGATCACTTTAAGGAGCAAATCGCTTTTACTATTTACATCAATGATACAGCCAAGCCGATTGAAGTTAAACAACTTCAAAAAAGTCTTGCCCTTCGACAAGAAACCAAAACAAGCCGTTTTGTGTCCAAGGAAGAGGCTGCAGAAATTCATGCCAAAGAAATTGGAGAAGATTTCATGGAATTCCTAGGGTACAACCCTCTGTTGAGTTCTATCGATGTATATTTCAATGCTGCCTACGTATCGCCTGCTTTTTTGAGTCAACTTCAGAAAGATTTTGAAAATAAAGCCTACATAAGTGAAGTTCTTTACGACCAACCTTTGGTCGAAATATTGGATGAGAACATTAAGAAAATAACTGAATGGATTTTAATTTTGAGCGGCGTCTTCATTCTTGTCGCCATCTTACTCATCAATAGTTCTATTCGCCTATCCATTTATTCCAAAAGGATGATCATTAAAACCATGCAATTGGTAGGGGCTACTAAAAGTTTTATTCGAAGACCATTTATCTGGAAACATTTACAACTGGGTATATATGGTTCTATGATAGCCCTGGCTGCTCTGGCTGGTGTGCTTTATGAACTCAATGAGCGTTTCCCTGAACTCAATCTAATTGCTAACCCTATTGAACCTGCCGTTATTTTCTCTAGCATCTTGGCAATGGGAATATTAATAACAGGCTTGAGCACATTTTTCGCTACCCAACGTTTCCTCAATCTAACAACCGAAGCCGTTCAATAAATTGCCATGAAAAAAACCGAATCCACAAAAAAACAATTCATATTTGGTAAGCGTAATTACCAATTCCTTTTCCTTTCTCTTGCAATAATCAGCTTAGGGTTTTTCTTAATGGCTGGTGGTGGAAGTCCTGATCCGAATGTATTCAACCCTGAAATTTTTAGTTTTAGACGAATTCGATTAGCTCCAACATTAGTTTTATTGGGTTTTGGAATTGCTGTCTACTCAATTTTGACTTCTCCAAAAAAATAATTTAATGGATATACTTACAGCTATTTTGCTGGGCATCATTCAAGGGCTTACCGAATTTTTACCGATATCATCTAGCGGACATTTAGAAATAGCCAAAACTATTTTGGGCGACAAATCGTTACCCAAAGAAAGTTTACTAATGACTCTTGTGCTTCACGGAGCAACAGCTTTGAGTACAATGGTTGTCTTTAGAAATGATATTAAAGAAATTCTACAAGGTCTATTCCAGTTCAAACAAAATGACGCTTTTTACTTTTCTGCGAAAATCATACTCTCCATGATTCCTGCTGTATTTGTAGGTCTCTTTTTTGAAGATCTAATCACACAATTATTCCATCAAAACATACTTTTAGTCGGCGGTATGTTGTGGATTACGGCGGCCTTACTATACTTTGCAAACCGTGCTAAGGTAACAGAAAAAGATTTGAATTTTAAAAATGCGTTGGGCATCGGTGTCATTCAAGCCATTGCCATTCTACCTGGAATATCGAGAAGTGGAGCTACCATAGCCTTGGGTGTTATTCTTGGCATTGACAAAAGTAAAGCTGCCCGTTTTTCTTTCCTTATGGTCATTCCTTTGATTTTTGGAAGCATGGCAAAAAGTATCTTAGAAATAGATTCTGAAATATCTGATATCAATATACTAAGCCTCGGCATTGGTTTTATTGCAGCTTTCCTAACCGGAATAGTAGCTTGTAAATGGATGATTGAATGGGTGAAAAACTCGAAACTCTGGTACTTTAGTTTGTATTGTTTAATCGCTGGTACCGCGGCTATGATCTACGGTGTTTTATGAGTGCAATGAAAGAGCAGTTTCTGAATGGTGAAATCATTCTAATAGACAAACCTTTGGACTGGACTTCTTTTCAGGTTGTCAATAAAATACGCTGGCTTATTCGATCAACCTTTGGTATTAAAAAAATTAAAGTTGGTCATGCTGGAACTCTAGATCCCCTGGCATCTGGTCTTCTAATTTTATGCACTGGTAAAATGACCAAAAGTATTGAGCAGTTCATGGGTCAAGAAAAAGAATACACTGGCACCTTTACCTTGGGAGGTACTACTCCTTCTTATGATCTTGAAACTGAAATTGACAACACCTTTCCTACCGATCATATTACCGAAGAATTGCTTCAGGCTACTTTAGATCAGTTCGTTGGAACCATTGATCAGTATCCACCTGTTTTTTCTGCCTTAAAAAAAGATGGGAAACGGCTGTATGAATTTGCTCGCGAGGGAATTGAAGTCGAAATTCCGACTCGAAAAGTTAATATTCGTAGTTTTGAATTGACACAGAAAGCAATTCCTAAAGTTGATTTTAAAGTCATTTGCAGCAAAGGCACTTACATTCGATCCCTTGCCAATGACTTCGGTAAAGCCTTAAATTCTGGGGCACATCTCAGTGCTTTACGAAGAACTCGAATTGGAGAATTCAACATTGAACAGGCTGTAAGTATCGAAGATTTCGAGAAACAGATAAAAAAATAAGCTAAACCCTGTATTATCACAAAATCAGTCCCCTTAATTCTCTATATTTGTAACACTAAAAAAAACAGATGAACTTCAACCGTATATTACTTAAACTTAGTGGCGAAGCACTTATGGGCGATCGCACACATGGAATAGATCCGGTAAGGATTAACGAATATGCTGAAGAAATAAAGCAGATATACGATCAGAAAATTGAAATCGCTATTGTTATTGGCGGTGGAAACATTTTCAGAGGTGTTTCGGGATCTAGCCAAGGAATCGATCGAGTTCAGGCAGATTATATGGGAATGCTCGCTACTGTAATCAACGGTCTTGCACTGCAAAGCGCACTTGAAAATGTTGGTGTACCAACACGCTTACAAACTGCTTTAAAAATTGAAGCCGTTGCAGAGCCTTATATCAAAAGAAAAGCTGTTCGCCATTTAGAGAAAAATCGCGTTGTTATTTTTAGTGCAGGTACAGGAAATCCATTTTTCACAACAGATTCAGCAGCTGTACTTCGTGCGGTTGAAATCAATGCAGATGTGATTTTAAAAGGCACTCGTGTAGATGGTATCTATAATGAAGATCCTGAAAAAAATAAAGAAGCTGTGAAATTTGACACCCTTTCTTTTGAAGAAGTTCTCAAAAAAGGTTTGAAAATAATGGATACAACTGCTTTCACTTTAAGCCAAGAAAACAAATTGCCCATCATCGTATTTGACATGAATACAAAAGGGAACTTAGTACGTGTTGTACGGGGAGAAAATATAGGAACCAAAGTAGATCTTTAAGTCACAAGCTTATGAACGAAGAATTACAATTTATTATTGACAGCACACTTGAAAGTATGAGTAGTGCTATTGAACATTTAGAGACTGAATTACTGAAAATCAGAGCTGGAAAAGCAAATCCCGTTATGCTTAGTAGCGTTATGGTTGATTATTACGGGTCACCTACACCACTGAGTCAAGTGGCAAATGTAAGTACACCCGATGCCCGTACGTTGTCCATTCAGCCTTGGGAAAAAGCATTGCTTACTGAGATAGAAAAAGCTATTATGAATGCTAATTTAGGTTTCAACCCAATGAATAATGGGGAATCCATAATCATTAGCGTTCCACCATTAACGGAAGAACGTCGAAAAGAATTAGCCAAAATGGCAAAAGCTGAGACCGAAACCGCCAAAGTAAGTATTCGTAATGCTCGTAAAGACGCAAATAACGAAATCAAAAAATCAGAGGTTTCTGATGACGAGCAAAAAAATTGTGAAATTGATGTTCAAAAACACACCGATGCCTACATCAAAAAAACTCATGAAGTATATGTTCGCAAAGAAAAAGAGATTTTAACAGTCTGATCCTTTTGCTCAGATCAATCACTGAGCGCATCACATTATGAAAAAAAAAGGAAATTGGAATTTTTGGGAAAGTGTCGCTCGTCTTATTCTCCGAAACCGTTTTACGCTACTCATTATACTTTTTGCAGCCACTGCCTTTTGGGTATCTCAGTGGAAACACATGCGCTTCACTTTCACCGAAGCCAACTTACTTCCTGATCAGCACGAAGAGAATATTCGTTACAACGAATTTCTTAAACTTTTTGGAGAAGAAGGTAATGTAATGGTACTTGCATTGCAAGATCAAAAACTATTCAGCAAAGGTCGATTAGAAGCTTGGAATGAATTGAGTGCAAAACTTGGGTCTTATGAAGAAATTGATTTTGTCCTTTCTCTAGACAATCTTAAGGTTTTATCTAAAAACAACCAAAAAAACAAATTTGAAATGATTCCTTTTCAGGCTAAAAAACCTGAAACTGAAGCTGAATTTGCCTTACTCAAACAGCAACTTTTCAAGGAACTACCTTTTTTTGAAAATCTCTTATTCAATAAAAAAACTCAGACAGTACGAACAGCGGTGTACATGAAAACCGAAATTGTAAATAGTGCTGCAAGAAAAAAATTCATTTACGACACCTTCATTCCTTTGATTGAAGCGTTTGAAGCTAAAAACAAAGTTGATGTCCGAGCCTCAGGTATGCCCTACATTCGTACACTCAATGCTCAAAACATAGTTGACGAAATTGGAATTTTCGTTTTGGGAGCTATGGGAATAACTTCCTTGATTTTCTTCTTATTCTTCCGCTCCATACGGGCGACTTTAATATCCATGGTCATCGTCCTCTTTGGAGTAGTTTGGGCTCTGGGAACTTTAGGGTGGATGGGATATGAAATAACTGTTTTGACAGCCTTGATTCCTCCTCTAATCATTGTTATTGGAATTCCAAACTGCATTTTCTTAATCAATAAGTACCAGCAAGAAGTTGCCAAACATGGAAACCAAGCCAAATCGCTACAGCAGGTTATAGTAAAGATTGGAAATGCTACTTTAATGACCAACCTGACTACTGCCTCAGGATTTGCCACCTTTATACTAACCGACAGCAAACTCCTCAAGGAATTTGGAATCATTGCATCCATCAATGTAATTGGGATTTTTATACTATCCCTCTTATTGATTCCAATCATCTACAGCTTTATGCCCTTGCCCAACAAGAAGCATTTAAACCATTTGAAAAATAAGACGATTGATCGTTTTGTTGGTTGGATGGAAAATATTGTGCGCCACAGCAGAATCAACACCTATATCATTTCGCTTGTTCTATTAGTTGCTAGCATCATTGGGATTTACCAAATTCGAATCTCTGGAAGCATTCTTGAAGATATGCCTCAGAAGAAAGAATTTTTCAAAGATATTTTGTTCTTCGATCAAGAATTCAATGGGATTGTACCTTTAGAAATTCTAATTGATACCAAACGGAAAAACGGAGTTGTAAAACTCCCTACCCTGAAACGTATGGATGCCCTAGGAAAAAGCATTGATGCAATTCCTGAGTTATCGACTCCCCTTTCCATTGTCAATGCAATGAAATATGCCAAACAAGCGTATTACAATGGAAATCCGAACTACTACAAACTACCTACAGCTCAAGAAAACAATTTCATCCTATCTTATTTTGACAAGGAAAACGGAGGCGATAATCTGATGAAGAACTACGTCGATTCCACGGGGCAATACGCACGTTTGACCACCTTTATGAAAGACATTCGAACAGAACGAATGGAAGAGATTAAGGCAGATTTAGAAAAAGAAATTAAAAAGATTTTTCCTGAAGATCGTTATGATGTTCAGCTTACCGGGAAATCCCTTATTTTCCTAAAAGGAACCAAATATCTAATCAATAACCTTATACTATCGCTTTCCTTAGCCATTTTACTGATCGCTCTTTTCATGGCTTATTTATTTCGTTCTTTCAAAATGATCATCATATCACTAATTCCAAACCTCCTTCCTTTATTGGTAACCGCAGGAATGATGGGCTATTTGGGCATCCCTATAAAGCCCTCCACAATCTTAGTTTTTAGTATTGCCTTTGGAATTTCGGTTGACGATACCATTCATTTTTTAGCAAAATACAGGCAAGAACTGATCGACTCTAAATGGAAAATTCAACGTTCTGTATATGCAGCGCTTCGAGAAACTGGAGTCAGTATGTTTTATACTTCCATTGTTTTGTTTTTTGGCTTTTCCGTTTTCATGATTTCAGAATTCGGTGGTACCGTAGCCTTGGGTGGACTGGTATCTGCTACACTTTTATTTGCAATGCTTGCCAATTTAATATTACTCCCATCCCTTCTAATTTCACTGGAGCGAACAGTTTCAAATGAAGATGTAATGAAAGAACCTACACTACAGATTTTAGAGCGAAAAGAAACAAAGGAAGTCTAAGAAGTATAAACTAGAATTTAGATAATCTGCTATCTTTGCAGCGAAAGAACAAGACTATTATGAAGATTAAGTCCTTATTGAAATTACCGGCTACTGGCCAAGAAGTTAGTGTAAGAGGTTGGGTACGAACCTTTAGAGCCAATCGTTTTATAGCCCTAAACGACGGGTCTACTTTAGGGAATCTACAATGTGTTGTGGATTTTGAATCCATGGACGAAGATGTTCTGAAAAAAATAAATACAGGTGCAGCTGTAAAAATTACTGGTAACTTTGTGGAGAGTCAAGGAAAAGGTCAGTCAGCAGAAATTCAAGCAACTGATGTTTTTATTTATGGAGAAGCTGATCCAGAAAGCTACCCTATTCAGCCCAAAAAACACAGTTTAGAGTTTCTTAGAGAAAAGGCACATCTACGGGTTAGAACAGCTACGTTTAGCGCTGTAATGCGTGTTCGCTCTGCACTTGCCTTTGGGGTGCATCAATTTTTTAGACAAGAAGGCTTTCAATATGTACATACCCCTATCGTAACAGGAAGTGATGCTGAAGGAGCTGGGGAGATGTTTCGTGTGAGTGCTTTAGACCCGAAAAGTCCACCACTCAACGAAGATGGTTCTATAGACTTCAATCAAGATTTTTTCGGAAAAGAAACACACCTAACTGTTTCGGGACAATTAGAGGCAGAAACCTATGCAATGGGCTTAGGCGAAGTGTATACGTTTGGTCCAACTTTTAGAGCAGAAAACTCGAATACTACCCGTCACCTTGCAGAGTTTTGGATGATCGAACCTGAGATGGCATTCTTTGATTTGGATGACAATATGGATTTAGCAGAGAAATTCATCAAAAATGTATTGGCATATGTACTCAAAGAATGTGAAGAAGATCTCACCTTTTTAGATGATCGCCTTACGCAAGAAGACAAATCAAAACCTCAAGCAGAACGTTCTGCAATGGGCTTATTAGAAAAAATAAAGTTTGTAGTTGAAAATGAATTTAAACGGGTGAGCTATACCGAAGCAATTGACATTCTACGTAACAGTAAACCCAACAAAAAGAAGAAATTTAAATACAATATAGATGAATGGGGTGCTGATTTACAAAGTGAGCATGAACGTTTTTTAGTTGAAAAACATTTTAACTGTCCGGTTATATTGTACGACTACCCTGCGACAATCAAAGCGTTTTATATGCGCATGAACGAAGATCAAAAAACAGTTCGAGCGATGGACATTCTATTTCCTGGAATTGGAGAAATTGTAGGCGGTTCGCAGCGTGAAGAACGTTTGGATGTGCTTCAAGATCGAATCAAAGCAATGGGGATTGACGAAGAAGAGTTGTGGTGGTACCTTGATCTCAGACGCTTTGGAAGTGCACCGCACAGTGGCTTTGGACTTGGATTTGAACGCTTGGTTTTGTTTGCAACTGGAATGAGTAATATTCGGGATGTAATTCCTTTTCCAAGAACGCCACAGAATGCTGCTTTCTAAAGTCTTTACTTTTTCATACTTTTAGGGAAAGTCCCAACTTATTATGCTGAAACAACAATTTCAATTAAAGCTTTCACAAAAATTATCTCCTCAACAAATACAGTTGATGAAGATGATTCAACTGACAACTTTAGATTTCGAACAACGCCTTCAAAATGAAATTGAAGAAAACCCAGCTCTGGAAGACGGAAAAGAAGAAGTTATTGAGCCTCTCGAAGACTATCAGGATGATTATGAGGATCATGAAACCATCGATACACAAGACATTGATATCGATGCCTATTTGAGTGACGATGAAACACCTTCTTACCAACTCCATGCCAATAACTACAGTAGTGATGATGAAGAAAAAACAGTGCCTATTACAGGCGGAATTGGTTTTCATCAACACCTAAAAAGTCAACTCAGCTCGCTTATTCTATCGGATGAGGAAGAACGAATTGCAGAATTCTTAATCGGAAGTATTGATGATAGTGGCTACCTCAGAAGATCTTTATTAGACATTTTAGATGATTTGGCTTTTACACAAAGTATCATGGCTTCGGAAGAGCAGCTGGAACTTGTCTTAGAAAAAATACATTCTTTAGACCCAGCTGGTGTAGGAGCAAGAACCCTGCAGGAGTGTCTTTCCATTCAGCTGAGCAGAAAACAACTTTCCGTGCCCCAAATTATGGCATCAAAAATAATAAACGAAGCCTTCGACTTATTTTCAAAAAAACACTTCATTAAACTTCAAGAAAAATTTGATGTAGATGAGGACTTACTCAAACAAGGACTTAAGGAAATTGAACGATTAAACCCCAAGCCAGGAGGTGCCTTATCCGGTACTTTTCAGAATACCCATATCGTACCCGATTTTATCTTAACCATTGAAAACGGGGTTCTCAATGTTGTATTGAATCGTAGGAATGCTCCCGAACTTCATATCTCTTCTTCATACAAAGAAATGATGCAAGGCTATAAAGCAGCACCCACGAAGAATAAAGGTCAAAAAGATGCAATTCAATTCATCAAACAAAAACTCGACGCAGCGCAATGGTTTATCGATGCAGTAGCCCAACGTTACCAGACCTTGTACCAGACCATAAATGCTATCGTAAAACAGCAAGAAGACTATTTCCTCTCTGGTGACGAGTTGCAATTGAAACCGATGATTCTAAAAGACATTGCTGAAATTATTCAAATGGATATTTCTACAGTATCGCGGGTGGCAAATAGTAAATATATTGAGACTCCATACGGAACAAAGCTTTTAAAAAGCTTTTTCTCTGAATCGCTCACTAATGAAGATGGAGAAGAAGTTTCCACTTTAGAAATCAAAAAAATCCTGCGTACGCTTATTGAAGAGGAAGATAAACGAAAGCCACTAGCTGACTTAGCTTTATCTGAAGGCTTATTGAAAGCGGGATATCGAGTGGCTAGAAGAACGGTTGCTAAGTACAGAGAACAGATGGATTTTCCGGTTGCACGCTTACGTAAAGAATTATAGGACGTAAAAAATCAAACCTACTTTAATGGAGTTGAGTTCCAAGGGAACTCCTATATCGGTTTGAATTCCTTTTTTAAAATAAGGAGATAACGTATATTCTATGTAAATATTCCAAGTATTGTAACCCGCTGATAATTTTAGGGCGTGTGCAAATGGGTTGACCTCCGTTAAACGTGTTGAATTGCCCGTAAAAGGTTTGGTTCTTGAAAAGAAATTGTATCGAAACACATATCCTGTATAAATCCTCCAAAAGGAATAGGATGATGCGGTAGAGGTTCGCCACCGATACTCAATAGGCACTTCAAAAAAATGTGATATCAACCTGTTTTTGGAAGCTAGTAAAGTGTTTTCAATTAAATTAAACTCATACGGCGATCCAGCTTCTTCTATTAAGGTAAGGTTAGAACCATAGTTACTAATTCCATATCCTAAACCCAAACCAAGGGCTCGATTGGAATCTGCATTTAGAGGGATATCTCTAATAAAACCTACGCTAAAAGCCTGAGATATACCATTGAAACGAAAACCTTGGATCGATTCGTTTGCAAATAAAAATGAAAGACTAGCATACCATTGATCTTCTTTATACGTAGCACTCTTCGTTGGTAAGCTATCTTGGGCTACCGACGAGAAACTAATAATCAAAAATAATGCTGCGATACAATGCTTCATTTGGTAAAGGTAGCAGAAGTTGATACAAAAAAAAAGGGTGTTTCAATGAAACACCCTTTAATGTAGATTATTAAGCTAGACTATTTTTTAGTGTTCTGTGTATAATCACCTAAACGAGTAGTGTAATTAATTTTCAAAGCATTAACCTGTCTTAATTCTTGTTTGATATCGGATATCAATCCCATATTAGTGTCTCCGTCAACTTTCAAAGCAGTTGTAAGAACGTTTTGTAGTTCTTGACGCTTAGATGCGCGTTCGGCCAATACAAAGGCTCCTACGTCTTCAACTGTAGCGAACTTATCGTTCAATTGAATTCGTGCTTGACTTCCGTATTTGTCTGCATATCGACTTGATGGTTTCCCAGCATAGATATACATGACACGGTCTTTCTTATCTAGTTTTTGAACTTGATCTGCAGCTGGCAATGTGTTTTGTACCATAAGAGTACTATCACGCATTACAGTTGCAACCATGAAGAAAAACAACAACATGAAAACAATATCGGGTAAAGATGCTGTTGAAATAGCAGGAGTTCCTCCTTCTTGTTTCTTTTTAAATTTAGCCATGTTTCTATGTTTTAATTATTCTTACTCGGTTCTGCTTCAGATAACTTCTGAGGATACATCGCCTTAACTACGTCCAGTTTTGGCTTTAACCTTTTTCTTTCACTCTCATAACGAGGATCAGCATAACGCTTATTTGCTTCGACAAAAGTTAATCCTAAAAGTGGATTGAGTCTCACAAATTCGCGATCTCTCAAATCATTATATGCTGCAACCAATTCGTTCTGCACAGCTATATATACTTTATAAGAAGTTTCTCGGTTGTTTTTCAAAGAAATAATTGCCTTTTCAGGATTATCGGATGAACTAGGATCTCTAGGTCCCTGACAATAGTCACAAGCCTCATCACCAATTCCACCACCATTATCTAAAAATTCAATTGCCGCTTGACGTATGTTAGCGATATCCATAGGCTCCTCTTCTACTAAAAACTGGTTGTTTTTATTCACAACCACAGTGAAGATATTTCGCTCTTTAATGATGGGTGGATCAACCACTTCATCGGTTGGAGGAAGCTTTCTGTTGATTCCTGAATCAGTTTCAATAGTCGTCGTAACGAGAAAGAAAATCAAAAGTAAGAATGCAATATCCGCCATCGATCCGGCATTTACCTCCGGTGCTGCTCTTTTTGCCATAATTCTTAATTTATTTGATTAATTTCTTTACACTAGCGAAAAGCATAGATCCAATTGCAATGATTGCAAGGAAATAAAACATTCTAATTCCTGTACCTACTAAGCGAGATCCTGCTGCTGATAAAACTTCTCCGTCTTTCATTGGAGTTTCAACACCTTCAGAAGTAGCATAAGCAACTCCTAAAACTACTAAAAGACCAACAATAGAAAACAAAGCTTTCTTTAACTTTTCTTTGTCTGAAAAAAGACCAAGAAGAGAAAATATTAAAGTAGCAACTACAGCAATTCCCAAGATAACTTGCGAGAGTGTAATTAAAGGACTAACCGTACTATAGTCTCCCATAGCAGCTGCTGCCTTAACTTCTTCGTCACCAGATCCAATAACCATGAAAAGGAATACAATCCCCAACACACCTAGAATACCTGTAACAATTTTTACTATTTTATGAAAATTCATAATTACAAATTTTAAAGGGTGTATACTATTTCTTATGCGCAACAAGGATATCAACCAAAGTGATTGATGCATCTTCCATATCATTTACGATACTGTCGATTTTAGCAACGATATAGTTATAAAAAATCTGAAGGATAATTGCTACAACAAGACCAAATACAGTTGTCAATAGTGCAACTTTAATACCACCTGCTACAAGTGAAGGCTGCATATCTCCTGCTGCTTCAATCTTATCAAAGGCCTGAATCATTCCGATTACAGTTCCCATAAACCCAAGCATGGGAGCAAGAGCGATAAATAAAGAAATCCAAGAAACGTTTTTCTCTAATTGACCCATTTGAACGCCTCCATAAGCTACAACAGCTTTTTCTGCACTCTCTACACCTTCTTCAACACGGTCAAGACCTTGATAAAAGATAGATGCTACAGGACCTTTTGTATCTCTACAAAGTTCTTTAGCTGCATCAACTCCACCATTTGCTAGAGCTTCTTCAACGCCATCGGTTAATTTTTTTGTGTTTGTAGTTGCTAAGTTTAAGAAAATAATTCTCTCGATAGCAATTGCAAGACCTAAGATCAAACAAATTAAAACGATTCCCATAAAGCCTGGTCCTCCTTCAATAAAACGTGTTTTTAGTTCTTGAGTAAAAGAAACAGATTCACCTGAGGCTTCATCATCTTCTTGTACGATTGTCGATACTGCTACATTATCAGCAGTGCTAAGATTAATTGTATTTGCATTTGCGGAAAAACCGGTCATTAAAATGCTGGCTACAAGGGCAACGAATAATTTTCTCATTTGATAAATTTTTGTTCTTGTTAATTAAAGGTTTAAAGATAAAAAAAAATACTGTTTAACCTAATTTTTTTGCAGAGAGGAAGGGATTCGAACCCTCGATACGCTTTTGGCGTATACACGCTTTCCAAGCGTGCGCCTTCGACCACTCGGCCACCTCTCTAAAATTAAATTTAGGTTCTCGAAATAACAAAAAAAATACTTC
>Ga0075467_10001562_pt1 | contig 18914 bp, 19 predicted proteins | sample DEB08_DNA_9_FD_75067 | JGI IMG/M metagenome (GOLD analysis project Ga0075467, IMG submission 75067) | Aqueous microbial communities from the Delaware River and Bay under freshwater to marine salinity gradient to study organic matter... | ecosystem: Environmental > Aquatic > Marine > Coastal ... | reverse complement strand
CCGCTGGTATTTTGCGACCTGCGCGACAGCGATCTGTCGGGGTGGGGCATCACCGAGGATCAGGCCACACGCCGCATCCACGCACGCCTGCCCGACGGGCAGATCGTCAGCGGCCAACCGGCGTTCGTGGCGCTTTGGTCGGGTTTGCGCGGCTGGCGCTGGCTCGCGTGGGGTGTCAACCTGCCGGGGCTTCGCGCCGCCTCCGCGCTGGCATACGACAAAGTGGCTGCGCCACTTCTTTACCGGATGCATTTGCGCCGCCAGCGGCGCGCCGACTGATGCGTGCTTGTTTCGCCAACCCGGCCCCCTTATGTTTTCGTCATGTTTACAATTGAACACGAATTCGACGCGACAGTCATAACGCTTGTGGATGAAGGGCCCGCCCCCCTTGGGGAGGATGTGACCATCACCGCATTTGCGGAATGTGTGACACTGGAACAGTTGGACCCACGCACTGACCGCGTACAAACAGTGACCTTGTCCATGGTGCAGCTACAGGATCTGGCTGCAGCCCTTGATCTTCCCGAAGGCGTCTATCGGTTGCGTCGCGAGGCAACGGACTGAACCGATGCGGCAAGGCATCCGGGACATTGCATCGCGCAAGATCCCGTCTTGATTGCCGTGGCACCGACCGCACGCAACAAAAACCAACCCAGGCCTGTCCAGTTTGCGCATAAGGCCGACATATCTTGGCCTATTGCGATCTATCCCCAAATTCATCCACAAGCCACCTGCCCCATTGCCCCATCACCTGTCGCCCGCCATACTTTCGCAAAGCGACGTTGGAGAAGCGATTATGGCCACGGGATTTTTCTGGGACGAACGGTGTTTCTGGCATTCAGGTGGAAACTACGCCTTCATGGCGCAGGTCGGTGGGCTGGTTCAGCCACTGGTCGGCGGCGGACTGCCCGAAAACCCCGAGACGAAGCGCAGATTCAAGAACCTGATGGAGGTCACGGGCCTGTTCGCAGAGCTTGATACCCGCAGCGCCCCACCCGTCACCGAACACGACCTTTTGCGGATCCACCCAGCCGAATACATTGATGCGTTTCGCCAGATGTCCAAGGACGGCGGCGGCGAACTGGGTCTTCGCACGCCCTTTGGCCCTGATGGTTTTGACATTGCCTGCCTGTCTGCGGGCCTTGCCAAGGAAGCCCTGTTCGCGACCCTGCGGGGCGACGTCGACAACGCCTATGCCCTGTCGCGCCCGCCCGGTCACCACTGCTTGCCTGATTTTCCGAACGGATTTTGCCTGCTGGCCAATATAGCGATCGCGATCGAGGCCGCGATGGCCGAAGGGATGGTGGACCGCGTCGCAGTCATCGACTGGGACGTGCATCATGGCAACGGCACCGAAGGCATCTTCTACGACCGGAACGATGTGCTCACCATTTCGCTGCATCAGGAACGCAACTACCCGCAAGACAGCGGCGATTTCGATGACCGCGGCACTGGCGCGGGCGATGGCTACAACCTCAACATCCCGTTGCCCCCGGGTGGTGGCCATAACCTCTATCTTGAAGCGATGGAGCGGCTGGTGATCCCGCAACTGCATGCGTTCCAGCCCGACGCGATCATCGTCGCATGCGGGTTCGATGCCTCAGGCGTCGACCCGCTTGGCCGGATGATGGCGGGCTCTCATACGTTCGCCGCAATGACGGATATGGTGATGGAGGCTGCGGCTGAACTCTGCGGTGGTCGCCTGACACTGGTGCATGAAGGCGGCTATTCCGAGGTGCATGTACCGTTTTGCGGCCATGCGGTGATGGCGGCCCTTTCAGGCAGCACCATTACCGCCGAGGATCCCCTGAACCCGCGCATCGTCAAGCAGCAACCGGGCCCCCGTTTCGATGCCTACTGTGCGACCTTGATCGCCGAGATGGAAGCCGCCCTGCAAACCTGACGCACCACGGTCTGGCCGCGTTGACTTCCCCCCCGGCAGAGGCCAATTTGCCGCCAAGTTTGGCAAAGGGGAACACCTATGAAAAAGGTCTATGGCTCGGCGACCGAGGCGCTGGAGGGATTGCTGCATGACGGCATGTTGATCGCGGCGGGCGGCTTTGGCCTATCGGGCATTCCCGAACTTCTGATCGACGGGATCGTGGCCAGCGGCGTCAAGGATCTGACCGTGGCGTCGAACAACGCGGGTGTAGATGATTTCGGGCTGGGCAAGCTGCTGGCGACCCGACAGATCAGGAAGATGATGTCGTCCTACGTCGGTGAAAATGCCGAATTCATGCGCCAGTACCTCAGCGGCGAACTGGAACTGGAGTTCAACCCCCAAGGCACGTTGGCTGAACGAATGCGCGCAGGCGGCGCAGGCATCCCCGGATTTTACACCAAGACCGGCGTCGGCACCGTGATTGCCGATGGCAAGGAGGTGAAGACCTTCGATGGGCAGGACTATATTCTTGAACGCGGCATCTTTGCCGATCTGGCGATCGTGAAGGCATGGAAAGCGGACGAAACCGGCAACGCCGTGTTTCGCAAGACCGCCCGCAACTTCAACCCGCCCGCGGCCATGTGTGGCAAGATCTGCGTGATGGAGGTCGAAGAGATCGTGCCCACCGGCTCGCTTGAGGGGGACGCCATTCACCTGCCCGGCATCTACGTCCACCGCCTGATCCAGGGCCCGCACGAAAAACGCATCGAACAGCGCACCACACGCAAGAGGGAGTCCGCATAATGGCTTGGGACCGTAATCAAATGGCCGCCCGTGCCGCGCAGGAATTGCAGGACGGCTGGTATGTGAACCTTGGCATCGGCATCCCGACGCTGGTCAGCAACTACATCCCCGAAGGGATCACCGTCACCCTGCAATCGGAAAACGGCATGCTGGGCATGGGACCGTTCCCCTATGAGGGCGACGAAGACGCCGACCTGATCAATGCCGGCAAGCAGACGATCACGGAATTGCCCCATACGTCCTATTTCGACAGTGCGCAAAGCTTTGCCATGATCCGTGGCGGCAAGATCGCAATGGCGATCCTTGGCGCGATGGAGGTCGCCGAGAATGGAGATCTCGCGAACTGGATGATCCCCGGCAAGCTGGTAAAGGGCATGGGCGGCGCGATGGACCTTGTGGCCGGTGTTGGCCGTGTGGTCGTCGTCATGGACCACGCCAACAAGCATGGTGAATCCAAGGTGCTGAAGGAATGCACCTTGCCGCTCACCGGCAAAGGCGTGGTTGACCGGATCATTACCAACATGGGCGTGCTCGATGTGGTGGACGGCGGACTGCGCATCGTGGAATGCGCCGATGGCGTGACCGAGGCCGAACTGCGTGCCGCGACACAGGCGACCCTCGTCGACTGAGGTCACGGGCGACACCGATGGTGCATCGGGGCGCGGTCTTGCGGGATCCGTTCCATTCCCTCCGGTGATGACGAGGGCCAGTGGGGGGCACCCGCCGCCGCCCTTGGCACCGCATCAGTGCGCCAGCCACCCGCGATCCGGCAGGCGCCGACGTCATCGAACAGGCGCGCGTGTGACTTCATCATGGCCGGAAAACTCCCGCCGGAGGCACCCGCACGCTGTTCCCACCACAGGCCCCTCTCTCAAGATGCCTCTCAACCGCGCGTCATCGCCCGAAAGACGCAGCCATCCGAAACCAACTCTGGCGGGCTCAGGCACAGGCCCCGCGCGACGTCCCACGCCGCAAGAACTTTGGGCACATAGCGCCGGGTTTCGGCATAGTCCGGAACCCCGCCCGCGCGACGCACGGCCCCCTCACCCGCGTTATAGGCCGCGATGACCATGATCGGATCACGGTCGAATTCGGCCATCAACCAATCCAGATAGGCGACGCCGCCCGCGATGTTCTGGGCGGTGTCAAAACTGTCCTCGACCCCGAACCGTTCCGCCGTGGCCGGGATCAGCTGCATCAGACCTTGCGCGCCCGCGCTGCTGACCGCATCGGCGCGCCCCGCACTTTCGGCCGACATGACCGCCAGAACCAATGCAGGCGAAACCTGCGTTCCCACCGTGGCCAACAAGATCTCGGCGCCGTGGCGGTCCGCCAAGGTGTTCAAGCTGTTCAGCCGGGGCGCATCCAGACCCTCGGCCTCGGGGGCATTGCGCAAATGCGCCATGGCATCACGAAACCGGGCCGGGCCGCCCGGGCCGTCGGGCGGCACGATCGACCAAAACCACTCCTCTGGCGCACCACCTTGTGAACCGGGCGCACGGGATGGCAGGGCGGTACTATCGGCGGCGGGCGCGGCAGGCGGCGGTAACACGGCCGGATTGTCGCGCGGGGCGATCTGTATGTTGATCCGCGGGCCGGTGAAATCCGCGCCGGGTGGCGTCACCCGGCGGAAAGTGATCGACGGGTAAGCAGGATCCGTGGTTTGCGCCGCGGCAATCGCCCCCCAGAAAAGATTGAAGGTAAAAAATCCAATCAAGCCGAATTTACCGAGCATGATGTCTACCGATGTCCTGCCTCTGTGGCGTTTTCCCAATAGAATAAGGGGTTTTTTCGCCAATTCCATCTATTTTAGGGAATCATGCCTGTGCGCTGGCCGCGAAACAACCCCGTTAAATCCCTATTAAATCCTTTCGAGCGCCCCATTCCCGCCCTGATCTCCCGTCAAAACAGGCTCATCCCAAGGGGGAAACAAACGAACCCCTGAGGCGAGACAACGAGAAACCTGAGCAACTACAAACCTTGGAGCAAGACAGATGACCAACCTTTTCCAGAACTTCATCAAATCCGAATCCGGCGCCGTGACTGTTGACTGGGTCGTTCTGACCGCAGCAATCGTTGGCCTTGGCCTGGCCGTCATGGCCGTTGTGTCCGCAGGCGTTGAAAGCCTGTCGAACGACATCGCTGGCGAACTGAACACCATCGACGCCAACACCAGCCCCTTCGCAGGCAACACCGACCTCGTCGAGCCCTGATCGCACGACTTGGTTGAGGGCGCCCGTCTCGGGCGCACCTGATCAGATTGAACAAGCCACGTCCGGTACCCTCCGGACGTGGTTTTTTTGTGTTTGTTTGAAATCAGGCAACAATAAGAAAAGATTGCTTCCAGAATTTGTCGAAAATGCATCATTTCTGCGTAACTTTGCCCCCTTTTCGCCACATTTCGCCGCCAAATTGCCCAAGTCTGCTTAGCCGCGGGGCTGCCACCCCCGGTTCACCTTGGGGAGTTGCGCCATGTATTTTGCGCCAACCGTCGCATTTCTTTGCGATGACGACAGCGGAGCTGTAACTGTTGATTGGGTTGTTCTGACCGCCGCCTTGGTCGGTCTGGGGATGGCCATGACCGATGTGATCGGGGATGGGATGCAGAATCTATCTGCCAACATCCGCGCGCAATTGGAAACCGATCATATCCGCACCGGATTCTGATCCACAGCATCTAAATACGAAAAAGAAACACGGGTGCGATCGCCGTTACATTAACGATTTATTGCCCATCACGTGCCACGACGTTGCCCTGCGAACGACAAAATCTGCATTCATACCAATCAATGTCGGCACACAAGGTGCCCAATCGCATCGTCATGCGGTCATTGTTGTTACTAAAGCAGGAGAAGCGCCATGTCGCTCGCAACCATCAAAACATTTCTGGTGTCCGAATCGGGTGCCGTCACCGTTGACTGGGTCGTACTGACCGCAGCAATCGTTGGTCTGGGCCTGGCTGTCATGGCCGTTGTGTCCGCAGGCGTTGAAAGCCTGTCGAACGATATCGCCGGCGAACTGAACACCATCGACGCCAACGACAACCCCTTCACTGGCAACACCGACCTCGTCGAGCCTTGATCGGATGATTTTGCTGGTGGCAATGGCCGCACACGGTGCCATTGCCACCGCATTCCCTACTCTCCACCATCTTTTTGCCAAAATCGTGACGCATGGTGGGTCAAAATCTATGCGCGGCCGTCCATCAAGATAGGGCGGGCCTGGCACAATAAGAGGATGGCAGCATGCGATTGATATTTGGTCTCGTTTTGATCGTTGGCGTTACACTGGCCGGGTTCGCGGTCTATGTCGCCAAGGGGCGGTTCGACCAGTACCAGGCGGCACTGGCGGAACAACAAGGGGCGATTGTGCCCACCACCACGGTTTACGTGGTTACCCGCCAACTCAGCTATGGTTCACTTTTGCGCCCCAGCGACGTGACGCCCATTCGCTGGCCATCGGGTCATATTCCGTTTGGCGCGTTTACAACCATCGAAGAATTGTTCCCCGAAGGCGATGATGCACCGCGCACCGTCTTGCGCACCATGGAACGCGATGAACCGATCCTTGTCAGCAAGGTTACCGGCCCCGGCGAAGATGCCGGCGTCGCATCGCGGCTTGGTTCGGGCCTGCGCGCCTTCGCGCTGCGCACTGATGTGACATCGGGCGTGTCGGGGTTCTTGCGTCCGGGTGACAGGGTCGACGTCTATTGGACCGGAAGCGCCGGCGGCGAAAGCATGACACGGCTGATCCGGTCGAACGTGCAGATCATCGCGATCGACCAGATCGCTGATGAAGATCGCAACAACCCGGTGATTGCGCGCACAATTACCATCGCCGCCCCGCCCGAGGAGATTGCAGCCTTGGCCCAGGCACAGGCGACCGGCGCGATCAGCCTTGCGCTTGTCGGGGTCAACGACACAACCGTCAGCGAAAACGTCGAGGTCAGCACCAACCAACTGTTGGGCGTGGCCGAGATTGAAGCCGAACAAGGCCCGCGTGTTTGCACCGTGCGGAACCGCCGTGGCGGCGAGGTTGTGGTCACACCGGTGCCCTGCATCAACTGATCGGCCCTGTCGACAGCCAGAAATACCGACAACGCAGCCCACTATCTGGTGGGCTGCCTAGTCATTCTCACTATCCACAGCGAGGCGTGACCGGGAAACCACATAAACTTTCCACTGCAAGCAACTGATTCTTGAACGAATTCCGTTTTTAAGGCAGGGTGAATGGTAATGGGCCAAAAAAATCACGGGTCCGGTGATCAGAGAGGCAGGATCACAATGAGCTTGAAGACACTTTTGCGCGCATGCCTTGTCGGCTGCGCAGCACTGATGAGTTTGGCGCCCGCAACCCATGCACAAACCCTGCGCGTGGTGGAGGGGGCAAGCTCGACATCTCTCCGCGTTCCGATGAACCGCGCCGTCGTTGTCGAAAGCGACTCGCTTTTTGCCGAACTTTCAGTCGCCAACCCGGCCATTGCAGACATCGCAACGCTGTCCGAGCGGTCCATCTACGTTCTCGGCCGGGCGCCCGGACGGACAACGATGACCCTTTTGGGCGCGGATGGCAGCCTGATCGCGAACGTCGAGATTCAGGTTGTTCCCGACGTTGCCGAACTGCGTGAGCGGTTGAGAGAGATCATTCCCGGCGAACCGGTCGAAGTGCGCACCGCGAACGATGGTATCGTGCTATCGGGCACAGTGGGGTCGATGCAGGCCATTGATCACGCCATGGAACTGGCCGATCGCTATGCACCGGGCCGTGTATCCAACCTGATGATGGTTGGCGGCACACAACAGGTGATGCTACAGGTCCGGTTTGCCGAAATGTCCCGCTCGGTCAGCCAAAGCCTGTCGTCAAGCTTCAGCGCATCGGTCGGTGATTTCCAGTTGGGAACAGGCACCAGCGCAACCTCCTTTCCATCAACCACTGCGACGCCAAACCTGGGCGGTCGCAACGGCGTTCTGGGGGTCAACTTTGGCACCGGCACCGCGCAATTCGGCATCTTGCTGGAGGCACTGGAATCCAACGGCATGGTGCGCACCCTCGCAGAGCCGAACCTGACCACGCTTTCTGGCCAGACCGCGTCATTCCTTGCCGGCGGTGAATATCCCATTCCGGTATCAACTGCCGAAGGCGTGGCGGTTGAGTTCAAGCCATTCGGTATCAGCCTTGAATTCACACCGACGGTGGTGGACGGCGACATTATCAACCTCAACCTGTCCACCGAGGTTTCCGCCATCGGCGACATTCAGGCCGCCACCGGCGTGCCCGAACTGAACACCCGCTCGGCCTCGACCACGGTTGAAATGCGGGATGGCGAAAGCTTCGCCATTGCCGGCCTGCTGCAAGATGACTTCCGCGACAGCATTGGCCAGGTGCCGTGGCTGGGCGATCTTCCGGTTCTTGGCGCATTGTTCAGGAGCACGAGCTATAGCCGCGACCAATCCGAGCTGGTGATCATCATCACTGCGCATCTTGTTACCCCCACGCGGGGCGAGGCGCTGGTGCTGCCGACTGACCGTATTGCGATCCCAACGGAATCCGAATTGTTCCTTTTCGGGCGCACAGTCGGCAACCTGCCGACCAGCTCGGGTGCCGCCGACGTGGCGCAGCAGGACTTCGGTGGTTCCTACGGCTATGTGATGGAGTAAGCGACATGCGAACCAAACATATCCTGATCATCGGGGCCGCCACGATGGCCCTGTCCGCCTGCGAACCCGGCTCCGAGCGTCCGCTCGGCTCTCATCTGGACGAGGGTGGTTTCGGCAATCCGACCATGAACAACATCCAGATCCATAACGGCGAACGCAGTTATGTTTCGGATCTGGCTGCGCGATTCGCGGCAGAGGTGCCAACAACCATAAACTTCGCCTTCAATTCAGACGATCTGGATGCCGAAGCGCGCCAGATCCTGACGCAGCAGGCAGTCTTTATCCGAAACTTCCCCGAGGTGCGGTTCAGCGTTTATGGACACACCGATCTGGTTGGGTCGGATGCATACAACAACCGTCTGGGACAGCGCCGCGCCCGCGCCGCCGTCAATTTCCTGGTCAGTCAAGGCATCAACCGCTCGCGTCTGGATGCCTTGGTTTCATTGGGGGAAACCCAGCCGGTGGTCGCCACCGAACAGATGGAACGCCGCAATCGCCGCACCGTGACAGAGGTCAGCGGTTTTGTCGCCGACGACCCGATGGTCCTTGATGGGCAGTATGCTGCGATCGTCTACCGGGGCTATACCGGCGGTGGCGCGACCGAATAGAGACCCGCGGCAGCCCGCCTTGGGCTGCCGACGATGCGTCGTTTAAGGCGCCATGGGTCTAAGATTGCAGATAAAATCCCGTTTTTCGTCCTATTGTTGCCGCTTTTCCCCGCCACGTTGATCTGTGACAACGGGTGGGCCGCGTCAAAACACAGGGCCGTTCCCCCCAACGATCAGCGTTCCGAGCAGTAAAGGACGCTGCCCGAGAAAACGAGCCGGCAAAGCCGGACAAATTGGGAATAGTGGAATGAGTAGCGGACTTGCTTTGAAATCCGATCCAGCGCCAATTCTGGCATGCACGATCTCGCGCGATGTCCAGAACTTCGATCTCTTGATCGAGGATATGGAAGTCGAACTTGGAGAGGCGTGGGGCGACCTGAGCCTTGACGAAGCACGCGCCTTCCTTGCCCAACCCGATGCGATGGACCTGCAGTTCGTGGCCATTGCCGTCGACGGCAAGGACGAAGGCGATATCGGCCTGATCGGAGAGATCATCACCGCCGCAAAGTCGCGCAAGGTGAACGTGATCTTGATCGCCGACAACGTGTCGACCGCCGGATTGCACCAGTTGCTGCGGTTGGGCGCCCAAGATTTCGTGCCCTACCCCCTGCCCGAAGGCGCATTGCGCGACGTGATTGACCGGATCCGGCAGCCCGAACCGACCCCCGAAGCCGCGAAAGCCGCGCCCACCGTCAATCCCGCCCCCAAGATGGATACCCGGTCCGCCATTTTCGCGGTGCAGGGTCTGGCGGGTGGCACGGGGGCGACGACACTTGCCGTCAATCTGGCCTGGGAACTGGCCAATATCGACAAGAAACAGGCGCCATCCGTATGCATCATCGATTTTGACCTGCAACAAGGCGCCGTGTCGACGTTTCTGGACCTGCCGCGCCGCGAAGTGATCTTCGAGATGTTGCAAGACGTCGCCGCAATGGACGTAGAGGGTTTCAAGCAGGCCTTGGTCGCCTTCAATGACAAACTGTCCGTCTTCACCGCGCCCGCAGATATGCTGCCGCTCGACATCATCTCGGCCGAGGACGTGGAAGGTTTGCTGAACCTTGCCACCCAGTGCTTCGATATCGTCATCATCGACATGCCCAAGACAACGGTGCAATGGACCGAAACGGTTCTGGCGCGCGCCGATGTCTATTTTGCCGTGCTCGAACTCGATATGCGGTCGGCCCAAAACGCGATCCGGTTCATCCGCGCCCTGCAATCGGAAGATCTGCCCTTGGACAAGGTGAACTTTGTCCTGAACCGGGCGCCCGGAATGACCGACCTGAACGGCAAGGGACGGGTCAAGCGGCTTAGCGAAAGCCTTGGCGTCAAGATCGCCACCATGTTGCCCGATGGGGGCCGGCCCGTGCTGCAAAGCTGCGATCACGGTCTGCCACTCAGCGAAACCGCAAAGAAGAATCCGCTGCGCAGGGAAATTCAGAAACTTGCGACCAGCCTGCATGCCGCCATGCTGCGCGAAGCGACGGGAGGGTAAGCAAATGTTTTCCAAATACAAGAAAGCGGCTGAACCTCTGGCCACAAATGCCCCCGCCCCGGCGGCGTCAACGCCCGATACGTCAACCGCCAGTGGACCGCCCAAGGTTCAGCGTCGGCAAGTCGTGCAGATGACGCCCGAGGCGGCCCCCGCCGATGTCGCCACACAGGACAAGGAAAAGAAACGCCGCCTGCGTCTTGATGAAATCAAGACCGAGATGCACAGCCGCCTTCTGGACAACCTGAACCTGTCAGCCTTGGAAACAGCCAAGGAAAACGACCTGCGGGCCGAGATCATCGCCATCACAAACGATGAACTGAATGAGTTGGGCATCGTGCTGAACCGCGAGGACCGGCAGACGCTACATACGGAATTGTTTGATGAGGTCACGGGTCTTGGCCCGCTTGAGCCGCTTCTGAAAGACGAAACCGTCAACGATATTCTGGTCAACGGCCCGAACCGGGTGTTCGTGGAACGCGCGGGCAAGCTGACCCTGACCGAGGTGCGCTTCAAGGACGAACGCCACCTGTTGCGCATTATCGACAAGATCGTGTCGGCCGTCGGTCGCCGCGTGGACGAAAGCAACCCCTATGTTGACGCTCGTCTGAAAGACGGATCGCGTTTCAACGCCATGGTGCCGCCCGTCGCCGTGGATGGCTCGCTCGTGTCGATCCGTAAGTTCAAGAAGGAAAAGCTGGCCATTGACGATCTGGTGAGGTTCGGGGCCTTCAGTGAAGAAATGGCCGCGTTTCTTCAGGCCGCGATTTCAACCCGGCTGAATGTGATCGTGTCGGGCGGCACGGGTTCGGGCAAGACGACAACGCTGAACGCGCTGTCGTCCTTTATCGACAACTCGGAACGAATCCTGACGATCGAGGATACTGCGGAACTGCAACTGCAACAGACCCACGTAGGCCGGATGGAAAGCCGCCCGCCCAACGTGGAAGGCAAGGGCGCGGTGACGCAACGCGATTGCCTGCGCAACGCCCTGCGGATGCGGCCCGATCGCATCATCGTGGGCGAAACCCGCGGTGAAGAAGTCATCGACATGTTGCAGGCCATGAACACCGGCCACGACGGATCGATGACCACGATTCACGCCAACTCTGCCCGCGACGCCTGTTCGCGTCTGGAAAACATGATCGCCATGTCGGGTATCGAAATGCCGATCAAGGCAGTCCGCGCCCAGATCGCATCGGCTGTGAACCTCGTGGTGCAGGCCTCGCGATTGCAGGACGGATCGCGCCGCATGGTCTCGATCACCGAGATCACCGGCATGGAGGGTGACGTGATCTCAATGCAGGAAATCTTTCGCTTTCAACGCCTTGGGCTCAAGCCTGACGGCACGATCATCGGGCGCTTCACTGCATGCGGGGTGCGGTCGCACTACTCCGACAGATTCAAACAGTGGGGTTATGAACTGCCCACTGCCATTTATGAACCGGCAGCGGCGGAGTAAAAATCATGAACCTGAGTATCGAGCCACTTATCTACATCGGGATCTTCGTCGGCGTCATCATGCTGGTCGAAGGTGTCTACCTGATGGTGTTCGGCAAAACCATCAGCCTCAGCGCGCGTGTAAACCGCCGCTTGTCGCTGTTGGAAAAAGGCAGCTCGCGGGAAGACGTTCTGGCCAAACTTCGTAAGGAGCTGGACCAGCATACCGGCACCCGGACCATCCCGCTTTATTCGCTGATCGCGGACAAGGCGCAGAAGGCCAACATCGCTTTCACTCCACCGCAATTGATGATGGTGATGGCCGGACTGACGGTCGCGTCATTCATGTTGCTTACCATTTTGACCGGTGCGTCGTTCCCCATTCGCCTGCTGGTATCGGTGGGCATGGGGGTAGGTGCGGTCTTCTACTGGGTCAACTCCAAGGCCAAGAAGCGGCTGAGCATGCTGGAAGAACAGCTGCCGGATGCGGTTGAACTCATTGTCCGGTCGCTGCGCGTGGGCCACCCGTTCGTATCGGCCATCAACACCGTGGCCAAGGAAATGTCCGACCCACTTGGGTCCGAACTGGGCATCATCGCGGATGAAGCCGCCTATGGCCGCGATGTCGCGGAATCCATTCAAGCCATGGCTGAACGTCTGGATATGCAGGATTTGCGCTTTCTGGCGGTGGCAGTGGGCATCCAGCAGACATCGGGCGGTAATCTGGCCGAGATCCTCGAAGGCCTCGCCAATGTGATTCGGGCCCGCTTCAAGCTGTTTCGAAAGGTCAACGCCATCACGGCCGAGGCGAAATGGTCGGGCATGTTCCTGTCCGCCTTCCCGGTGCTGGCATTGATCGGCATCAACGTAGCACAACCTGATTACTACGCCGACGTCATGGAAAGCCCCATGTTCATCCCGGCCTGCGCGGTCGTGGCGGTCATGCTGGGGGTGAACGTCATCTTCATGCGCATGATGGTCAACATTAAGGTCTGAGGCAAAAAATGAACGCAATTACCAACCTTTTCGACAGCGCCAATGCCTACATCACGGCCAGCTTGGGCGACCTTGGTCCGTTGATTGTCGCGGGTGTGCTCGGGCTTTTGCTGGTGGTGATCGCACTTCCCGCCATCTTGTTCCGCAAGAAGGACCCGATGGAGAAGCTGCGCGATTCCGTTACCGGGCGCAGCAAGGCGGAAACGACCCGCAGCTTGCGCCGTGGTGGCAAGGACGAGCGGCTTGATCGCTTTGCCCAATTTCTGGAACCCCAGAACCAGGATGAATACAGCGCCGCCCAGATGACCATGATCCGGGCCGGTTACAGATCCAAGGGGGCCGTGCAGACGTTCCACTTTGCACAGTTCGCCCTTGGCATCGCCGGATTGGCTTTGGGGACGGTTTACGTTTTGCTCTCAGGCGGCGGTGGATCGGCGCAGGCATCCATTCTGTCGGTATTGATCCCGGGTTGCGTGGGGTATTACGCGCCGAAATACTGGGTCAACAAACGGGTGCAGAAACGGGTGGAAGAGATCACCACCGGTTTCCCCGATGCGCTGGACCTGATGCTTGTTTGCGTCGAAGCCGGACAATCCCTGGATCAGGCCATCAACCGTGTGGCGAAAGAGATCAAACCCTCGTACCCTGCATTGGCAGAGGAATTTCAAATCATCGCCTTTGAAATGAAGGCGGGCAAAGACAAGACGCAGGTGCTGCGCGATATGGGCGAACGGGTCGATATTCAGGACGTGAACAGCTTTGTCACGGTGCTGATCCAATCAGCCAGCTTTGGTACATCCATCGCCGAGGCACTGCGCGTATATGCGGACGAAATGCGCGACAAGCGGGTTTTGCGGGCTGAAGAAAAGGCCAACAAATTGCCCACGAAGCTGACACTTGGAACGATGATGTTCTGCGTGCCGCCACTGCTGATCATCTTGATCGGACCATCGGTTTACGGGATTTCCCAGAACCTGAACGGGGGCTTTTGACAGGAGGGTTTGATGAGGGGGCTCATCATTCTGGCACTGATCACGACCATGGGGCTTTCGGCCTGTTCACCACAGGGTGACCGGCTGGACCCCATGATAAACGCGGGGCCAGAGGCCCCCGACGGCACCGCAGTTCTGCGCGATGCCGTCGATCCGCTTTTGGTGGGGCACCGCCTGATGGAAGCCGGAGAATATGAATTGGCCCTTCGCGCCTATTACCGGGCCGGGGCAGATTACGGAACAACCGCAGATGTCCTGACGGCCCTTGGTTCCGCCAATTTGCGGCTTGGCAGGATCGGTCAGGCCGAAACCCTGCTGCGCGAGGCGACCGACGTCGCGCCTGAATTCCCCGCTGCGTGGAACAATCTTGGCGTCGCCTTGATGGAACAGGGCGAATACGGCGAGGCGCGACAGGTCTTTCGCCATGCCTATGCACTGGACAGTGGCCAATCGGACTCTATCCGCGAGAACCTTCGCTTGGCTATCGCGCGAATGGAAAATATCAGTTATGATGAAGACAATAATGAAAGCAGTTTCGACTTGGTACGTCGTGGCGGAGGACGATACGTTCTTCTGTCGACCCCCTGATCGAAACGCACGAGCAGCATGAGGGCGCAGATGCGTGTGACCACCCGGATCATCCCGGCGCTTGGCCTGGCCATTTTCGTGGCTGGCTGCGGGGATATGCAATCACTTGATGTGAACCGCGGTATCGACCCGCTGAACGTCATTGATGAAAGCAATCTCAACAACATCATGTTGACGGCTGCCGACCCCGAAGAGGCGGTCAACTATTTCCGCGAAGCCAGTCGCGGGTCACCCGAGCGTTTGGATTTGCGGCGCGGATTGGCGACAAGCCTTGTGCGCGCCCGCCGGGCCGCCGAGGGCGAGGTTGTCTGGCGCGATATCGTCGCCAGCAACGAGGCCACGGATCAGGACCGTATCGATTACGCCGATGCCCTGATCCGCAATTCGAACTGGGACGAGGCTGAAGCCCAGCTTGATCTGGTGCCGCCGACATTCGAAACATACGAACGCTACCGGCTGGAGGCCATGATTGCGGACAGCAATCAGGAATGGGACCGCGCGGACAGCTTTTACGAGACGGCTGTAGGCTTGACCACACGCCCTGCCAACGTCTTGAACAACTGGGGGTATTCCCGTCTGACGCGCGGCGATTACGAAGGCGCGGAAGGGTTGTTCATCGAAGCGATCACCTATGACCCCGACCTGTTCACCGCAAAGAACAATCTGGTTCTGGCCCGCGCGGCGCAAGGCAACTATCAACTTCCGCTGGTCCGCATGACCCAGATCGAGCGCGCGCAACTGCTGCACACCGCCGCCCTTGCCGCGATCCGTCAAGGTGAAGTGGATGTCGGTCGCGGCCTGCTATCCGATGCGATCGACACGCACCCGCAGCACTTCGATGCTGCCGTGCGCGCCCTGCGCGCCCTTGATACGGAGATCCGTGCATGACGTTGTCCCTGACCTTTCTGCAAGCCGTCTGGTTTCTGCCCTTTGTCCTGCCCATCGGTATCTGGGTCGCCATGTCGGACCTGCGTGATATGCGCATCCCCAATGTGGCGGTTCTGGCTCTGACGGCGGTGTTTGTGGTCGGCGGTCTGATCCTGCTTCCGATTGACTCCTTTCTTTGGCGATTGGCGCAACTGGCCGTCGTTCTGGTGATCGGGTTCGTCATCACGTCTCTGGGGTTGGTTGGCGCAGGCGACGCGAAATTCGCCGCCGCAATGGCGCCGTTCGTGGCCCCCGGTGATGGGATGTTCTTCCTGCTTCTGTTCTCCATGGTTCTGGTCGGGTCTTGGGTGACGCATCGGGGCGCAAGCCGCGTCACCGCCGTGCGCCGCGTCACACCCGATTGGGCATCTTGGGATCAGGGCAAACTTTTCCCGATGGGCGTGGCCTTGGCGGGTGCGCTGCTGATCTATCTGGCCTTGGGCCTGCAATACGGCGCCGCCTGACAATTTTTAGCGAAATCAGGCTGTTCACGCCCTTATCATGCCGTATTCGCGGGGCATTCTGTGCCCCGATGCAACACCGGTGATGCAAAAATTATGAACATCCAGACGCCCCAGACCCAATCCTTTGCCCCCGCACCGCTGCGCAAGCTGTCCGATACCGGACTGCCCATGGTGATGATGCGGGATATCTTGTTGAAGACCATGTTCCGCAAAAGCGTCGAACATACGTCCGAGATTGCACAGGCAATCTGCCTGCCGATCCCGCTGGCCCAACAATTGATCGACGCGGCCCGCGATCAGGCGCTGATTCAGGCAACCGGCACGCTGCATGCGACCTCCAGTTCGGAAATGGGGTTCCAACTGACCGACAGCGGCAAGGCCCGCGCGCTCGATGCGCTGTCACAGTCCGAATACTACGGCGCGATGCCCGTCCCGCTGGAGGATTACAAGCAACAGACCAAGCGCCAATCGATCCGCTCCATCCACCTGACGCGGGAAATGCTGGTCGGATCCATGGGCCACCTGATCTTGCCCGACGGGTTGATCGACCAGCTTGGGCCAGCCGTCGGATCGGGTCGATCTGTCTTGATGTATGGCCCGCCGGGCAACGGGAAATCGTCCATCGCGGAAGGGATCCGCGCCGCCATGGGTGACACCATCTACATGCCCCGGTCGTTGTCCTACGCCGGTCAGGTCATCACGATGTATGATCCCATCGTCCACACGGTCGTGTCTGACGGAACCGAAGCAAGCATCGGTCTGCGCAAGACCGCGCTGGCCTATGACAGCCGTTATCTGATCTGCACGCGGCCCACTGTGATGACGGGTGGCGAGCTCTCGCTGTCGATGCTCGACCTCAACTATAACGCGGTCAGCCGGACCTATCAGGCATCTCTGCAATTGAAATCAACCGGTGGCGTGTTCATCGTCGACGACCTTGGCCGTCAGGAAGAACCACCTCAGGCGCTGATCAACCGCTGGATCGTGCCGTTGGAGGTTGGCTATGACATTCTTGCCCTGCAATCGGGCGAGAAGTTCGAGGTGCCGTTTGACACGCTGGTGGTCTTTTCCACGAACTTCCATCCGAACGAGTTGTTCGACCAAGCGGCGTTGCGCCGGATCTTCTTCAAGGTGAAGATCGATGGCCCCACGCAGGAACAGTTCCTCAAGATCTTTGCCATGGTTGCGCGCAAGAAAAAGATCGCACTGGACGAGGCGTCCCTGATCCACTTGCTGAAAAGCAAATACCCGACGGTCAACAACGTCTACGCCAACTATCACGCGAATTTCCTTCTGGATCAGATCATTGCCATCTGCAATTTCGAAGGTATCCCGCACCAGTTGCGCCCTGACCTGATCGACCGCGCGTGGGAAAACCTCTATGTCAAGCAAGAGGTGATCGTTCACTAAAACCATGGGCTGATCTTTTCATTGCCCTGCCCTATGTCTGGGCCATGACTGTCCTGCCCCCCCAGATCACCACATGGTTCAGCACCCGCGGCTGGACCATCCATCCGCATCAACAGCAGATGCTGGATCTGGCCAAGGACCCCTGCCAATTGCTGATCGCCCCCACCGGCGGCGGCAAGACCATGGCGGGGTTCCTGCCCTCGCTGGCCGAACTGGCCGACGGGACGTACCAAGGTCTCCACACCCTTTACGTCAGCCCGCTCAAGGCACTGGCAGCCGATATCAAACGCAATCTGCGCACCCCGGTCGACGACATCGGCCTGCCGATCCGGATCGAGGATCGCACCGGCGACACGACCGCGACGCAAAAGAAACGCCAACGTGCCGACCCGCCACATATCCTGCTGACCACACCGGAAAGCCTTGCGCTATTGATCAGCTACGAAGATGCGCCGCGGATGTTCGCCGGGCTTCAGCGTGTCATCATCGATGAAATCCACGCACTGGCCGAAAGCAAACGCGGCGATCAATTGATGCTCGCGCTTTCTCGGCTTTCCACGCTTGCCCCCGGCCTGCGGCGCATCGGCCTGTCCGCCACGGTGGAAGATCCGTCCGCAATCGCCCGCATTCTTGCGCGCCACCCCGATCCCTGCCAGATCCTGCAGGCCGACCCCGGCCCTGACCCCGACATCCAGATGATGCACATCGACGAAGACCCGCCATGGTCCGGCGGCGGCGGAAGATACGCAATCAACGCGGTGCTTGATCAGGTCCGCCAGCACAAGACGACCCTGATCTTCCATAATACGCGCGCGCAGGCCGAACTGTTCTTTCACGCGCTCTGGTTCGCGAATGACGATCAACTGCCCATCGGCATCCACCACGGCGCGCTGGCCCGGGAACAGCGCGAAAAGGTCGAACAGGCCATGGTGCGCGGCGATCTCAAGGCCATCGTCTGCACTGGCTCGCTTGATCTGGGCATCGACTGGGGCGATGTCGATCTGGTCATTCAGGTGGGGGCGCCGAAGAACGTCAAGCGTCTGGTGCAGCGCATTGGCCGCGCCAATCATCGCTATAATGCACCGTCCAAGGCGCTGATCGTGCCTGCCAACCGGTTCGAGGTCATCGAATGCGTCGCGGCCCTGCAAGCGGTGCGCGAACATGATCTGGACGGCGATCCGCGCGCGTCCGGCCCGCTGGATGTCTTGTGCCAGCACATCTTGATCCGCGCCTGTGCGGGTCCGTTTCAAGCCGATGACCTTTATGCGGAAATCACCTCGGCCGGGGCTTATGCGGACCTGCCGCGCCCCACCTTTGACCGCTGCCTCGATTTTTGCGCCACGGGTGGCTATGCCCTGCGTGCCTATGATCGCTGGCAGCGGTTGCTGCAACGCCCCGATGGCCAATGGCAATTGCGCGACCCCCGCGGCACGCAACGCATCCGCATGAACATCGGCACCATCGTGGACGCCGACAAGCTCAAGGTGCGGATGCAACGATCACGCGGCGGCGCACCTCTGGGGGAGGTAGAGGAATACTTTGCCTCCACCCTCCGCAAGGGCGACACCTTCTTGATGGGCGGGCAGGTCGTCCGGTTTGAAACCTTGCGTGAAATTACGGTGGAGGTTTCGAAAACCCCGTCAAAGCAGCCCAGAAT
>Ga0075467_10001561_pt1 | contig 18929 bp, 15 predicted proteins | sample DEB08_DNA_9_FD_75067 | JGI IMG/M metagenome (GOLD analysis project Ga0075467, IMG submission 75067) | Aqueous microbial communities from the Delaware River and Bay under freshwater to marine salinity gradient to study organic matter... | ecosystem: Environmental > Aquatic > Marine > Coastal ... | reverse complement strand
CCATGCTCGTGTCCCTTTGGTCTTTTAAGCGGCCAAGTGAAATGCCGATAAACAAAAACAGCATCGCCCCAACAGTCACCTGAGGCCAGCCACCTGTCAAAGTTTCGGGACCAAATTGATCTAAATAGGATTTCACTACGAATAAAGACGCGAAAACGCCTGCGAGCAGCCCTGCGCGTGCGCTACCAAATGCACCCGCTATCATGACACATACAATTATGATGAAAAACGGGACTGGTAGGATAAACCCCGTGTAGGTGGCCGTTTGGACCAGAAAAATGGAAAGCAAAGTTGGGACAGCCCACGCCAATTTTTTCATAAAATATAATCCCAAATTCGAAAGCGAGCATCAAATGAGTCAAAACATGTTGTAAAAACCAAACGAGGCCAAGGAAAAAATCCTTTAACCACAATAATGTATCTAAATGTTGCGTAAAATGATCTACTTTAGGTTGTTGGGTGCAGTCATGAGGATTTACTGTTCAAGCCCGTAAAATTTCTTTTTTGAACAGTGGGCCTGTCATGTTTGTAATTTGAAAAGGTCTGTAGGCTAAAACATAAACAATCTCAAAAGAAAGTTCGCGACGAAAATACCGACTGCACACGTACGGCGATGACCGAGACTCTTCTAAAAAGGGTCATTAAATCTCCGCAGTTTAACTGTTCCTAATCGTTTGTGTGCGGAAAGTAGGGCGAAACAATTTAGGCAGACCCATGATACCCGCTCAGATTTTGAACGAAGTCAATGAAAGGTGCACCGAAGGCCTCGCACTTGCCTTGGCATCAAATGATGACGGCGCCGTCATGGAGCTTCGATGGTGCAATAAGGCATTTACGAAGATCACGGGTTACGAAGCCGACGAGGCCGTGGGGCAACGCGGCACTATCCTTATCGGCAAGGATATGGGGCAAGACACGCACCTGTACATCATTGCGAAATTGATGGACTGGGAAAACTTTTCGATCAAATTTTTCAATAACCGCAAGAACGGAGACGTCTACTTTCAGCGCATGAGCTGGGTACACCTGACCGATGCCGAAACAGGAAATCACTGGTGGCTCTGTTCGATTATCAAATTAGACGACGAACGCCTCTTGCCTGCCGTGCATGAAGCTGTTGATCCAATTCTGACAAATCCGAAAACCGATTCAAAAGTCGCCGACCGCATTCAACGTCTTGAAAAGGAAAATACACGACTGCACGAGCTTGCAAAGTCGGTTGCAAAAGATGCCAATGAGGACGCGCTGACGGGTCTTTCCAATCGGCGGCACTTTGAGGTCGAATTGAAGACTTGGATCGGGCAGCTTGCGACCCACGGTACTGAATTTGCGGTGCTATATCTGGACTTGGATAGCTTCAAATTTGTCAATGATACCCTTGGCCATGAAGCAGGGGACAGGCTTCTGATTTCGGTCGCGGGAATGCTAAGAGAACTGACTTGTGAATCCGACTTGGTCGCGCGCCTTGGCGGAGATGAATTTGTCATTTTGAAAAAGTTGGGAACAAGTGCCCTGAATATTAGCGGCTTGGCGGATGAGATTATTCTCAGGATGCAAGCACCAGTTATGAGCGATGGCAAGTCGACGGTTTGCAGCGGCAGTATTGGGGTGGCAATTACCAGCGCGAATATGGAAAACCCTGAACAGGTCGTCGCGGATGCCGATGAGGCGCTCTATCATGCTAAATCGCACGGGAAGGGACGATGGTCGTTTTTTACGAAGGAAATGCATGCGAAGTCCATTGCAACCAAGGAAATGGCGTCAGACCTTCTGCTTGCGTGTGAAAGACATGAATTCATCCCCTACTTCCAACCGTTAATTGACGCAAAGACAGGGAGGATCTCTTGCGCCGAGATGTTGGTCAGGTGGCGCCATCCAACCAAGGGGATTCTAGAACCTGCGGTGTTTCTCGATACCGCTGCAAATATGGGGATACTCAATAGGGTCGATAGAATTATCTTTGCCTGTGCCAAGGGCGCTTTGTCAAAATTTGACGCAGCGGGTGTCGATCTTCCTCGTGTTGCGGTGAATGTTTCCGCTGCGCGGTTGACTGATCCAAGTTTCATTCATGACATCAGGAGTTCTGGTATCAGCCCCGAAAGATTAACGGTCGAAATTTTGGAATCGGTTTATCTTGATCGCATGGGTGACGTTGTGCGCTGGACCATCGACGAGTTAGCCGAGATTGGCGTGACAATTGCGCTTGACGATTTCGGCACGGGGCATGCATCCGTCTCGGGCCTGCTGAGCATCAGACCTTCTATCCTAAAGATTGATCGCCACTTCATCCAACCGATTGTAGCGGACGAGAGCGCGAAACTTCTCGCTGAATCCATCATCGGCATTGGGAAAAGCCTTGGAATGCAAGTTGTTGCCGAGGGTGTCGAAACCATCGAGCATGCACGGCTCGTAATCGAGATGGGCTGTGACTATTTGCAAGGCTTCTATTTCGGGAGACCGATGAGCGAAGAGGATTTGAGAATAAGGCTCGTGGAAACCGGTGGCGTTTTTGGGGCCCGAGAGCTTTGGGGCACACATTACAAAAGGCTAGGAATTGTGGCAAGCTGATTGCACGCAGACAATTACGCCGCGTACAAATGCGCAAGTCAGGTTCTGGCCTACATTTTAAGCGGCAGCAATCGCTGCAAGTTCAATCGCGCGCGCGAGCGCCTCATCTGCGCAATGCAACGGCTGGTTCACGAGGCAAACTTGTTTGCGGCCTGGCCCAACTTCATACACACAGGATAAAAACGAACCTCTGAGCGTCAGGGAAGCGCAAGGGACCCACCTTCCGCCGGGCCCGGTGATGGCGCTGCCAATTTGAATGTTGCGCGAACCCGCTGGTGGCCGAGACACCAAGTCTGAGTTGCTGATTAACGTTGTGGTGTACATTACGAATCCTCTCACTGATGAAAACTATTTGGTGGATTTGACCAAAATAGGGCTGGGCTGCAGGATATGCCCCGAGGTTGCCCTATTGTTGGCCAGCGGATGATCGGACCATGCCTTGCGCCCGTTCAACAGATCTGTGAAAATATTAAAGTTACTGTTGAAATAGTTATTTTGTGCGCTTTTAGAGCTGAAAACGGGTTCCGTTCAATTTTAATTATTTTCCTTAATACGGTCACTTTTACTCCAAAAGAAAGGTGATCGTGCACGGCAAATCATCTCTCCAGCACTCCACTTAAGCGGTCTTGAGTGGATAATTTTGATACCTGAGATGGTGTTCAGGATAACACTTCGTTAACCATTAAATGGGACCTTGCAAGCACGGTGCGGAATAAAGGAATAGCTGTATGAATATGTCGCCTAGTCGGCTGTTTGAATTGACAAAAAACTTATCAAACTCTTTGAACGAACTTGATCATGCGGGTATCCATGTTGAGATTGGCGATGACTTTGCGAAGTATCGATCTTACCGAAGCCAGCAGTCCGACCGTGGCCCAATTTATCCAATGTTCGACGTGGCAAGTTCTTATATCGATCATACAAATGGCTTTTGGGTTTGCGGATTTAATACCAACGGCGAATTGGTTCACACGCAGGCCGTGCGCCTTCTCGACCTAACAGAAACGTCGCTTGCAACTCACCTGAATATCCATCGGCATAAATACATAACACCTGATACGACACCTGATCCGGATTTGACGTTTTACTCGGGGCCTGAGGCCCTCAAAACGATCACTGGAAAGGTCTGTTATCAAGGCGATTTTTGGTTGCGCGCAAGCGGCCTTGGCGGTCCGCGTAGTCAGGGGGCGACCGCACTTTTGTCGGGTATCCTGCTGCAAATCATGATCAGTTCTTGGAAACCGTCGTTTGTTTTTGCGTTCGTGCCGCAACGATTGGCGGCGAAAGGTGCGCATCTGCGCTATGGCTATTCCCATTGCGAACCGGGACGCTGGGTGGGGCCGGACCAGCAAGTGACCGAAGAGGACTATTTCATTTGGATGGGTGCCAATGACATGGCGAATATGGCGGCGCGAGAAACGCAAAACCAAAAGCGAATGTTTGGTATAACCTCTACACAATCCGCCCAACCCGTTGACGCAAATCGCCTCGTTGGCAAAAAAGAAGATGCCTGATTAAAATGGGAACTCAAACGGATAACGTCGGAACTCCACCAGTTTCATCACACACAGCGATCATCGGGCCGATCGCTGCAAACATTGCATTTGTCATGGAGATCACACTGGTTCCACTGTTGTTGTCCGCGATCCAGTTGCAATTCAACTTGTCGATTGGCGATCTTGCTTGGGTATTCAACGCCTACGGTATCGCCGTCGCTTGCGGTGTTTTGCTGGGGGGCTGGTGCGGCGACGTTTTCAACACAAGGAAAGTTTTCGGATTTGGTGTCGCCTTTTTCGCTGTCGGATCGTTGGTTGTAGCCGCGGCGGATAGTTTCGAAATGCTTATCATTGGGCGCTTGTTTCAGGGTCTTGGTGCTGGCATTTTTTCACCACTTGTGCCCCTTCTCTTAACGCGGGTCTCGCCAGAAAACCCAGGGCGGATGCTCATCGTTTGGGGGAGTATTGCTGGCTATGTGACGGCCTTCGCACCATTTTTATACGGGCACTTCCTCAGCGATCATGGCTGGAAAATCGCATTTGTATTTATCGCTGTTCTCGCCATCATCGCATTGGTGGTCTTGATTGGAACGCATCCTACGAATGAACGGGCACGGTCGCCGCGCCCAATTTTGAACTATTCGGCGCTGTTTCGGACACCCAAGCTTTGGATGACCTTCATCTATGTGTTTTGCACTTATGGGGCGATCACCTACTACTTGTTCCACCTCCCCGTTTGGCTGTCGAACACTGACGGACAATCGGTCGGTGTCGGCCTTGCACTCACTGTATTGTGGCTCACGTTTTCTGGGTTAAGTACTTTGTTGCGGAATCTGGTAGATAAGCCTCATCTCCGGACGATTATGCTTGTCGCTCCGCTCCTGATCGCCGCAGGGATCGTGCTGTCTTACTTTAGTGAAAACCTCTGGCTGATTATCTTATCGTCAATGTTGGTCGGTTCTGGTCTGGCATGCAGTAACGCGCCGTCAACGCAATTGGTTCTGCGGTTTTCTCCGAAAGGGATGAGCGCGGTCTCGACGAGCTTGGACATCACATTTGCAAGGCTCGGCGGCATCGCGACAGTTGCGTTGCTCGCTGAGGCGCAGTTCGTCTATGCCGTCCCAGCGATTTGCCTCTTGAGCCTCGTCGCCGTCCTCTGCGCACTAGCCGCGTGCAAGGGGTTTGGCGCGGAACCTGACACAGGTGTTCCGCACCTCATATGACCCTTTGATTTAAATGATTTCGTCCTCGTCAAACAACGGATCGTCAGTTAGTTGATCGTTCAAATCGCCGACAGCGTCTTCTGCAACGGACATGGATTTGACGCGGGCCAGATGGAAAACTGCATCGCCTTCGTTGACAATTGGCATGACTGCGCGACCAACGACGATCCCGTTAAACGGCGCGATGATTTCTTTCTCATGCTCGCCAAACGGGTCAGAGACAACGGCCATCAGATCACCTTCGGCGACAACATCTCCGTTGGCTTTAAACGTGCGCAAAAGCCCACCTTCGGGCGCGCGCAACCATTTGCTTGATGTGCAATACTGAGGCGGCGCTTTGGGTTTTGAGACACCCTTCGCGGGGAGCAGCCCGACGTGTTGTAGCACCCTCATAATCCCCGCGACGCCTGCGCGGACAGACATTTCATCGAACCGCAAACCTTCGCCAGCTTCGTATAACAAAACATCCTTCCCGATATTCTTGGCTGTTCCACGCAATGATCCTTCTCTCAAAGGGGATTGCAAAATGACGGGTGCGCCAAATACTTCTGCCAGTTCGGCCGTATAGGGATTATCGGGAGAAATGCGCACTTGCGGCAGGTTCGTGCGATGGATCGCGGCAGAGTGCAAGTCGATCCCCAGATCACTGCGCGCAACAATTTCGTTGAGGAACAGATGCGCAAGGCGTGACGCGAGCGATCCTCCTGGTGTGCCTGGAAACATCCGGTTCAAATCGCGCCTGTCGGGCAAGTAGCGCGAGTGGTTAATGAACCCGAAGGCATTCACAATCGGGATCACCACAAGCGTGCCGCGCAACGATTTAAGGTTCGGCGCCCGCAACAGGCGTCTCACGATTTCGACACCGATCACTTCGTCCCCATGGATGCCCGCACTCACAAAAACGGTTTGACCTTCGGTCTTGCCGTGAATGACATGCACCGACATGGACACAGGCGTATGATCCGATAGAACGCTGACAGGCAAGTCAACGGTTCGACGGGTGCCTGCGGGGATACTGTGCCCCCCGATCTCAAACGCGGCGCGAGCGGGCATTAGCCTTTACCTTTTGTCTTGGTGTTACCTTTTTCGGCAGATTTTTCGATGTATTCAATGATCTTGCCCGCAACATCCAAACCCGTCGCTTTTTCGACGCCTTCTAGACCCGGGGATGAGTTCACTTCCATAACAACAGGTCCGTGGTTGGATCGGAGCATGTCCACACCGCAAACATTCAGGCCCATTGATTTCGCAGCACGGATCGCGGTTGATCGCTCTTCGGGGGACAGTTTAATGACCTCAGCAGTGCCGCCACGATGCAAGTTTGAGCGGAAGTCACCCTTTGCACCAGTCCGCTTCATCGCCGCAATTACCTTGCCGCCCACCACAATCGCACGAATGTCGGTGCCGCTGGATTCTTTGATGAATTCTTGCAGCAGGATGTTTGTGCCAGTTGATCGGAATGCCTCAACCACAGAGGTCGCAGAGCGATCTGTATCACACAAAACCACGCCCAAGCCCTGCGTGCCTTCCAGCAACTTGATCACGATAGGCGCGCCGCCAGCCAATTTCAGAACTTCATCAGTTTGCTTGGGATCATGCGCAAATGTTGTCACAGGAAGGCCAATGCCGTCCCGCGCAAGCAACTGCATGGAGCGTAGTTTGTCACGACTGCGGCCAATGGCAACGCTTTCGTTCAACGGATAAACGCCCATCATCTCGAACTGTCGCAGAACGGCCAAACCATAAAACGTCACAGAGGCCCCAATGCGCGGAATGACAGCGTCAAAACCTTCCAGTTTCTCGCCGTTATAATACATTTCAGGCCTGCGCGACGCGATGTTCATGTAACACCGCAGCGTGTTGATGATGTGGAACTCGTGACCACGAACCTCTGCGGCTTCTTTCAAGCGTTGGTGAGAATAGAGTTTGGCATTACGTGCCATCATTGCGATTTTCATAGGAAAACCCTTTCAGCCTCTAAGGCTTTTATGATCTTAATTGCTGGTCAAGGTTGCGCGACGCGTATGCACCGCGATGTTGTGTTGTTTCAGCGCGCTACGTCCGACGATCATTGGAAATCGCATTTTGCTACGGTCGGTGAGTGAAACAGAGATTGGCCATGACCTGTCAGTCAGTTTCAAATTGGTACGAATAACGATGCGTTCTTCCGGGATACCGCTGGTGTTTTTAATCGCGCGCCTGTCGTGGATCGGTGTTTCCACCCATATTTCGGGAACGTCTGTGTCGGGCTTGATCTGAAACCGGACCCATTCCTCACCATTCGAAATGAACGGCGCGATGTTGGTTGCGTGCAACGCAGATGTCCGCGCCCCAGTGTCGATTTTCGCTTTGATCTGGCTCAGGCCCAAGTCTGGAAGGTCGAGATATTCCATCCAGCCGATCACCAGCAAATCAGGTTTTGGTTTCTTCAACTTCGCCATTTACACACGCCCGAACCGCTTGAGACGCTGCGGAGCGACGCCGACAATGGCCTTGTCTGGCAGGGCAAGCACCTCTGACACGTTGATGCCGAACGCCCAAGGGCTAACATATTGCTTCATTGCGCTTTCTCCTTTGCAGGCTGTGTAATGGGCAAATAAAGATTGTCTATAGGTAAGAATGGATATCACAGTTGGCGTTAAATATGTCTGATTTCCGAACCCCAGCGCGCCGATCCATAAATTTCTCTCATTGTGACAATGGCGATGAAACAACAGCGGGGCAGGGGTCGCTCTGGACTATAAGTGGTTTCCAACTCTGGCATTGCCGCGTCCTTGCCCCTATCTGTTGGCAAAGGAGACCCAGATGACCAAAACCCTTCGTATCGACATTATCTCCGACGTCATGTGCCCATGGTGCATCGTTGGCTATCGGCAATTGAGCGCTGCGTTAGAGGCCACTGGCACCGCGCATGAAATCCACTGGCATCCATTCGAGTTGAACCCTGACATGCCGCCAGAGGGCCAAAACCTGCGCGAACATATCATGCAGAAATATGGCTCTTCGCTAGAGGAATCCGAGCAAAGCCGCCAGCACCTCAAAACGCTTGGGTCTGATCTTGGCATTGATTTCCAGTTCTCCGATGGCTCGCGCATGCACAACACATTTAACACGCACCAATTGCTGCATTGGGCCAACACCCAAGAGCGGATGCACGATCTGAAACAAGCACTGTTCATCGCCCATTTCACCAACGCACGTGACCTGTCTGACAACGCCGTTCTCGCGGACATCGCTGGCGAAATCGGCCTTGATCGGACCGAGGCATTGGCGGTTCTCGACGACCAACGCTACGCCAGCCAAATCCGCCAAGAAGAGAATTTCTGGACCAAGCAAGGCATTCGCGGCGTGCCTGCCGTGGTCTTCGATCGCAAGCATCTTGTCACTGGCGCACAAGGCGTCGACAATTTCACCAGCATTCTAAAACAGCTGGCCGAGGAGACTGCTTAAAAAGGCCCGCGCCACTCCAAACGCGTAACATTGCCCTTAATGCCATAATTCCGGTGCACGCGCGGTGCACGGGTTGTGCACATAAATCACAGGGCGCGATAAGCGATTGGACGACTTTTGTTTAAATTGCTCGGGGCGGGGGCTCGCCAAATGTCCAAATGCGAGGGCGGTCAGGTGGTCCCGTTCCCATAGGCTGCGACAAACATCGCAACGGCGCTTGATACGGATATTTCGATGTCATGATCACTGGGGAGCGTTGACATTTTGCCAAAAAGACGCGGTTTCCAAAGGGGTGCGATTGAGAGTTCGATGAATTGCGCGGCCGCAAGAGGAATGTCGGAAATTGCCAGATGTCCTGTGGCAACCTTGCGTTTAAGGTAATTGGTCAAATCTACCTGCGCGCGCATGGCACCACCCGAGAAAAAGCGAGCGCCGAGTTCGGGCATCCGGTCAGCGATACCAATGATGATCCGCTGGGCTTGGACAACCTCGGGCGAGCAGATGATTTCAGCGATTTTCGTGCCGAATTGAAAAAGCACTTTTTCGGGCGTGTCCCCGCTCTGTAGAATTTCGGCCATGCCAAGAAAAAGGCGGTCGCGCTCTTGCTCGATGATCGCCTCGAAGAGGTCTTCCTTACTGTCGAAATATACATAGAGGGTGCTTTTCGAAATTCCCGCAATTTGACAAATGTCATTCACACCAGCGGCGTCAAACCCCCGCTCCATAAAGGCACGCTTCGCGCCAACCATGATCTGATTGCGCTTGGCGGGATCACATCCTGCGCCGTGTCTGTTTGCGCGTTCAGCGTCGGACAAAGGGGAATTATCTTGCTCGGTCACGTGGTGTATTTCCTTCACGCAATGTGATCGAACCGATCGGTTCGATGGTGTCTTGATCTATACGGCATTCAGCGCTAATTGCAAATCGAACTGATCGGTTCGATTTGCAATAGGACTTGAACGATGGCCGAAGAACATTTGAAACCTGTGGACGGCCCTACTTTGGATCAAACCACACCGACAGTCTCGGAAAACACCGCAAAACCCTCGCCCAAAAAGCTGATCTTGGCGGGTGTCGCTGTTGCCGCACTTGGGTTTATCAGCTTTGAAGGGCTGAATTACTGGACCGTTGGCCGGTTTATGGAAACCACTGATGACGCTTATGTCAAAGCCGACGTCACGCTGATTAGCAGCCGTGCACAAGGGTATGTCGCCGAGGTCCTGGTCAGGTCAAACGATCACGTCAACGCAGGCGACCTGTTGGCGCGGCTGGACGATGGCGATGCGCGCAATGGGCTTGCCTTGGCGCAAAGTCGTTTTGAAACTGCGGGAGAGGCATTGACGCGGATCGACGCACAAATTGCCGCAGCCCAAGCAATCGTCGCACAAACCAAAGCCGACCGAGATACAGCACAAGCGCAACTGAATTCAGCCCAAACCAATGCAACCCGTGCGGCGCAATTGGCGTCAGACCGCGTCGTGAGCCAGTCGCAACTCGACACCGCAAATGAGGCCCTCGATGTGGCGCGTGGTGGCTTTGCGGGTGCCCAAGCGCGTATCGCAAGTGCAGAGGCGCAAGTCGCCGTCTTGAACGCGCAACATGTCGAGGCGGAAGGCCAGCAGCAGGAACTCAAAATCGCCGTTGACCAAGCGCGCCGCGATTTGGCGCGTACTGTTTTGACGGCTCCCTCTGACGGTATCATTGCAAACCTGACCATCGAAATTGGCGACCTTGTCAGCCCCGGTGCGCGGCTCGCCGCGTTGATCCCTGACGGAAGCCTTTATGTTGAGGCGAACCTCAAAGAGACGCAGATGACAAATATCGCGGCGGGTGCAATTGTCGAAATGACATTTGATGCCTTGCCGAACCAAACCTTTGAAGGGCGCGTGGCGTCGATCTCGCCCGCGACTGGGGCCATTTTCTCGTTATTGCCTGCCGATAACGCGACGGGCAACTTTACCAAGATCGTTCAACGTGTGCCGGTGCGCATTGCCTTGCCTCAAGAGGCGCTTGAGACGGGCAAATTGCGTGCAGGCCTGTCCACCGAAGTGTCGATTGATATTCGCACACCTACGCCAACAGACGTAGTTGAGACGGAATAGCTTAGGTGACCGAGACCGCCGAAATGGAACTTTCGCCACGGCGGGTGTTCGCCTTTATGATCATGGTCTTTGGCATGTTCATGGCGATCCTCGACATCCAGATTGTGTCGGCATCACTGCCCGATATTCAAGCAGGTCTTGGCGCATCCCCAGATGAAATCAGCTGGGTCCAGACATCGTATTTGATTGCCGAGGTCATCATGATCCCGCTGTCGGGGTTCTTGGCGCGGATGATGTCAACGCGTGTGCTTTTCACATTGGCGGCTGGCGGTTTTACCGCGGCTTCGCTTATGTGTGCGACCGCAGTGTCGATCAACGAAATGATCCTATGGCGTGCGCTGCAAGGCTTCCTTGGAGGCGGCATGATCCCGTCTGTTTTTACGGCTGCCTTCACAATTTTCCCGCCGTCAAAGCGCAATATCGTCTCACCGATCATTGGCCTTATCGCGACACTTGCCCCGACTGTAGGTCCAACGATTGGCGGTTATCTAAGTCACACGATGTCATGGCACTGGCTGTTTCTCGTGAACGTCATTCCCGGAATCTTGGTCACTATCGGGGCGTGGAACCTGATCGACTTTGATCGCCCGAACTGGAAACTTTTCGAGCGTTTCGATTGGTGGGGGCTCTTGGCGCTTGCGGCATTCTTAGGCGGGATGGAGTTCGTTCTTGAGGAGGGGCCTTCCAACGATTGGTTCGCCGATCACATGGTCGCCATCCTTGCAATTGTGATGGTCGCGGGCAGCATCGTCACGTTCTGGCGCGCCTTCACACGCGATGAACCTATCGTCGATCTTTCCGCCTTCAGCGACGTCAATTTCGCCGTCGGCTCGCTCTTTTCGTTTGTGATGGGGATTGGCCTTTACGGCATGACCTATCTCTATCCGCTCTACCTCGGCTCTGTGCGCGGATACGACAGCTTGATGATTGGTGAGACAGTTTTTGTATCAGGCTTAGCGATGTTTGCAGGGGCCCCGCTTGCAGGTATTCTGTCCTCGAAAATGGATCTGCGCGTCATGCTCCTTATCGGTTTCGTCGGATTTGCCACATCCACTTGGATGCTCACTGGGATGACGGCAGACTGTGATTTCCAAGAGCTTTTGGTGCCTCAAATGTTGCGCGGCATGTCGTTGATGTTGTGCATGGTCCCAATCAATAACCTCGCACTTGGGACGTTATCTGCGGATAAAATGAAAGGCGCATCGGGCTTGTATAACCTGACGCGAAATCTTGGTGGGGCGGTTGGGCTTGCCGTAATTAATACGCTTCTGTCAGATCGCAGCGCCTTGCATTACCAACGCTTGAGCGATGCGATAAATTGGACAAACACCATTGCACTTGAGCAATTAGACGCGATGGCTGCCAACCTTGCAGCGCGGGGCGTCGACGGGGAAACCGGCGCGCTTGCGCAGATGGCCGCTAGGCTCCATGGGCAGGCGGCGGTTATGTCATTTATCGACATCTTTACCCTGATTACGGCGCTTTTTGGTGGGCTTGCGCTCGCTGCACTTTTGATGCGGCCTGCGGCGTCAGGCGGCGGCAGCGGTCACTAGTTTAAGCCAAAGACTGAAAAACAGCGTCGCGGTCGGATAGCACCAGCAAAAGCGCAAGGTCGTCAGGTTCCAACTTATCGAGGATTATTTTTGTACCGACAGAGGGCGAACTGGCGGCCATGATATTATCGCCAGAGAAACCTGCAGCGACGGCAGACGCCCTGATTACACCTGTCGTTTCACCCAGCAGACGTCCGCGCAAGTGATCGGCAATTTCTGCGGTGACGATGAGGTCAGGGCGGAATTCAAGTGCATTGGTCGTGACCTCACCTATGGCATGATCAGAGTGGTCTCCAGGTTGGCTCAACATGAGGAAGCGGCGCTTTGCTGGTATCTGGGCCGTTGCATCACATACCGCGGCGACCGAATGGGCATTATGCGCAAAATCAACGATCACGCGCGCGCCATTGTAGGAGAATTCGTTAAACCGTCCGGGGTTGTTTTGTTGATCCGACACGAATGCCGATAACCCCTTCTGGATCGTTTCAGCCCCAATGCCGAGAGCCGAACAGGCGCAAATCGCGGCGAGCGCATTGCGCATATTGTGCTTTGCCGCGCCCGACAGGGTTATCGGCACATCCTTAAGCGGGATTTCCCACGCATCTTCCGTGCCTGTCCAATAGACGAGCACGTCGTCCTGAAGGTAGGCGCAAGGCTGACCAAGCATTTGTGCTTGGGTAATTTGCGGGGATTTTGCATCGAGAGAAAACCAGCAGATCCGTTTTGAGACATGCGCGGTAGCATCCACAATATTTGAATCATCTGCATTCAACACCAAAATTCCATCAGGCAACAAAGCTCGCGCAACCGCAAATTTGGCCTGTGCCAAGTCCGCCAACGTCATGATCCCGTATTCGCCCAAGTGGTCATTGGCGATGTTTGTGACCACGGCCACACGGGCGTGGCGTGTCGCCAATCCACGCCGCAAAATGCCGCCGCGAGCGACCTCCAAACAGGCGAATTGAACGCGTTTATCGCGGAGCGCCATGCGCGCGCCACCTGGGCCAGAGTAATCGCCACGATCAAGGATATCATCCCCGACTTTCACCATATCTGTTGAGGTTTGCCCAACAACATTGCCATCCAAATGCGCAATTGCGGCGCAAAGACGGGTGGTGGTGGTTTTGCCGTTTGTGCCTGTGATGAAGGCCAGCGGAACGTCGTGCAATGCCCGCCACTCAACATCTTTGGGCGCGGGGATGTCTATCATAGCCCACGTCTGCGACCCGATCCCGTGACCAATCGAGACGCCGTCTTCGTCGACAAGGATATCAACGTCATGGGCCGTTGCGGCGTTTATCAATGCAACGAGGGCTGGATTTGCCTCTCTTGCCATGACCGTTTTCAATTCAGTTATCATCGGTTCAAACGGCTGAGGTTCGGCTCCCACAAGATCCGCCGCGCAGAAATGCCATGCCGTCTGGACCGCAAAGATAGCAGAGTAAAGCTGATCCTGAGGCGCCGATATCGCCAATGTCGCGCCACCTTGAAACGCACGGTGCATGATATCTTCACCTTGCCAGCCCAATGCATCTAGCACGCGGCGGGCGTGGGTTTTCCAAAGACCCAGCAGGTGCGCCGTCTCAATATCCTCGAAAAGGACATCGACAACCGCACCCGTCCGATCCCACAGCATCCCCGGTCCCGTCAATCGCCTGACAGGATCGATGCGGATGTGGTGGGCTTGCGCCCAAGAGATATCGAGTGCGGTTGAGAGGTCGTCACTGTCGTTCATAAGGAGGTCTTTCGTTCAGTCGCCGTCTTCGACGTTATCGCGGGCAAGCCTGACACCGCGTCCGTCGCGAACCATGCTAAAGTCGCTGTCGCTGAGGTCCTCAAAAGGTTTCGGCACAACAACGCTTGTAGGTTTAGTTGCCAGCGGGGCGTCTTTGTCTGGGGCATTAAAGTAGATGATTTGTTTCCAACACCGCGGGCTATTGTCGCCGAAAATGATTACGAGATCACCCGTTTGCGCCATCTCAAGACTAGCGGCAACCGCGTCTTCTTCATTTGGGATAACCGAAATTTGATCCTCAGCAACACCATGCGAAATAAGCGCCGCTTTGAACAAAAGCGGAATTTCATCATGGCCGCGCTTGCGCCTGTTATCGTCAGCCTTGCAGATGAAATGATCAAAATGACCCGCAAGCATGCGCGCCGCATCAACCACATCCACATCACGGCGATCCCCCGGAACAGAGACCACAACAATCCGCTTACCCTTTACGTCGAGACGGTCAGCAAGTCCCGCCATCGCACTCATCGCGGCAGGGTTGTGACCATAGTCGAGGATCACCTTAAACGGATGCTCGTCAAACACGTTCATGCGGCCGGGCGCTTGGAAATAGCTGGTGTCAAAGGTGCGCAAACCGTGGCGGATATCGTCCAGATGCACGTCAAAACTATAGGCCATCGCGGCGGCAAACATCGCGTTTTGTACGTTATGGATCGCCTTACCTTCAAGAGTTGCAGGGATCAAATGCGACCACAAAATAGGCATGTGCAGGCCGTTGTCATACATCGTGAGCATATCGCCACTCATGCCAGCCTCTAGCACAATCGCTTTGCCACCCGCCTTGATATGCTCTTTGACCAAGGCATGGCTTGGGTTCACGGTGACATAACAGATTGAGCCAACGTCAGCATAATCAGCCATTTTCAGGCAGTTGATATCATCGGCATTCAGCACAACAGCTTTCGTCGCACTTTCAATCACCACGCGTTTCACAACGGCCAATTGCTCAACCGTTTCAATGCCACCAAGCCCAATATGGTCGGCGGTCACGTTCAAACAAGCGGCAACGTCGGAATGCTGATAGCCAAGGCCACTGCGCACAAGACCACCTCGGGCGGTTTCCATCACGGCGAAATCAACAGTTGGATCGCGTAGCACCATCTGTGCAGACTTCGGTCCCGTCATGTCGCCTTTCACGCTTAGCTTGCCATCAACATAGACACCGTCTGTCGAGGTCATGCCAACGACCTTGCCGCTGGTTTTCATGATGTGCGCCAGCATGCGTGAAGTCGTGGTTTTGCCGTTCGTGCCCGTGATCGCAGCGATCGGAATGCGGCATTCTTGGCCCTGCGGGAACAGCATGTCGATCACTTTGCCCGCAACATCACGCGGCTTACCCTCGGAAGGGGACACATGCATGCGGAAACCAGGTGCTGCGTTGACCTCGACAATCGCACCGCCAATTTCCTTGTAGGATTGGGCGATATTGTCGATCAGGAAATCGACGCCACCAACATCTAGCCCAACGGCCATGATCGCCCGCTCCGCCATGTCGCGGTTATCGGGGTGCACAACGTCCGTCAGATCAATCGCCGTGCCACCTGTGGAAAGGTTGGCCGTTGAGCGCAGATAAAACACTTCCGCCAAGGGCAGGATCGTCTCAACAGTATGCCCTGCTTCCGCAATCAATCTGTTCGCCTGATTGTCAATTTCCAACATTGTCAGCACTTTTTGGTGCCCAATACCGCGGCGCGGGTCCAGATTTACGATATCGACCAATTCGGCAATCGTATGTTTGCCGTCACCCACGACGTGGCCCGGAACACGTTTGGCGACAGCCACCAGCTTGTTATTCACCACCAGCATGCGGTGATCAAAACCCGTCACAAAGCTCTCAACCAGAATGGCGGAGCTCTTGGAATGTAGCTTTGCCTCAACAAAACCCGCTTCGACGTCAGCGTCGTTTTTCAGGTTGATTGAAACGCCTCGGCCATGGTTGGCATCGAGTGGCTTGAGCACAACCGGAAAGCCGATTTTATGCGCGGCCTGAACCGCCTCACTTGCGCTATAAACCATGCGCTGCTGCGGCACAGGTAGGCCCAGATCATTCAACAGATTATGGGTGTCTTCTTTGTCGCAAGAAATCTCGACAGCGATATGTTTGGTCTGCGACGTAATGGTCGCCTGAATGCGCTGCTGGAATTTACCGTGACCAAATTGCACAAGCGAGTTCTCGTTCAGGCGAATCCAAGGGATATCGCGGTCTTGTGCTGCCTTGACCAGTGACCCTGTAGAGGGGCCGAATTCCTTGCGTTGGGCATGAAGAACAAAGCGGCGCAACTCTGCATCCCAATCGAATTCAGCGTCACAGGTGTAATCGACCTGATCTTGTAGCGCCTGCGGCAAAAGATGCATCAATAGGCGCAAAGCAAGTTCGCCCGCCGCCAAACCAACATCGCGCTGACGGTAAGCGTAAACCATGTTGTATTCGCCAAGCTTACCCGTGCCGCGTGTCCGCCCAAAGGTTACATCCGTGCCCGCAACATTCTGCACCTCAATCGCGCAATGCTCTAGGATGTGACCCATCCACGTGCCTTCGTCTTCGCGCAAGCGGCGCAAAAAACCGCCCTCTTCGCCATAAGAACACCCATGATCCCCAAGACCGGGCAGGGCGGCGATTAACCCCTCGACAAACTCAGGTCCGATTTTCGCAGAGGGCCATTCCTCTAATATTCCCAAATCAATGACGTGCCGAATGACAGGAAAGCTTGCCCAGACGTTTGGGCCAACAAAGACATTGGTTGAGACTATTTTCAAATGGTGACCTCTTTGGGTGTTATTGTTCCGCGCAAGCGCCTTATTTTAGGAGTCCGTGTCGTCAGGAAACGAATTGGTCAGATGCTCTGGCGGTGGATATCCGATCCGTGCTTTCAGATCATAACGGCACCCTTCGCCCAAAACGTCAAGGCGCAGCCCGATCAGACTTAGCGCCTCACCCGGTTTTGCATCCCACATGGATGAGTGGGTCAATTGCCCCGCATCAACCACCGTGACCGTCCCGCTACCCACGACTTCAAGCACATTATCGGGTCCGATAAAGGCGGCGGTGTCCTCATCAATTCCCAAACCGATCAGAAAGGGATTGAACGATGATGCCGTCAGCAAGCGACCAAGTCGGTTCCGCTGGGTGAAGTGTTGGTCAATGATGACCGCATTCGTCAGTCCAATACCGGGGGCCAATGTGACGGTCCCCTCGGCGGGTGGCTCGTTGCCCTGACCACCCGCGACCATATGCTCGGACATAATTGACGCGCCCGCCGAGGTGCCCGCAACTGGCACACCCGCAGCATTCTGGCGCCTGATCTTGGTGACCAAAAGCGTCCCGCCAAGGATCGCAGACAGCCGCAATTGATTGCCGCCAGTAATAAAAATACCCGTCGCGCGATCCAACATCTCGAAAAACGCAGGGTTTTCACAATCGACACGGCGCGTAATAGGCAGAAAATCGACCTTTCCGGCACCAAGATTCGAGAAGATACGATTATAGTCCGCGCCCGTCTCGGACAGCATAGACGCTGTTGGGATCACAACGATATATGCGTCTTTCCCCCCTGAAAGCTCTACGAACTTGCTGTGAATTTGCATTTCCTTGACGCGGTCTTCACCACCGCCAATGGGAATAATGAATCCACGACCATTTTCTTCGGCCAAAGACGCTGGGCACATGTAACTGAATCTTCCTTTAAAAGTAGGTGTTTGGGCACCTTTTTGCGCCCGCTTAACAGCATCATACGGCATCAGTCGCGCAATGGTAACTGTGCAAAGTCACCTAACGCCAAACATTCACAAAACTGCATAATCAGTAGTTGATGCTGACGCACACTTTCTGACATCAGCGCCACGGCTAGAATGCGGTCGAGTTCGTCGCCGTGTCGCGGATCATCTTCGCGAATAATGTGATCCAGAGTAGCGCAGGCAACATCATGCCTCAAATGCCTCAAATGCCGCTGAGTACTGAGGTCGGGGGCGTGCCTCCCGATAAAGTCTCATCAGGATTGCGCACCGCAAGATACGCCTCTTTGGGCACTTTCACGATTCCCTTGATCCCAAGCAGCGATCTGTTTTGCGCATCTAGCTCGGCAATCGCGCCTTCTACGGCATTAAATATAATACCGGCATCGCTGCCCAAACTTGTGATCAGCGGCAATCCTGGCGTGGGTTTCGTCCATGCGAGAACGCGCAATTGATTTGCAAACGGCTCGTAAGTCTCAACGTTGCGCCAAGTTACCGCGTCAATGGATGCGATGTCGGCAGACCCATTGGCCACGGCCCGCGCTGATGCAAAATGCTGTTCGGTTTGCAGGCGGTTTTCGAACCAGAACCCATGCGGCTTGAGGTGCCAGAATGGGGCAGCATACCCCGATTGAGAGAAGGTCTGATTGTAGGCAAAAGTCGCATCTTTATAGGCGGCTACCTCAGAACGCGTATCATCCGCGCGAACAATTATGGCGCTGCGATAGTACCCGGCTGGACAGTTGGCCAGCCCGTAATCTGGGGTGCCGACAAGCTCAACTTTGTCATGTAGCCAAGTGCGGTAAGGCATCCCGCAGGTTTGGCTTAGAACCAAATCAGGATGCTTCCAAACAAAGAATTCCTCGGCATCTTGCGACAATGTCTCTGGGCTATCGATCCCTGCGATTGCGAGGTGTTTGCGGATCAACGCCCAATATTGGTCGTGCGCTTCCACCAGCTGTGGCCGCTGGTACATCATCAAGTTGGCAATCATCTTGGGTCTTCCCATT
>Ga0075467_10001557_pt1 | contig 18943 bp, 15 predicted proteins | sample DEB08_DNA_9_FD_75067 | JGI IMG/M metagenome (GOLD analysis project Ga0075467, IMG submission 75067) | Aqueous microbial communities from the Delaware River and Bay under freshwater to marine salinity gradient to study organic matter... | ecosystem: Environmental > Aquatic > Marine > Coastal ... | reverse complement strand
CACAACCAAAGAAAAACTCAGGCGCGAAAACGTGGAATTAATGGCCTGTATTTTAAAATGGGCTAATTAATAGGCCGGGATTTGCTTTGGCTATTGACACCGGTTGGCTAATGGGTGACACCTGGCACCTTTTTCGGTGACACGATGTTAATTATCTCCGCCGTAGAATTTGCAGCGATTATTCGCTCTAGAGAACTTCATTTATCGTATCTTAGAACAAGACGAGTTGTTGCTTTGCCACTGCATAGTTTGATACCTTAGACTAAATGGACATTTGCTGATTTTGGGGAATCAACAAAACATGGAACAATCTAAAGTGTGTGCGACCACGTCACGAAGTTTTTCTGACGATCTATCTGCTGTCTACGCGGACATTCATTCCTATCGCAATCAGGGTAATTCCGGCTATCAGCAAGCCGAAAAAGGTAAATATAAAAGGCTCGCCAGCATCGCCATGGTTGTTTTTTTTATATCTGCTGGTGCGATATACGCTGGACTGCATTTTATACCGCCTGAAACATGGGATGGAAGCACAGAAACTATTAGGCTCGTTCTACAATTGCTTGTGCTGTTTATTTATCTACTGGCTGGTGGCGTAATCTTACTCCAGTATTTTTCGGTCAAAGAGCTTTCTAAGGATTTTACAGGCCAAATCATTGGTGCCGCCGCAGATGCCGCCAAAGACGAAGCCGCTCTGTTTGAAGCGTTTGACAAGCGTTCTACAGAGTCTATCAAGTATGTGGCAAATCGATTTGATCATGCATCAACCCAACTTGGGCAACTTAGGTCATTTCTTCTTGGTGCAATAGAGAAAATCGGCATTATACTGGGGCTGATAGCAACGGTAATCGCAATAAGCAACCTTGCCAACAGTACAGGAGTTTCCTGGCTAGAGCTTCTTTCACTTGTCATGCTGGGGATCTACATGACTATGTTTCCGGTTACCGAAGCTGCTATTAAGGTCCAACGAATATCGAATATTCTTAATCAATATTTGGCTCTATTTCGATCAGGAGAAGACTGTGAAATGAATGGAAGCACTAAAAGTTAATCAAAGCCGTAGCTATGAATAAAATTGAAAACGCTGAAGGGGAAGGACGAAGCTCAGAGCTTAGCTCTATTCTTTCGTCGATATTCGGAACGGTTAAATTCACATTGGAAATTTGGTAACTATGTCATCTGAATTAAAAAAACTTGCCAAGCGTAGAAAAGCTCAAAACCGCTTGAGTGATATATCAGCGAAGGAAGAGCACGTTTTAGTTATTCACTATTCTTGCGAAAGCTTCTATGACCGACCGGAGGGCCAAACTCCAAGGGTAACCTCTATAGCTGTGCGAAACTTTGCAAGTGGACAGACAAGTTCCTTTTCAATCCACAAGATTGCAGAGCTTAAAGGAATTGAATTCGCTGACATACAGAACGACTATGACAAATTAGAAAAAGAGATGTTAAAAGAGTTTTATATATTTATGGAAAAGCATAAATCTCACGATTGGGTTCACTGGAATATGAGGGATATAAACTATGGATTCCCTGCGCTTGAGCACCGATTTCGAGTCTTAAGAGGTAAGCCACAAGAACTTGACGAATCGCGTAGATTCGATCTATCGCGAGCCTTGATTGATATTTTCGGACACAAATATATTGGCCATCCAAGGCTTATTCACTTAATAAAGTTAAATCATATAGAACCGCTGGACCTTCTTGATGGTCCGGGAGAAGCCGATGCTTTCGAAAATAAGAAGTATGTTGAGTTACATCAATCAACGCTAAGGAAAGTCGATGTGCTTTCTAGCATTCTTACCCGTGTTGTAGATGGAAGCATTAAAACTAATTCGAAATGGCGCGATCGGAATGGCATTCATCCTAAAATTATTTTGGAATATATTGTCAAGCATTGGGTATTCACATTGTGCGTAAGCGCATTGGGAATTGGTTCTAGCGTCTACGGTCTATTATTTTAATCGACATTAAAAATAAAATTTCAAAACTAACAATTAATAATATCAACGTTTACTTAACTTGAAAATGTGAAGCACATTATATCTTCATTTTATTGAATAGTGAGTAATTAGAGGGATCAATGAGAATTAAACATATTAAGGTCGATAACTTCCGACTTCTTAATCGCAGCCATTTAGATATGACTGATGGACTAACTTTAGTTGTTGGTAAAAATAACACAGGGAAAACTTCATTTGCTGTTTTGTTAGAAAAATTCCTAACAAATTCAAATCCGAATTTCAATTATCATGATTTCCCAGTTTCTTTAAGAGATCGATTACATGAGCTATCCGAAGAAACAAATTCTGACGAATTAAGCATACGACTAAGCCTTTGTATTGAATATTCTGATGAAGACAGCCTCGAAAATATATCTGAATTTATGCTGGATTTAGATCCAGAGAGAACAACCGTTAATATATTATTTGAGGCTAAAATTGACAAAGATGGACTTTTAGCACGGCTCTCTAAACATAGAGAAGATATTACTAAGGTTACAGAATGTATGGACGCTGTTGAGTACCAAGCAAAAAGAAATCTTTTTATTGAACGGAACATACATAAATTTATTAAACCTTCAATATACGCTTATGATGATTCTGGTTATGAAGGAGAAAAACCTTATTACCTAGAAAATCGTGATGAGTTAGAGGAAAAAGAATTTAAAAATGTCCGTAATATTCTTAACTTTCAGATTATTCATGCTAAAAGAAAAGTTGCTAGTTCAGATGAATCTGGAAAAAGACCCTTATCTTCAGTAACAACTAGCTTTTTTAACAAGTTAGACAATGCTGACGACGATCATCGTTTAGACCAAATTAGAGATAGCTTACTTGAGGTTGATAAAAGTTTAGAAGCTGAGTACCGCGATGTATTTAGCGAATTTCTATCAAACGCAGGCAGTTTTTTAAAATTAGATGGACTCAAAGTTATTTCCGACATTGAAGCGAGTTCGTTAATAGAGTCATCATCCAAAGTCATTTACGGGTCAGTCGATAACCATTTACCTGAAAACTTAAATGGGCTCGGTTATCTAAATATTCTTTACCTTCTCCTTAATGTTGAGATGGCTAAGAAAGAATTTGAAACTTCTAGGTCAGACATAAAACTCTTGTTCATTGAAGAGCCTGAGGCCCATACCCATCCTCAAATGCAGTCGATTTTCTCTCAAAAAATAAGAGAAATAATTAATAGCATCAGTGACTTACAATCGATTATTTCAACTCATTCATCGTATATCGTATCTAATGCAAAATTCGAAGATATCCGATACCTTTCAAAAAATAAAAACGATGTCCAGTTTAAAAACTTTCATACTGATTTAGTCAACAAATATATTGACAGCGAAGAAAGAGAAGGCGAGGGCGCGAAGTTGTATCAATTTTTAGAGCAATATCTGAAAATTCAGAACGCAGAACTATTTTTTACAGATAAAGCAATTTTCATTGAAGGTACTACCGAAAGAATGTTGCTACCACTGTTCATTAAAGAATTTGATTCACGTCCAGAAAATGAAGAAAATAAAATTGGTTCACAGAATATTTCGATTATTGAAGCTGGGGCTAACGCAAAAGCTTTTGCGCCTTTTTTAGAGTTTATCGGTGTACGCGCACTCATCATTACTGATTTTGACAGTACAAAGAAAGACGACACTGGTAAACAAACGACGTACCCAGCTTGCGTAGCTAAAGATGCAACTCATACAAGTAATCAGACATTGAGATACTTTTTTTCAGCACCAAAAATAAAAGGCGACGACGATAAACCAAATAAGGAGTTCGATAAATGGTTTGTGAATTTAAAGAATGGAGATACGGAGGCTCGTTTTGATAAGGTCAACGTTGTTTATCAAACTGAAGAAGCTGGATATCACGCACGATCATTTGAAGACGCGTTTATAAATATAAATAGACAAACAGTTAAACAAAATCACGCTGAGTTACTCGGCCTAAAGAAAAAAAAACTGCTTGAAGATCTTGAAGATCTTGATATATATGAATTAACTAATGAGATATTAGATAAAAAATCAGATTTTGCAGCTTCTGTACTTTATCTCGCACTTACAAACGAAGATGTTAATTGGACAACCCCTCGGTATATAAAAGAAGGGCTAAAATGGATCAGCCAATAATGCTACCAATAGACAAAATAAAGCGTTGTATTGTTGAAAAACAGTCGTTTGTTCTTCAAGGTGGTGCTGGGAGCGGAAAGACCGAAACCTTAAAACGAACCGTTCAATTCGTTGCTGAAAACTACCCTGGAAAAAAGATTGTGTGCATTACACATACGAATAAAGCGGTTGATGAAATTATCAGCCGTACAGGGTCAGAGCATGAAATATCAACGATTCATTCATTTCTTAACAGCCTTATAAAGCCATATAAAAGAAATCTACTAAAACTATTGCCTGAATTATTTTACGTGTCGAAGTTTGAAAGAATTCACTTAGAAGAATATAGCGATGAAAAAACTCAAAATCTCGTCGAACATAAACGCTACAAAAAAACGCATGAAAGCTTTGAAAAAAGGCGTTTTACCGTTTTAGGTGAAGCAACGGATAAAGTAATAGGCAAGAGGGAGTACGATAAAGATCCAGAAAAATATAATACTGAAACCAACGCTCTTATTGAGGAACTAAACCTCAGTATTTCAGGTTCTATAGAGCAACATAGCTATAGTGATGTTTCTTACAATAAAACTCCTTTTAACAACTTTGACAATGCAACCTTTGGTCATGATGGCCTAGTGGCAATAAGCGCATTGTTCTTTGAGCGTTACCCTAATATGGGAAAAATCGTTAGTGATAAATATGATTGTATTTTTATTGACGAGTATCAAGATACTAATGAGAGCATTATACAAAGTCTGCTAAGTCATATGCCAGATAGCCGGAAAACAACGGTTGGTCTTTTTGGCGATTCGGAGCAAGCAATTTATGAAGACGGAATAGGCTCCGCTGTTAAGTTAATTGACGCGGGTAGATTAACTTTAATTAAAAAGGAAGATAATTTTCGTTGCTCACCGCAAATAATAGACGTTGCCAATAAGTTTAGATCAGATACGCTCACACAAGAAGTCGCGCTTAAAGAAATCGATGGTGTATTAGAAAGTAAGGAAAGCCGTGCAGGTTCAGCTAAACTTATTTATGCAATAAAAGGAAAGAAACCAGAAAAGCCTAAGCGCCTTAAACAGAATCCAACTGCAGAAGATAAAGCAGAGCATTCATCCCTAATGGATGAATATGATAATCAGTTAGAAATCTATAAGGCTGATAACACAAGAAAACTAGATGCTCTTATTGAACATGCTAAACAGGGCATTGGTGAGCATATGGTTTTAAAGCTACCAAATAAGTCTGTTGCACAGGATGCAGGCTTTGGAAACTTATATAACCTATTTAATGATAGTTACTCTAACCCAAGAGAAAAGATAAAAGAACACCTTGATAGACTCCAGTTTGCACAGCTAGCGGAAACTTTAAAACTATTCGAAAGCTCAAAGGCAGAAAAAAAATATTTTATCCATTTAATCACTCAACTAAAGCGACAAGGCTTTGTAATCCGAACTCGAGAAGACAAAAAAACATTACATGCTACTTTAAACACTTTATCTAGTTCAAAAAAACCTGCACATGAAGTCATTATTGAAGCAATAAATACCAAAATAATTACAATCTCTGACGGTCGCAAAGCATATTTGTACCGCAAAGATAGTGAGTTAAAGCGAATAGAAAGCGAAGACCAACTTGATGCTTTCAAAGTATTGCGAAGAAAGGGCTGTAATACCAAGCCTCAGATGATTAAGTATCTTAAAGAAAATTATATTCCAAATATATCGGAAGAAATTATCCAAGATCAATTTGAAGAGCGTATGGATGATATTCGCACCCAAGAATTTTATAACGGCTTATTTAGTGCGAGCATCAGTTTTGAAGAAATGTTAGCTTTCTATCGATATGAAGATGACCATAGTAACTTCATGACTATGCACAAAACCAAGGGCACTGGAATTGAAAATGTTATTGTCGTTTTGGAAGAGTACAACTGGACTAAATATGATTTTGCGAGCTGCTTTAAATTAGAAGATAACAATCCAGCTAGGCAGGCATTAACAACAAAGTTGCTTTATGTTGCATGTTCAAGAGCGATAAAGAACTTAATTTGTGTTCGACTTATTGATGATGCCAGCGAAGCTGAAACGATGCAGAATTTTTTTGATGATTGTCATGAAGTTTCATAATGAATACCCAAACACCGATATAACTGGGACACCCACACTGAGAAGCACATAAATCAATGACTTAATGATCAATACTGCCGTTTATGACTGATGCCTCAGCCGATTTATACGCGTGAATATAAGAAATGGACTAGGCGACCTCGCCATCATCAAGGGTTATGCCGCCGCCCATAGTCGTACTTATAGTTATCGTGAACAACTGATTCTTTGACTTAACCATATCAACTATGAAGCCGAGTAGAGGGCGAGAGAGTGACACCAAAGTGAGTAGGCGGGGATTTTATTCATTGCCAACGGTAAAAATCTTATGCACTCAAACGCGCTTTGCTTAGCGGCTAACTAGTGTTGTTGACTCTTTTACTTGCGTGATCAAGCCGAGATTGCTTATGCTGACTCCGATACCATCTTTTACAGCGAGAGGCCACCATTGGACAATTCGAACTACCCTAGAGACATGATTGGCTACGGCGAAAACCCGCCGACGGTGAGTTGGCCGAATAAGGCTCGGATCGCGGTGCAATTTGTACTCAATTACGAGGAAGGGGGTGAGAACTGTATTTTGCATGGTGATGAGTCGTCCGAGTCTTTTCTCTCGGATATCGTAGGTGCCGCTCCTTTGCTCGGGCAGCGGAATATGAACATCGAGTCAATGTATGAATATGGTAGCCGTGCTGGTTTTTGGCGACTTCATCGCTTATTCACTGAGCGGGCGTTGCCTCTTACCGTGTTTGGCGTGACCATGGCTTTGCAACGTAATCCCGAGGCGGTTAAGGCGATGTTGGATGCCGACTGGGAAATAGCCAGTCATGGCCTGCGCTGGATCGATTACCAAAATGTTGAGCTTGAGCAGGAGCGTGCGCACATACATGAGGCAATCGCCTTACATGAGAGGCTTACTGGTCAACGCCCAAATGGTTGGTACACGGGCAGAGTGAGTGAGAATACTCATTTGTTGGTAAAGGAGACGGGGCAGTTTTTATATGATTCTGATAGCTACGCCGATGACTTACCTTATTGGGACACCAGCCAGCCGAAACCTCACCTGATTATTCCCTATTCTTTAGAAACCAACGATATGAAATTTGTTGCTGCCCAAGGTTTTAACTCAGGCGAGCAATTTTTTACTTATCTGCGCGACGCATTCGATACTCTGTATGCGGAAGGGGAGCGCTCGCCAAAAATGATGTCGATTGGTTTACATTGCCGAATTATTGGCAAACCGGCAAGAATCGCTTCTCTAGTTCGATTTTTGGACTACATTCAGGAACATGAGAACGTGTGGGTTTGCAAACGCGAGGACATAGCGAAGCATTGGCACAAAAACCATCCACCTGCTTAAGCCTTCAGACCGACCCCTTATACCTTCAGCCCGAGGCCTCTCAACACAAGGCCGATTAGATCATCGGCAATACGATCGAAATCTTGCTCGCTTGATTTTTCTTTGCCTGAGGTGATGAGTACCTGTGTTCCGTAATCGGCATAGTGCTGACTTGCACCCCAAATAAAGAACAGTAAATTCAAAGGGTCAATAGGGTGAAGTTTGCCAGCGTCTATCCACGCTTGTATTACTTTAACTTTATGCTGTACCCATTTTCTATTCTCAGTTTGTAGGAACTTTTTAAGATGTGGGGCGCCTCGAATAATTTCGCCGGCAAAAATTCTCGAGCGTTCAGGGTCGGTTTTTGAGAACATCACTTTGGACCTAATATAATTGGAGAGCGCGGTTTTCGGGTCGTCGCTTTCGCTGACGTTATCAAAGCTGCTATTCCACATGCCAACGATGTCATTCAAAATAGTGGCATACAAATCTTGTTTGCTGCTGAAATAGTAATGCACATTAGCTCGCGGAATATTAGCCCGCTCGGCGATCCGCTTTATAGTCGCACCCTCATAGCCATGCAGCAAAAATTCCTGCTCTGCCGCCGCGAGTATTAACAACTTATTTTTAGTGCGTACTCTACCGTCTTGTTTTTGTTCGTTAGTCATTCAAATTCACCCATAAGCTGATAAAAACCTATTGATTCGATTGTGCTATCCAAAGCCCCAATGTATCCCGTTCTTGCTGAGTCATATTGGTTTTATTCATCAGAGGCATGTTATGGCTATCTACCACACGAGCCTTAATTGCGGGCATCCAACGCAGCATGCTGGCATAGTCATTTAACATCACACCCGCTGGTGCGACGGTAAAGATTGCGTCAGTCGGCTTGCTGGAATGACACCCCACACAATGCGTAGTGATAATGGTCTCAACCTCAGCTTTCCCAACCAACGCGGCGCTAGACATGTCTACAGGCTCAGCTTGATTCTTATCTGACATAGCGTAAATAAGAAGTAGAGTTGCAATCACCACGCCTATTGGAATTAGAATATTTTGCCGATTGGTATGGCGCAATACAAAATACCATCGCGCCGCTGCGGTAATAATAAAAAGACACACCAACACCAGCCAACCATGTTGGTGGTTATAGGTCATCGGATAGTGGCTGCTGATCATGATGAACAATAACGGCAGCACGATATAGGTGTTGTGAGTTGAGCGCAGTTTAGCCTTCGCGCCCCATGCAGGATCAGGGGTAGTGCCCTCGGTTACGGCAGCGACGAGTGCGCGTTGAGAGGGCATTATCACGGTAAAGACATTACCGGCCATGATGGTGCCAATCAACGCACCTATATGAATATACATTCCACGGGCACTGATCAATTGGCTTAGTCCATACGCAAGCGCGGAGGTTAATACCAACAATAAAAGGGCTAACACGATGGCGTATTTACCAAGCTTGCTTCGGCAAAGCAGTTCGTAGATTAACCAGCCACCAAAAATACTCAGCAAGCCAATGCCAATCGCTTGGGCTTGACTAAGATCAGCCACGCTTCGATCTATTAGATAGGATTCAGCGCCTAGATAGTACATAACGCATAATAGTAAGAAGCCCGATAACCATGTGCTATAGGCCTCCCATTTGAACCAATGCAGTATTTCAGGGATTTTTTCTGGGCCATTCTGATACTTTGCGACTTCGTAGAATCCGCCACCATGAATCGACCAAAGATCACCTTTTATGCCTTTGTCCTGTTTCCACTTCGGAGGGGTCTGTAGATGGTTATCTAGCCAGACGAAATAAAACGATGCGCCAATCCATGCTACGCCAGTAATCACGTGGACGAAGCGTAAAATTAGATTAAGCCATTCAATTAGGTAAGGAGTCATGTCATAAATACAGAGTTGAGATATAAAGTTGAGCTATAAAGTTGAGCTATCAAATTAGAGTTTAAATTCGTGCATGAAATCAAAAAAGCTAGCAGCGCTGCAGCACCGATTCGCCCAAAATATGGGTCGCGCCAACCGTGCGATCGTCGCCTAAGACACTCAGAGCGAAGAGCTTTTCTTGCAAGCTCTGGCAGTGAGACAACCTGAGTTGCATCAGCGGCGTACTGTGGTAATCGAGAAACACAAAATCGGCCTCGTTACCGACCTTGAAATTACCAATGGTATTTTCCAAATCAAGCACCCGCGCACCGCCCAATGTGGCTAGATAAAACGATTTAAATGGGCTCAAACCATCTCCACGAAGCTGTTGAGTTTTGTAAGCCTCGCTCATTATTTGCAGCATCGATAAACTAGTACCAGCACCAATGTCGCTACCTAAACCTACCGCATAAGAAAATTCTTCTGCCTGCTTTAGATTAAACAAACCACTACCCAAGAAAAGGTTAGAACTCGGGCAAAAGGCGACTGACGACTTAGTATCGGCTAGGCATTGGCATTCGTCGTCGCTTAAGTGTACCCCGTGAGCAAAGACACTGCGGCGACCTGTTAGGTGATGCTTGTGATAGACATCTAGGTAGTCTTTGCTGTCTGGAAATAGCTCTCTAACCCACTCGATCTCCTTAATGTTTTCAGATAAGTGGGTATGCAGATAGACATCTGGAAACTCCTTCATCAAACGATCAGCAACGGCCAGTTGTTGCGCGGTGCTGGTTATCGCAAAGCGTGGCGTTACCGCATACTGTAGGCGGTCTTGACCATGCCATTTGTTTATCAAGCTGAGGCTATCGTCATAGGCGCTTTGCACATCGTCTAATAGTTCTTCAGGGGCATTTCTATCCATCAGTACCTTGCCACAAATCATGCGCAGCTTTTTTTCTTGTGCCGCCGTAAAAAAAGCATCTACCGATTGTCGGTGAACGGTGCCAAAAACTAAGGCGGTGGTAGTGCCATTGTTTAGTAATTGATTTAGAAAAAATGTCGCGATTTCACTGGCATAGGCCGAGTCAGAAAACTTCATCTCAGTTGGAAATGTATAGTTAGTAAGCCACTCTAATAGTTGCTCACCGTGCGATGCCATCATTTCTATTTGAGGGTAGTGAACATGGGTATCGATAAACCCTGGGACTATCAAGCCATTTTCATAATGGATGATCTCTACATCATCACTTAGGCTTGAGGCTAACTCTGTGTATGCTGCTAGCTCTCGCACCAAGCCGTTCTCAATAATCAGTAATCCATCGGCAAAATATTCATAGCTCTCATCCACCCCGACCACCGATGGGTCGTCTAAAAAGTGTAGTATTTCGCCACGATATGCTGTGATTTGACTCATTGCGATAGTTATCCTTAGTTTAGTGGCGCTCAGTCGAGTTGTATTGAAAAAGGATTTTCGAGTAAAACGTCGTCACAGTTATGTCCTTCACCGCCACGATCTATAACCAAAAAATCACTTTGTTGATGCAGCGCAAGACAAAAATGGTGCCAGGTGCCAGCGTGATAATTAACCCCTTGGTTGGCTTGAGCTAGAAACACTTGAATTGAGGCTTCGTTGAACTCGCCCGCCTTTGCGACCACCACCAAGTATGGATTATTGCTAAGCGGCACGAACGCTTGGCTCGACAGTGGGTGGCGCTCCATTAGCGTTATTTGTATCGGTAACGGCAGTGGTGTAGAGCGGAATATATTGATTAGTGTGCGCCCATTCTGTGTTTCCACATCGACCTTGGCCAAATCATGATAACGCTCGGTAAAACCTTGATTGATACTAATGAAGGGCCCGTTTTCTTGCACTTCAATCACATCACCAAAATCAGAAAAAGAGCTGGCACTAAGAGCTTGCGGTTTTACTATTATCAACTGCCTCGCCATTATCAGCTGCCTCGATAGGTGCTATAGCCATAGGGGCTGAGCAATAACGGTATATGAAAATGGTCGCTAAGCTCTGACTCGGCAATACTAAATACGATTTCTACATAGGGGTAAAAATAAGATTCTTGTTGCCTGTCGAAGTAGCTTTTTATATCAAAGGTCATGCGGTAATCGCCGGCGGTTAACACATGGTCGTCGGCCAAAAGAGTCGCAATTCGCCCGTCCGAGTTAGTGTCACCCTGTGCCAGAGCCTGCCAGCCAGTTGCTGTTTTCTGCTCAAGGCGAATCGCCAATTCATTGGCTGGCTTACCGGTTGAGGTATTTAATACATGGGTAGTAATTTGGCTCATTCAGAGGCCTCGATTAATTTCTGTAAGCGTAATTGAAATATTTTTCGTTGTTCTTCTGCGGCATTTACTAGTTCGGTGGCGCGATCATTTTTAACCCGCTCTAATAGCAGCTCGAGCATTTCTTGCGCTGATTTCCCGGTTGCGCAAACAATGAATATAAAGCCAAATTTGCTTTCATAATCGGTGTTGCCCTGCGCTAATTGTTGCAGCACTTGGTCACTTGCGGCGTTCACCTGCGTTTGCTCACCGGCGGCAAGTTCTTTGGTATTGGCGTATTTAGCTCGCAATGAGTCTACATTGCCAATTTTGGGGTGCCCGTCAAAGGCTTGTAAATAGTCTGCTTCTGTGAGGTTTTGCCAATGGCGGTTTGCGCGATCAAATAATGCTTGCGGGTCACTAAACGGCCGCGATTCAAGCATTCTACTAACCCACGCATCGCTAGTACAACATTGCAGCAACTGCTGTCTCGCTAGGCGGTCATTGGCGTTATTTAAGATGGATAGTGACATTGATCACTTAGCCTCATTAGACTTAAGGATTGAGTCCCAATTGGCTCGCCCTAGAACTCGCAATCGACTGACTCCGCCGTCCGGAAAAATATTGAGCTTCACGTGGGTAAACTCGGTCTCTCTACCGACTTGAATTTCATCAATGAAAAGATGCTCTTTATCAGCGTGTAGGGGCGTTTTCTTCAATACCGTTTGCCACTGTGTGCTGCTGTGCAATAGGTCTTTGTCGGATAGATTTAACAGCTCCGCATCAATAGCAAGTAGGCTCGCTGAGTCTGGAAAATTACCTTTAAAATGTGCCGTATCAATAATAACTTTGAGTATCGCTCCCTTAGTACCTAGCTTCAAAATAGCCCAATCATTATTGTTATCACGCCTACGCTTTGTTTCCCAGCCATCGCCCATATCGGCGCCGCGACCTGGCATGGTTAGGTTACGAGGCGAGCTATAAAACATATCGCTAGCGGCGATACCACGAGCACCGGTAGTGACGCTTGCTAAATCCACTAACTCACCGTCAATATAGTCACGACGATTCGGCCTTACGTCGCCATAGGCGCGAAACCGGGCAATACCTCCATCGGGAAACATTGAAAGCCTCAAGTGAGTCCAAGAGCTTGCACTGTTGCAGGCGAACAGGTTTTGACTATTCGCCTGGACCTCGCTGGAGTCTAGAATTGTTGTCCACGGCGTGTCGAGATCTGGTTCTCCTTTTAAGCTCGCCGCCTGCACCATAACGCGCTCAGGGGCGTTGCCACGAAAATGATTAGTGTCAATGTCAAAGAAGCGAACAACACCCGGCAGGCCCATTCGCAATACACACCAGTCACCTTGTTCGGCACCACTTTCGCTACGTAAGCTGCTATCCAAACCGCGATCCGAACTGCGGCCAAAACTACGCCGTGATTCCCAACCGTCCATTAATTGTCCGGTTGATATGAATTTGCCAGCGGTAAAGGTGCCACGCCCCGGCTTTACCAAGTTGTCGCAAGAGGCAAACCAATCATCGCTGCACGCGATCGCTCGCCCGCCTACCTTCTCACTTAGCAGATCTACGTACTGATTTTGAATGCTGACGATATCGAGTTCTTCTAGATTTGTGTTTGGCTTTGGGTCTTGTTTATTCATCTGAACTCCCTTCGCAGGCACTGCAGCTACCACAGTCTTTGGCTATCGACTCAATCGCCTTCAATTGCTTCCACTGCACGCCTTGTTGTTTTGTTTGAACGCTTGCTTCACGTTGATAATCTGCAATAAATTGACCGGCAATAGATACCGCTACTTCCATAGGGCGTTTGCCAGACACGTCATCTAACCCAATAGGGCAATGAATTTGTTTTATTTGGTCTTCACTAAAACCGACGTCAGCTAGACGTTTACTAAAGCGTAGCCATTTTGTTTTAGAGCCAATTAAACCAATAAAGCGGGCATCGCCTCGCTTTAGGGTCGCCACGCAGAGTTTAAAATCTAACTCATGGTCATGCGTCATTATGATGAAATAGCTATCGGCCGGCATGTTAGCAACTTCCTTTTCAGGGTCATCGCTAACAATTTCGTCTAGCTGAGCACCTTCGTGCCGAGCACCTTCTAAAGCGTTCGCTTGTGGCTGAGGAAACTGTTCCGCGCGGTTATCTACCCAACGTAGTGATACCGGAAGATCAAGCATGATTTTGCTCAATGCCGTGCCAACATGCCCAGCACCAAAGAGCATTACATTAGCGCGACTGCTGGCAAAAAACTCAAAAAATATGGTCGTGCTGCCACCACAACACTGCCCAAGCTTGGGGCCGAGCGGATAGTGCTCTAAATGTTGCTCGCTGATCGTTTGCTGTAGCATCAATCGTGCGCGTTCGGTAACCATAAATTCTAAATTGCCACCACCAATAGTATTGTATGTCTGCTGCTCGGTAACGATCATTTTTGTACCGCTATCGCGCGGTGCTGAGCCTCTCACACCTAAAACAGTCACCAGCACATAGGCTTGATTCAGCTGGTTTAGTTGACCGATAACCTCTGCCCAATGGCTGCTTTCCCTATGATTACTCCCCTTATGATTACTCATAGCGTCTCTCTCAATCGTCGACCTTCTGACTTACCATTTTCAATGCTAAGCTTTATTTGACTCACCGCATTTAAAACACGTTCTGGAGTCGCCGGGGTATTCAGCGTTGGGCTTATTCTGTAATCAGAAATACTTGCGACAGCGTCTCTAAGCGCCGACCAAACTGAAATGGCGAGCATGAAAGGCGGCTCGCCCACCGCTTTCGAATGATAAATAGTCGGTTCTCGATTTGGTTCGTCGGCAAGTAGCGCGACATTAAAAATTTCGGGGGTGTCACTAACCGCAGGAATTTTATAAGTTGCAGGGCCAGTAGTTTGCATGCGCCCGGTGCTATCCCAGCATAGTTCTTCAGTAGTCAGCCAGCCCATACCTTGAATGAATCCACCTTCGATTTGTCCTAGATCAATGTCCGGATTTAGTGACGTGCCAACATCGTGCAAGATATCGACTCGGCTGACTTTATATTCACCGGTCAACGTATCAATCATTACTTCGCTGACCGCCGCGCCATTGGCGAAGTAAAAGAAAGGGCGGCCAGACGCTGTTTCGCGATCGTAATGAATCTTTGGCGTTTTATAAAAGCCGGTAGACGACAACGAGACTCGGTTCATATAAGCCAATTGTACCAATTCGGCAAAGCTAAGTGTTTGCTCACCGATCGAGACTTGGCCATCTAAAAACTCGATACTAGCTACGTCAACCTTAAAGTGCTCACTGGCAAAGTTAAGCAATCTTGTTTTAATAATTTGTGCGGCATTTTGTGCGGCTTTGCCATTGATGTCGGTACCGGACGAGGCGGCCGTTGGCGATGTATTGGGTACTTTGTCGGTGCGCGTTGAAGAAACATTGACGGTTCGCACATCAACCGAGAACTCCTGAGCAACTATTTGTGCCACTTTGACAAACAGCCCCTGACCCATTTCAGTGCCACCATGATTTAAATGTATGCTGCCGTCTGTATAAATATGAATCAGTGCGCCGGCTTGATTTAGATGCTGCACGGTAAATGAAATACCAAACTTCACGGGTGTTAAGGCGATTCCCTTTTTGACAATGGTATTGTGTTTATTGAATTCTTTTATCTGTCGACGCCGCTTAGCGTAATCTGAACTGAGCTCAAGCTTTTCAATGATTTCCAGCAGATTGTTATGCTCCACAGTTTGGTGATAGTGGGTAATATTACGTTGTTGTTTCTGATAGAGATTTAGTTTACGCACCTCAAGTGGATCCTTATTTAAGTACCGTGCAATATCGTCCATAGCACCTTCTATAACCAGCATTCCTTGTGGGCCACCAAAACCTCGGAAAGCGGTATTTGAAACGGTGTTAGTTTTGCAGCGATAGCCGGTTATTGTTGCTTGGTCAAGATAGTATGCATTGTCGGCATGGAACATAGCGCGATCGACAATGGCATCTGATAGGTCAGGCGATATGCCACACGTTCCGCTAACCTCGATCTCTATTCCTTTGATAAGGCCCTCTTGGTCGAAGCCAACGTCGTAGTTGGTTTCGAACGGATGCCGCTTTCCAGTTAAGAGCATGTCGTCGGCTCTACCGAGTCGTAATTTGACCGGCTTCTGAGTGTGATGTGCAAGCAACGCGGCGACACAGGCCCACGGCGCTGCTTGGGTTTCCTTACCGCCGAATCCGCCGCCCATTCTACGTATGTCAACCGTCACCAAATTAAACGGAATACTTAACACTTCAGCCACCAACTTTTGCACCTCTGAGGGATGCTGGCTTGATGTGTATATGATCATGCCGCCATCTTCGATTGGCTCTGCAGACGAAATTTGGCCTTCCAAATAGAAATGTTCTTGCCCGCCAATACTCAGGTTCTCGGCTAGTCGATTAGCTGCGCCAGCAACAGCGCTTGAAGAGTCTCCACGTTTTTGGGTGTGACTAGGTCGAACATAAGATTTAGCCTCATGGGCTTGTTCGACGCTTAATATCGCCGGTAACTCTTGGTATTCGATCTTGGCCAGCTTTGCCGCTCTACAGGCTAGTTGGTGTGAGCTTGCGGCAACGGCGAACAACGCTTGCCCATTAAATTCGATGGTTTCACTGGCAAACAACAAATCACCCGGAAACACCGGCCCAACATCTACATGGCCAGGAATGTCATCGGCGGTGATCACCGCGACCACGCCGGCAGCGCGTCTGACCTCGGATAAATCCAACGACAACAATTTGCCGTGAGCGATAGTGCTTTTTCCTATAGCCGCATGCAGTTGGCCCACGGTATTTGGCCGGTCATCAATATACACAGCGGATCCGCAAACATGCTTATCGGCGCTATCGTGTTTTTGCGATTGACCAACTTTACCATGGCGCTGAGCTATTTTACCGCGATGCTGACCGGCGCTTTTCTTACTATCAAGATCGCCCAGCTTACGCATGAGTCACCACCTGCGTTACCACGTCTGGATTGTTGATTTCGAGGTAAGCACGGCGTAATAAATTTTGCGCTACTTGCAGTCGATACTGGCTCGATGCTCGGGCATCAGATAAGGGAGTAAAGTCTTCGCTTAGGGCCGCCGCTGCGCGTTCAATAGTTGCCTCGTTCCATTGTTGCTCGCGAAGTGCGGCCTCGCATTTTACCGCCCGCTTTGGAATCGCCGCCATACCACCAAAAGCGATGTCGATTGTCGATACAATATTGTCTTTAAGTTGCAACTTGATCACCGCTAACACCGCAGAGATATCATCATCGAATCTTTTTGAAACCTTGTATATTTTTAAATGCGTCCTATCGCTCACGCTTGGAATAAATATTGATTGGATAAATTCGCCGGCTTCTAATGCTGTTTGCTTGTAATCAAGAAAAAAGTCTTCGATTGCCAGTTGTCGAATACGCTCGCCTTTACGCAAACACAGGGTGGCACCCATGGCGATTAGCACCGGTGGCATGTCACCCACCGGCGAGGCGTTTGCAATATTGCCTCCCAGCGTGCCTAGATTGCGAATTTGCAATGAGCCGAGCCGCTCTATCATCGCGCCCCATTCGGGGTATTGTTGGCTTAGTGGCTTAGCAAACTGACTATAAGTCGCAGCAGCACCAATTGTGAAACCTTCTTCTGAACGTTCAACTTGGCAAAGCTCGGCAACATCAAGGGTAGAAATTAGAGTGTCAAATTGATCCAGACTCTGGGTTATCTGCAGACACAAATCGGTGCCTCCGGCGACCAGACGTGCCTCTGGATAAGTTTCGATCAAGTGCGCCAGCTCACTAACAGACTGGGGCGAAAAAGAGCGGCAGCCGTCTCCACTCAATTCAATAGTAGTGTCAGACGAATCGTCGGCAATCGCCTGCAATCGTTTTATTGTAATCGCGCTTCTAGAGTCAAATTGGTCCGGCCTTTTTTCGGCCGTCATGGCGGCATCGATAATGCTTCTATAACCAGTACAGCGACATAAATTACCACCAAGTGCCTCAGTCGTTTGTTGTCGTGTCGGGGGCAGTTCATGGTTTTTGTTCAAGGCAAACAGCGACATGACAAACCCCGGTGTGCAGAAGCCACACTGCGAACCATGTTGATCGACCATCGATTGCTGCACCGAGTGCATCTGACCTTTATGCTGTAGGTCTTCGACAGTGATCAGTTGCTTGCCATGCAAACTTGGCAATAGTGCGATACAAGCGTTGACGGCCTTATAATGAATTTCATCGGCACTCAACAGCTCTTTTGACAACCCTTTAGACACCTCGCCAAGAACCACAGTACAGGCACCACAATCACCCGAGGCACAGCCTTCCTTAGTACCCACTTTGCCAAGTTGCTGACGGAGGTATTGCAGCACTGTTGTGTTCGGATTTAGATCTGCCAAGCTGACCTCTTCGTCGTTTAGAAGAAAGCGAATAGGCTTAGAAGACATAGTTTGCGGTCCGGTTAGGGGTTTCCTGCGTTTCATAAAGAATTATCACGCAGATTATGCCGAGCTTTTGGCTCGACCATTGAATTTAAAAATATAGTTCATACTTGACACACTAGTCAACTTTTAATCAACTGTGTGAGTATCATCTAAGGTTAGTAGCTGTAGGCACTTTTCTAGCTGTAGGCACTTTTTTTAGCTGTAGGCACTTTTCTAGCTGTAGGCACTTTTTTAGCTGTAGGCACTATGACTTTGGTTTACTGGCAATGCGCATGCTAGTGCTGCACAATCTTATTACTCATAAATGATAATAGGACTTACTGATGAGCGGCCCAGAGTTTCGGACTGACCTACCCGCACCACGGAGTTTAGAACAGGAGTTTTTGGCCTTGACGGCTAGAAACGTGTTGCGCAACCCCTTACCAGTATTTGTTGGAATAGCCGTTATTGCTATCGCAGCTCTGGGAAATGTACCCGCGCAGTGGGTGATTGCGTGGATGTCCCTGTCTGCCATTGGTTTGTTTGGGCGAGCCGTATTCATTCGCCATATAATTCAACAGCCGCGCTACACCGACCAACAGCGCTTACGGTTTATTTATCTTTCAAATTTTTTCAATGCAGTGATTTTGTGTTTATCTCTGGCCTTTTTCCCGTGGATGAGTGTTATCGATGCGGTATTGGTAACATTGGTTATGGGATTTCTAGCTATTGGTGTTGTCGTCAGCAACGCTGGTTTTGCTAAGGCGACTACTCCTTACGTATTCGT
>Ga0075467_10001556_pt1 | contig 18953 bp, 14 predicted proteins | sample DEB08_DNA_9_FD_75067 | JGI IMG/M metagenome (GOLD analysis project Ga0075467, IMG submission 75067) | Aqueous microbial communities from the Delaware River and Bay under freshwater to marine salinity gradient to study organic matter... | ecosystem: Environmental > Aquatic > Marine > Coastal ... | reverse complement strand
GCAAGCCCCAACGCATCCGCCACCTTGTGCTGGATTTCGGTGGGGTGCTGGCTTGAGGAATGGATGACCATGTCGCCCCCCTCCTGCGGCAGCGCCAGCGCGGCTTGCCCCTCCAGATAGAAATGCTCCTGCCCGCCGATCTCCAATTGCCCGTTGATGGTTCTGGCGGCCATGCGCAGCGCCGCCTCCACGTCGCCCTTGCCATAGACGCGCGGACCGTCCTCAAAGATCGTGCCGGCGGCCAACGCATCGTCAATCGTCAAGACTGCGGGCTCTTCGGCAATCTCGGGGGTGGCCAACGCGGCGGCCTTGCGCGCCAGCAGATGGCTTTCCGCGACCACCATGAACAGCGGCTGACCCGCATAATGGATCGTCCCGTCCGACAACAGCGGCTCGTCATGGGCCGATGGCGAGCAATCGGGGATCACCTCGAAATCGGCCCCCGACATCACCGCCACCACCCCCGGCGCGGCGCGCACCGCATCAAGGTTCAGGCCGGTCAACCGCCCCTTGGCCACGGGGCTGGTGCCAAATGCCAGATGCAGGCATCCCGTCGGGGTCGGGATGTCATCGACATACCGCGCGGTGCCCGTCACATGCAGGCGCGCGGCGTCATGGGGCAGGGATTTGTGAACGCTCATGTGCGGGTCGCCTTGCGCCGGGGGGTCATGCGGATACTCCCAATACGTTCGTCTCAACACCCGCGCTGTCTTGGAAACAACGCAGCAGCAGGTTGCGCGCCGCCGTCAGCCGATATTCGGCCGAGGCGCGCATGTCGCTCAGCGGCTGGTAATCGGTGGCAAAGGCCGCCATCGCCGCGCGCACCGTTGCCTCGGTCCATGGCTGGCCCAACAATGCCGCCTCGACCGCAGTGGCGCGCTTGGGTGTGCCCGCCATGCCGCCAAAGGCGATCCGCGCGCCGGTCACCGTGCCATCCTCGACCGCAATGTTGAACGCCCCGCACACGGCCGAAATGTCTTGATCGAAGCGCTTGCTCAGCTTGTAACAGCGCAGGGTGTCGGGTTGCACCGGAACCGAAATGGCCGCCACGAATTCGCCCGGCGTCCGGTCCTGTTTGCCATACGCCAAGAAGAAATCCTCCAACGGCAGCGCGCGCCGCGCGTCACCCTTGCGCAGATGCACCGTGGCCCCCAATGCGATCAACGCCGGCGGGCTGTCTCCGATGGGTGACCCATTGGCGATATTCCCCCCAAGTGTCGCCGCATTGCGCACCTGAACCGAGCCATAGCGCCGGATCAACGCCGCAAGATCGCGATGGCGGTCGGCCATGAACGCGCCCAGTTCGGTCAGGGTCGTGATCGCCCCGATGTGGATTGTGTCGCTATCCGCAACAATCCCCCGCAGATCGTCACATTGGTTCAGGAATGCGATGGGATGCAGGTCGCGCAGCCCCTTGGTCACCCATAACCCCACATCGGTCGCCCCCGCGATCAATGTCGCCTGCGGATTGGCCAGATACCACGCCGCCAGTTCATCGGCTGTTGCGGGCAGGAAAGGGGGCTCTGCCCCCCGGCCTTCGGCCTCCCCCCGACATATTTCCGAAGCAAAGATGGCAGGGTCGCGCAGCATGTCCGCATCCTTGCGCATCCATTCCGGCACAGGCTCGCTTGCCGCCGCCCTGGCCGCTCGCACGATCGGCGCGTATCCGGTGCAGCGGCACAGGTTGCCAGCCAGTTGATCGTCGTGATCGGTGCGGCCGTTCAGATGCGCGGTTGCCATCGTGACCACGAAACCGGGCGTGCAGAAACCGCATTGGCTGCCGTGATGTTCAATCATTGCGTGTTGCACCGGGTGCAGTGCGCCATCGGGGCCGCTGATCCCCTCGACCGTGCGGACCGCCTTGCCGTCCAACTGCCCCATGAACAAGATGCACGCATTCAACGCCTTTGACCCGTCGGCGTCCGTGACCATCACCGAACACGCCCCGCAATCGCCTTCGTTGCAGCCTTCCTTGGTCCCGGTCAGCCCGCGCGCCTCGCGCAGCCAATCCAGCAGCGTGACGGTAGGCGCGACCGCGATCGCCAAGGGGGCTCCGTTCAACAGAAACCGGATGTTCATGTGATGTGCCTGCCGCGATACTTTTTCGGGGTGGCCGTCCGTCCCTCGATGCGGCGTAGAGGGCGGCCCCGGTGTCAGACCAGACCTGCGAACAGAAAAGCGGTGTTGGCGTCCGATTGCAAGCTTTCCCGGGCGTTCCGGTGCCTGTCGATGCGGCATATGGTGAAATATTGGGCTTTGCGGCGGCTTCCCGGCATCTGGCGCCCGCAGCGCGGGGGATTGATACATCGCAATGCGGCGGCGCTGACGATGCCATAGATGGGCACAATGATCACGATCGTTGTGCTGGCCTTGGGTGTTGTGCTGCTGGTGTGGCATGTCGTGGCCGCGCGGCGGTTCCGGTTGCATGCGCGCGCCATGGCGAACGCCCTGCGCGCCGGACCGCAGACAGGTGATGCCGACCCGCCCGAACAGGTTCGCCGGTTTGCCCTGCGCAATGGCGCAGGGCAGGGGGGGCGGCTGCGGGCCGTCACGATCCGGCAAGATGGCGTGTTCCAGGTGGCTCCGGGCAAACCCTTTGCCCCGATGCCCGCGTCGCAAACCATCGCGCTGGGCGCGCCGGGGTTCATCTGGTTCGCCACCCGGTCAATCGGGGCGCTACCGCTTTTTCGGGTGATCGATGCGCTGATCGACGGTCGCGGCATGTTGCTGGCGCGCCTGTTCGGATCGATCCCCGTTGCCAACGCCGATGGGCCCGTCCTGACTCGGTCCGAGGCGATGCGTTATCTTGCCGAACTGCCTTGGGCTCCCGATGCCATCCTTGGCAACCCAAGGATCGTGTGGGGGCAGGACGATGGCTGGATCACGGCCGCGCTGCCGCTTGCGCCCGATCCCGCCTTGGTCCGGTTTCGGCTGGAAGACGGCGATATCGTTGAAATGCGCGCCACCAACCGGCCCGCGCAGGCCCGCGATGGCACCGTCACTTTGCGTGACTGGCAGGGATATTTCAGCGACTATGACTGGATCGGCGACCGTCGCATCCCGCTGTCCGCGCAGGTGGGGTATGTCACCGATGGCGTCTTTGCGCCCTATTGGAAGGGCCGGGTGGTGTCCTACCAGATCGCCCCGTGAAACTGGGTGAAAGCCATGGCGGCGGAGCAGATGCTGCGCTACCCTTTGCCCATGGCCAGCCAACCACGATTCATCCATCTCCGCCTGCACACCGAATATTCGCTGCTGGAAGGCGCGATGCGCGTCAAGAAACTGCCGGATATGGTGGCCGCCGCAGGCATGCCCGCCGTCGCCGTGACCGATAGCAACAACATGTTCTGCGCGTTGGAGTTTTCCGAAACCGCCGCCAAGGCGGGCGTGCAGCCGATTGTCGGTTGCCAGATCGATCTGCTGTTCGACGAGACGCAGGGCGATCGCCGCAAGCCTGCCGCGCCGCTGGTGCTGCTGGCGCAAAACGGCGACGGTTACGCCAATCTGATGAAGCTGAACTCGGCGCTTTATCTGCGGGGCGATGGCACCCATCCGCACGTGACGCTTGACGAATTGCAGTCCCACGCCGCAGGTCTGATCTGCCTGTCCGGCGGCCCCGATGGCCCTGTGGGGCAGTTGTTGCAGCACAACCAGCGCCCCGCGGCCACGGCCTTGATGCAGCGGTTGGCCACGATCTACCCGCAGCGTCTTTATGTCGAACTGCAACGCCATCCCGGCGAAAACGGCCTGCCCGAAAATGAACGCTTGTCGGAACGCGGGCAGATCGAGATGGCCTATGCGATGGACCTGCCGCTGGTCGCCACCAATGACGTCTATTTCCCGAAACCCGCCATGTACGAGGCGCACGATGCCCTCATGTGCATTTCGCAAGGCGCCTACGTCGATCAGCAGGAACCGCGCCGCCGCCTGACGCCGCAGCACTACTTCAAGTCACCCGAAGAAATGTGCGCACTGTTCGCGGACCTGCCCGAAGCGCTGGAAAACACGGTGGAGATTGCCCGCCGCTGCGCCTTTCGCGTCCGCACCCATGACCCGATCTTGCCCAAATTCGCCGATAACGAGGTCGAGGAACTGCGCCGCACCGCCAATGCGGGCCTCAAGGAACGGCTTGCCGTCATCCCGCATGCCGCATCGGTCGAAGACTATCAAAAGCGGCTCGATTTCGAACTGGGCATCATCGAGGGGATGGGCTTTCCGGGCTACTTCCTGATCGTTGCCGATTTCATCAAATGGGCCAAGGACCACGGCATTCCCGTCGGGCCGGGCCGTGGTTCGGGTGCGGGCTCGCTGGTGGCCTATGCGCTCACGATCACCGACCTTGACCCGCTGCGCTATTCGCTGCTGTTCGAACGGTTCCTCAACCCCGAACGCGTATCGATGCCCGATTTCGACATCGATTTTTGCATGGACCGCCGCGAAGAGGTGATCCGCTATGTGCAGGGCAAATACGGCCGCGACCGGGTGGGGCAGATCATCACCTTCGGTGCGCTTTTGTCCAAGGCCGCCGTGCGCGATGTGGGCCGCGTGCTGCAAATGCCGTTCATGCAGGTCGATCGCCTGTCCAAGATGATCCCGGTCGAGGGGGTCAAACCCGTTTCGATCGAAAAGGCGCTGGCCGACGAGCCGCGCCTGCGCGAAGCCGCCAGAGCCGAAGAGGTCGTGGACCGCCTGCTGACCTATGGCCAGCAGATCGAGGGGCTTTTGCGCAACGCCTCCACCCACGCCGCCGGCGTCGTGATCGGCGACCGCCCGCTTGATGATCTGGTGCCGCTCTACCAAGATCCGCGCTCGGACATGCCCGCGACCCAGTTCAACATGAAATGGGTCGAACCTGCCGGCCTCGTGAAATTCGACTTCCTCGGCCTCAAGACCCTGACCGTCGTGCAAAACGCGATCGAGCTGATCCACGCATCGGGGCGTCAGCTTCATGAAGGCCCCGATGGCACCCGGCTTTACGACCCCGCGCCGGGGGCCGAAAACCAGATCAACGCGATTCCGCTGGATGATGAAAAGACCTACGCCCTGTATGCCTCCGCCAAGACCGTCGCGGTGTTTCAGGTGGAAAGCTCGGGCATGATGGATGCGCTCCGGCGCATGAAACCCGACTGCATCGAAGATATCATCGCACTGGTCGCGCTCTACCGTCCCGGCCCGATGGAAAACATTCCCAAGTTCTGCGAAGTCAAGAACGGCATTTCCGACCGGGAACAGATGCACCCCAGCATCGATCACATTCTGGACGAGACCCAAGGCATCATCGTTTATCAGGAACAGGTGATGCAGATCGCGCAGGACATGGCCGGCTATTCGCTTGGCGGTGCCGACCTGCTCCGGCGTGCCATGGGCAAGAAGATTCAGGCCGAGATGGACAAAGAGCGCCCGAAATTCCTGAAAGGCGCGGCTGAACACGGCGTCGATGAACGCAAGGCGATCGAGGTCTGGAACCTTCTCGACAAATTCGCCAACTACGGCTTCAACAAATCCCACGCCGCCGCCTATGCGGTCGTCAGCTATCAGACCGCGTGGCTCAAGGCGAACCACCCCGTCGAATTTCTGGCGGCTGTGATGAACTGCGACATTCACCTGACCGACAAGCTGGGCGTCTACAAGCAAGAGGTTGACCGCCTCGGTGTCGATACCATCCCGCCCTGCATCAACCGGTCCATGGCGCGGTTTTCCGTTCGCGACGGCAAAGTGGTCTATGCGCTGGGCGGTCTCAAGAACGTCGGCGTCGAGGCGATGAAACTGATCGAGGAGTCGCGTGGCGCACAGCCGTTTTCCACGCTCTTCGATGTCGCGCGCCGCTGCGACCTCAAGCGTGTCGGCAAACGCTCGCTTGAAATGCTGGCCCGCGCCGGGGCCTTCGATGAGCTTGACCGCAACCGCGCCCGCGTCTTTGCGGGGCTTGATGCGATCACGGCCTATTCCGCCGCCATCCATGACCAACGCGCGTCCAGTCAGGTGTCGCTGTTTGGCGAGGCGGGCGATGATCTGCCCGAACCGCGCCTGCCCGACCGGGACGATTGGCAGCCCAATGAACGGTTGGCCAATGAACATACCGCCATCGGCTTCTACCTCTCCGGTCATCCGCTGGACGACTATATGCCGGCGCTGAAACGCAAGGGCTGCATGACCTTGGCCGATGTGCAGGGTCGTGTGCAAAACGGCTCATTCGTGGCCAAGCTCGCCGGGGCCGTTTCCTCCCGGCAGGAACGCAAAAGTCAAAAGGGCAACCGCTTTGCCTTCGTCGCCCTTTCAGATCCCACCGGTCTCTACGAAGTCACCATGTTCTCCGACGTGCTTGAGGCCTCGCGCCAATATCTTGAAACCGGCATGAACGTCCTGATTCAGGTCGAGGCAACGCTGGAGGCCGACCAACTCAAACTTCTTGCGCGCGGTGTGCAGCCCATCGACGATGCCGTCGCGGGCGATACCGGAAATGGTCTGCGTGTCTTTCTGGAAGAACCCGATGCAATCGCCGTGGTCGCCGGGCTGCTGAACCGCGCCCGCTCCGAGGCAAAGATCAAATCGCGCGGTGCCGTCCACCTCTGCCTGATGCACCCCGACCTGCCCGGTGAGGTTGACGTGCTGCTGGGCGAAGACTTCCCCGTGTCTCCGCAGATCAAGGGGGCCCTCAAAAGCCTCGGCGGCGTGATGACGGTGGAGGAGGTCTGAGGCGCGCGCTTGTCGGCGTGCGCGCCGCGCAGTTCGGCAAGCCCCCCATCGGTGGCACGTCTGTCGTCTGGTTGACGGCTCTCACCCCGGCATCACCGCGCCGCTTACCAATGCGGCGGTCGCTGATCGCTCAGGGCCACCGACCCGCCGCCATCGCTTTCGCGCGCGGCTTCCCGCATCATCAGCATTTCCACCTTCCGCGTCAGCACCGCAATCTCGTTGTCTTGCCGCGCCACGACCTCCGAAAGGTCATCGACTGCGCGGGTCAGATGCGCCAGTTGTTCTTCCAAATGGGTCTGGTCCGTCATTTTGCCCTCTGCAGCGTGTTGTATGCATCACTTGTGTATGGGATGTGCATGCGTTGTGCATGCACCGAATTGCGCCCCGGCTTGCCCCTTGTCCCCCCCTCCGCTACACGTCGCGCGACCCTGAGGAAGCACCATGGCCAAAGTGAAAAAACAGCCCCGCCCCAAGGCCGAAACGCCCAAGGGCTTCCGCGATTACTTCGGTGCCGAAGTCACCGAGCGTAACAATATGTTGCGCCAGATCGCTGAAGTCTACCACATGTACGGCTTTGACCCGCTGGAAACCGCCGCCGTTGAAACGGTCGAGGCGTTGGGCAAGTTTCTGCCCGATGTGGACCGCCCCAACGATGGCGTCTTCGCGTTCGAGGATGACGGCACGTGGCTGGCGCTGCGCTATGACATGACGGCCCCGCTGGCCCGCGTCGCCGCCCAATTCCGCAACGACCTCCCAAGCCCCTACCGCCGCTTCACCATGGGCCCGGTCTGGCGCAACGAGAAGCCCGGACCCGGACGTTTTCGTCAATTTTATCAATGTGATGCAGATACGGTCGGCTCCGCGTCAATGGCTGCAGATGCCGAAATTTGCGCCATGTTGTCGGACACTCTCGAGGCTGTTGGCATCCCTCGCGGCGACTATATCGTGCGGATCAACAACCGCAAGGTTCTGAACGGCGTGATGGAAATTGCCGGCCTTGCGGGCGATGACAAAGAGGCCGCGCGCGGCATCGTTCTGCGCGCCATCGATAAGTTGGACCGCCTTGGCGAACACGGTATGCGTGAACTGCTGGGCGAAGGCCGCAAGGACGAGTCCGGCGACTTTACCAAAGGTGCGGGATTGGCACGCGAACAGGCCGACGTCATCGTCGGCTTCACCGACGCGAAACGTGCTGACGGCCCGTCGACAGTCGCCCGCTTGAAAGAGCTGGTGTCCGGCTCCGCCATCGGCACCGAAGGCGTGCAAGAGCTTGAAACCATTGCGGAACTTCTTGCCGCTCAAGGTTACGGCCCCGACCGCATCGTGATTGATCCCTCGGTCGTGCGTGGCCTTGGCTACTACACCGGTCCGGTCTACGAGGCCGAATTGACCTTTGAAATCCATGATGAAAAAGGACGCCCGCGACAGTTCGGATCCGTCGCCGGTGGTGGCCGTTATGACGATCTGGTCAAGCGATTTACCGGCCAAGATGTGCCCGCGACGGGGATTTCCATCGGGGTGGACCGCCTTCTTGCCGCGCTTCACGCGAAGGGCCGGTTGAATGGCAAGGCCCAAGGCCCGGTGATCGTGACCGTGATGGATCGCGATCGCATGGCCGATTACCAGTCCATGGTCGCTACGTTGCGTCAGGCCGGCATCCGCGCCGAAGTCTACTTGGGCAACCCGAAAAACTTCGGTAACCAGTTGAAATACGCCGATAAACGCGAAAGCCCGGTTGCGATTATCCAAGGCAGCGATGAGGCGGCGCGCGGCGTGGTGCAGATCAAGGACCTGATCCTTGGGGCGCAGATCGCGGCGGATGCAACGCTTGAAGAATGGAAATCCCAGCCCGCACAGCGCGAGGTTCCTCTGGTCGATCTGGTGGCCGAGGTCCGCGCAATTCTGGATCGCGAATGACCGACAAACCCGCCATCCGAGCCGAGGCAGAGCGCCTGATGGCGTTCCTGCAAAGCCACGGTGCAGAGGTCGTCGATACCGACGTCCTGCAGCCGGCCGACATCTTGCTGGATCTCTACGGTGAAGACATGCGCGCCCGCGCCTACGTCACCCATGACCCCGATCGCGGCGAGATGATGTTGCGCCCCGACTTTACCGTTCCCGTGGTGCAACGCCATATGGCGACAGGCGCAGACCCCGCGCGCTACACCTATCTGGGCGAGGTCTTTCGCAAGCAAGATGCAGCCTCGTCCCGGGCGCGCGAATATCTGCAGGTCGGGTATGAAGTCTTCGACCGCACGAATCCGGCCGCTGCGGATGCTGAGGTCTTCGCCCTGTTCTCGGAAGTGCTTTCGCCTTTGGGGGTGAAGCCTGTCACCGGTGACATCGGTATCCTCATGGCGGCGGTGCAAAGCCTGCGGACGACGGATCGGCGCAAGGCCGCGCTTATGCGCCACATCTGGCGTCCACGCCGTTTTCGCGCTTTGATCGACAGGTTCACAGGCCGCAAACCCCAACCTGCGGGCAGGGCGGGTCTGCTGGACATGGCGGCGGCAGGCATTGATGCCGTGATTGCGGACGCTGGCCCGCAGATCGGCCTGCGCACCCCACAAGAGGTTGCCAACCGCATCGCCCGCTTGCAGGAGGATGCAGTCGCGCCGCCTATCGCAAATGAAGAGGCCGAGGTTCTTGGCGCCATCCTGTCGCTTCGTGAAACCGTGCCAAATGCTTATGAGAACTTGCGCGACATTACCGTGGATATGCCCGGCATCGCGGGTGCAGTGGCCCGGATGGCGCGCCGGATCGAGGCGCTGGATCGTGCCGGCATCGATGTGGCGGGCCTGCCGTTCGAGGCAAGCTATGGTCGCACCAACATGGAATACTACGACGGGTTCGTGTTCGGCTTTCTGGCGGATGGGCGTCCGGATCTGCCGCCTGTCGCGACGGGCGGGCGCTATGACGCCCTGACCCGCGTGCTGGGTGGCGGGCGTGAAATCCCCGCCGTCGGTGGCGTGATCCGGCCTTACATTGTGCATGCCCTGCGTCGCAACCTGACCGGAGGATCGAAATGAGCCTGCGCTTGGGCGTCCCCTCGAAGGGGCGATTGATGGACAAGACCTTCGATTGGTTCGCCAGCCGTGGCGTGACCATGCAGCGCAGTGGGTCGGAACGCGAATATGCCGCCGAGGTGGCCGGCGCCGATGTGACGTTGATGTTGCTGAGCGCCGGAGAAATCCCGCGCGAATTGCAGACCGGCCGCATTCATCTGGGCGTAACCGGCAGCGATCTGGTGCGCGAACGTATCCCGGCCTGGGATCAGGTCGTGGCCGAACTGGCGCCGTTGGGGTTCGGCTTTGCCGATCTTGTGATTGCGGTGCCGAAATGTTGGGCCGATGTCAGTACGCTGGATGATCTGGATGCAGTTGCCGCCGATTTTCGGGCCATCCACGGGCAGCGGTTGCGGATCGCGACCAAATATCACCGTCTGGTGCGAGAGTTCCTGCGCGATGCGGGCGTGGCCGATTATCAGCTGGTCGACAGCCAAGGCGCGACCGAAGGCACCGTGGCACATGGCACGGCCGAGGCGATCGCCGATATCACCTCAACCGGCGAGACACTTAGGGCTAATCATCTGAAGATTCTGGAAGATGGATTGATGCACCGCAGTCAGGCCACGTTGTTCAAGTCACGCAACGCCGAGTGGACGGACGAGTCGCGGGCGATGCTGGCTGATCTCATGCGAAGATTGGGGTTGGGCTGAAGCGCGGCGCCTACAGAACCCCGATTTCGGCCAAGGCGTTTTGCAGCGCCATCGGCAACGGCTCTTCGCTTGCGCGGGTTGCGCGCAGATCGGGTGGGGCGTCGGCGCCGGGTAGATAGCGCCAGCCCTGAAACGGCCGTCGCGGCGTTGCGGCAACCCTGATCACGTCGGGGTCCAGAACGATACCGCACCGGACGATTCCGTCGCCCCGGTCCACCTCGTCAAGGCAGACAATCGGCTGGCGGCACAACACCACGCCCTTGAACACCCAGTAAAGCGATCCGCCATCCAATAGTTCTGTCGCGCGCTTCGGCCACATGCGCGTGACATGGCGCGGCAGGCCGTCCGGCCCCTTGGCGTGCGCACTCTTTTGCCAGTCGGTCAGGTCTTCGACCTTTTCCGCCCCGACGCAAAGTTTGATGAGATTCAATTTATCCACAGACTCGTCCCCAAGCTTGGCACATATGGTAACGCATTGGGGGTGGCGGGCAATAGGTAGTGGATTTATCAGGGGCTATTCGCTATGTTGCCTTTCCCTCACAATGCCGTTGGAGCCTTCCCCATGTCCCGATTTTCCGCCCCGATCGCTGAACAAATCTGGGATATGAAATATCGCCTGAAGGATGCGGATGGCGCACCGATCGATCAGACCGTCGAAGACACATGGCGCCGGATCGCCCGTGCGCTTGCCGTGGTCGAAGATGACCCCGCAGTATGGGAAGAAATGTTCTACGACGCGCTGGCCGATTTCAAGTATCTGCCCGCTGGACGGATTACGGCAGGTGCAGGCACGGGGCGATCCGTGACGTTGTTCAACTGCTTCGTCATGGGCACAATCCCCGACAGCATGGGCGGCATTTTTGACAACCTCCGCGAGGCGGCATTGACCATGCAGCAGGGCGGCGGGATCGGGTATGATTTCTCCACCATTCGGCCCAAGGGCGCCGATGTGAAGGGCGTGGCGGCCGACGCGTCGGGCCCGCTGTCGTTCATGGATGTGTGGGATGCAATGTGCCGTACGATCATGTCCGCAGGCAGCCGCCGTGGTGCGATGATGGCGACCATGCGTTGCGATCACCCCGATATCGAGGATTTCATTACCGCCAAATCCGATGCGGCGCGCCTGCGGATGTTCAACGTGTCCGTGCTGGTGACCGATGCATTCATGGATGCGGTCAAGGCCGATGGCCCGTGGGAGCTCCAGTTCGACGGGAAGGTCTATCACACCGTCAATGCGCGCGATCTTTGGAACAAGATCATGCAGTCCACATATGATTATGCCGAACCGGGTGTCATCTTCATCGATCGGATCAATGCCGCCAACAACCTGAACTACGTGGAAACCATTGCCGCGACAAATCCCTGTGGCGAGCAGCCTTTGCCCCCCTATGGTGCCTGTCTGTTGGGGTCGGTCAACATGGCACGGCTGGTCACCAACCCGTTCACGGAAGCAGCCGCGCTGGACCCCGATGCGTTGACCGATCTGGTGCGCATTGCCGTCCGCATGATGGACAACGTCGTCGATGCCAGCCGTTTCCCGCTGGAGGAACAGCGTCGGGAAGCGCTGGCGAAACGGCGGATCGGGCTGGGCGTCACGGGTCTGGCTGATGCGCTGTTGATGGTTGGCTTGCGCTATGGCTCGGATAAGGCCGTGGTGCAGACCGAGGCGTGGATGCGCCAGATCGCGCGTGCCGCCTATCTGGCATCGGTTGATCTGGCACGAGAGAAGGGGCCATTCCCCTTGTTCGATGCCGACAAGTACCTTGCCTCGGGCAACATGATGCAGATGGATGATGATGTGCGCGATGCGATCCGCGAACATGGCATCCGCAACGCGCTGCTTACGTCCATCGCACCCACGGGCACGATCAGTCTTTATGCCGGCAACGTCAGCTCCGGGATCGAGCCTGTGTTCGCCTATGCCTATACACGTAAGGTGTTGCAGCGCGACGGGTCCCGCACGGAAGAAGAGGTTGTCGATTACGCCGTGCAGATGTGGCGCGAAAAATTCGGCGACGCCCCGTTGCCCGACTATTTCGTGAACGCCCAGACCCTTCCGCCCACCGATCACGTGAAGATGCAGGCCGCCGCGCAGAGATGGGTAGATTCGAGCATCTCAAAAACCATCAACGTCCCCGCCGATATCGACTTTGAGGCGTTCAAGGATGTGTACATGCAGGCTTGGGACACCGGGTGCAAAGGCTGCACGACCTACCGGCCCAATGCGGTGACGGGGAGTGTTTTGAGTGTTTCGGAGGAACCGAAGGGCGTTGTGAGGTTGACCGGGACTGTTACAGAAAATCTGGAGAAATTAATTGAACTGAAGAACACTAACCCAACTGCGGTGGCCTTGAAGGCTGGGTTGGACAAAACGTCGGTACGACAAATGATCGTCAACAAACGGAAACCAAGAATTGATACACTCATGGCTTTGGCATCGGCACTAGGTGTTTCTGTAGATCAACTGATTGGTGATAGTCCATTAGACGCTACGGATCAGGCCCCCGAAGTCCTCGCCCAAACCGACGCCGAACCCCTCACTCCCCATGGCGATGTCATCTACATGTCCGAGCCTCTGGACCGCCCGCAATCTCTGGAAGGGCATACCTACAAGTTGAAATGGCCTGACAGCGAACATGCCCTTTACATCACCATCAACGACATCATCCTGAACGGCCACCGCAGGCCCTTCGAGGTGTTCATCAACTCAAAGAACATGGAGCATTTCGCCTGGACCGTCGCACTGACGCGGATGATCTCGGCCGTGTTCCGGCGTGGCGGCGACATCTCCTTCGTGGTGGAGGAGTTGAAGGCCGTATTCGACCCGCGTGGCGGCGCATGGATTGGTGGTAAATACGTGCCCTCGATCCTTGCGGCGATTGGTGGCGTGATCGAACGCCACTTGATCTCGATCGGGTTCATCGGCGGCGAGGGGATGGGCCTGAAATCCGATCCGCAGGCCGAGGTGATCAACCTTGGTCAACGCCCGGGCCCAGCATGTTCTTCATGTGGCAGCTTTGAAATGCGGATGCTGGAAGGCTGCATGACCTGCGCCAATTGTGGCTATTCGAAATGTGGATAGTTGCGCCCTTGCACTAGGCAGTTCGCGCCGATTGGTGATAATGTTGCCGCAATTGGTTGCTAGCGCTGCCATTATAAGCAAAAAAGTTCGGGCAGTGATCATGACGAAATTCAATTGCTGGGCCTGTGCGCTGCTTTGCGTTCTGTCCTCGGGAACCGCAGCGGTCGCGCAGGGGCGGGAAACCCTTGGCGTGGGCATCGTGTCCAGCAACGATATCCTTGGCGACGGTGCCGACCGTTGGCGCACGGGCGCGTTCCAGATCAGCGTTTTGCGCGGTCCGGCTTGGACGGGCGTCCTTGGCGCGCCGGGCAGCGTCATGGAGTACCGGTTTCGCGGTGAAATCGTGGCCCCCGACAACCTCAGCACGCCCTCTGCCGACGATCGTCCCTATGTGGGCGCGCTTTGGGCGGGGGCGCACACGCATTTCGACTGGCGGGGGTTTGACGTGTCCGCAGGCGCGGATGTCGTTGCTGTTGGTGAACAGACTGGCCTGCGAGGTCTGCATTCCAGCATCCACGACATGTTTTCGCAGCCCGATCTGGATGTTGAAAACGTGCAGATCGAAGATGGCTTCTATCTGCATGGAACGCTTGAGATTGCGCGCGACATCGCTTTTTCTGGCGGCGCGATCCGCCCCTTCATGGAACTTCAGGCCGGGGCGCGTGATCTTGCGCGGGTCGGCATGGACGTGACCTTCGGCAGCTTTGGCGAAGACGGATTGCGCCTGCGCAGTCCCGTGACCGGCCAGCGGGTCGAAGGGGTGACAGGGCCAGATGACGGCGGCCTGTCCTTCCTTGTGGGTGGCGACTGGGCTTATGTGAACCGCTCGATCTATCTGCCGGCATCATCGGGCATATCGGTTGAAGAGTCCCAATATCGCCTGCGCCTCGGCGTAAACTACGGATTTGGCAGCGCCAATCTGTTCTATGGACTGACTTACCTGTCCGAGGAATTCGTCGGACAGAACGAAGGCCAACTTGTTGGATCGTTGACTTTGGGCATCCTCTTCTAGCGATCGCGAATCGCACCCTTCCCACAGCGAATCACCCGTGGTATCCTTGGTTCATAACGCCGGCAAACGGCGACAGCAGAACGATGAGGCGGGGCAACGGATGGGCACGGGCTTGCAGGGCACGTTCATGATTGCATGGACTCAGTCCCTGATTGACGGAGAACCGGCAGACAAGAATAATCGATTGGCCGAGGGGATGAGTTGGCGTTGGCATGGCCGAGCGCTTCCAATGGAAGGCGAGGGCGCCGCCCTCCTCCTGACGGCCAGCCGGGATCACGCCGAGCTTCGTTCCCGCGCGGCGCGGGTTGTGCGCAAGATGCTGCACCGTCCGTCGCCCGGCCCCGCCGAACTGGCCGCAGAAGATGCCGACCCATTGTTTCGGGGGGCCTTTGTTCTGTCTGACGGAGCCCGTTTCTTCACCGTTGTTCCGATCGTGATCGAGGACGGCGCGGCCCCGATCCTTTTGTTTCCCGAAGACATGCCGCCGATGGACCGCGATCTGACGATCGTTCATCTGAACGACCGCACCGCGCGCAGCACACCTTCCGAGAACCCCACCGTGATCTGCTTTACGCCGGGCACCCGTCTGCGGACCGAGACCGGAGACAAGGCAATTGAGGATTTCGGCTTGGGAGATCGTCTGCTGACGCGCGATGATGGCCCCCAAGAGGTGCTTTGGACGGGCCACCGCCGCATGTCTGGCGCGCGTCTCTTTGCAATGCCTGACCAACGCCCCATCCGGCTGCGGCGCGGCGCGCTTGGCCTTGACCGCCCCGATGAAGATCTGGTGGTTTCGCCCGAGCATCGCGTGCTGGTGCAAGGTGCTGCCGCCCTCGAACTGTGGGGCGAGACCGAAGTTCTGGTACGCGCCGCCGATCTTGTCGGTGACCGCTTCATCACCGTCGACCATTCCTTGCGCGAAACGTGGTATGTGCATTTGATGCTGGATCGCCACCAAGTGATTTGGGCCAACGGGCTGGAAGTCGAAAGTTTTCACCCCGGTTATATGGGGTTGGATCATCTGGACGGGGGGCAACGGAAAACCCTGTTGGAGATGCGGCCGGAACTGGCTGATGACCCTCATAGTTATGGCGCGCCGGCACGTCGCATGGTCACCAGAGCCGAGGCTGCGATCCTTCTGGGCGGCGCACCCGCGACGACCATGTCCGGTCGCCATTGACACCCCCCCGCATGGCGCCTAAAAGCCGCCCACATCCCGGCAGGTGACTGCCGGGGTTTTCATTTGGTGTTGGTGGTCCCCGCAAGGGCATACCTGTCAGGAGAAATCCAAAGGACAACGCCCTTCATAGCCCCCTTGGGGCGTTCCAAGAAGGAGAACAGCCGTGACAAAACGCACGTCTGCCAAGTACAAACTCGATCGCCGTATGGGCGAAAATATCTGGGGCCGCCCCAAATCCCCCGTCAACCGTCGTGAATATGGCCCCGGCCAGCATGGTCAGCGCCGCAAGGGCAAGCTGTCCGACTTCGGTATTCAGCTGCGCGCCAAGCAAAAGCTCAAGGGCTACTACGGCGACCTGACCGAAAAGCAGTTCCGTCGCATCTACGGCGAAGCCGAGCGTGTGAAGGGCGACACCGGTGAAAACCTGATTGGTCTGCTGGAGCGTCGGCTCGATGCCCTGGTCTATCGCGCCAAGTTCGTGCCGACCGTGTTTGCCGCCCGCCAGTTCGTGAACCACGGCCATGTCACGGTCAACGGTCAGCGCGTCAATATCCCGTCCTACCGCGTGAAAGAGGGCGACGTTGTCGAAGTGCGCCAGAAATCCAAGCAGATGGCCGCAATTCTTGAGGCGACCCAACTGCCCGAGCGTGACGTCCCCGATTACATCGAGGTCGACAATTCCAAACTGACCGCCACATTCGTGCGCACCCCCGGTTTGGGCGATGTGCCCTATCCGGTTGTGATGGAGCCGAACCTGGTCGTGGAATACTACGCCAAGAACTGATCTGCCGGACGGGCTTTTCGCCCGACCAACACCGATATCGAAGGGCCGCGCCGATCAGGGTGTGGCCCTTTTTCGTGGCTCCCTGATTCCATCAACAGTGACGCGGCGTCTTCACCATGGATCGCGTGCGATGCGGATCCGACCCGAGGGGGCTTATGCCGCGCGTGCCCAACACAGGCAGTATCACTGCGCAACCATCTTCGTGATTGTGGGCAACTCGAACACCCACGGTAGGGCGGACTGGCACCAGACCTGCCGCTTTGGGCGCAGCAAGTGGCGTTGCCGGATCGACCCCACCCTCAGGCCGAAAAACGCGTCGGGCTGGTCAGGCGTATGTGCGTGGATACGGGTGCCGCAGTCGGGACAGAAGCTCAGGTGGCGGACGCGCCCGTTTTCGGCGGTCTTTACGAATACCTTGAGCGCGCCGCTGCGCAGGTGGAATTGCCGATCCTGCACATGCACAACGAAACCGAATGCGGTCCCAGAGTTGACCTGGCAATCGGCACAGTGGCATATCGCGCAACGGTCCGGGTCTATGGTGGCCTCGTAGGTGACCGCGCCGCACAGGCAGTGTCCGTCGACATGCATCTGAAATCTCCCCACTGGATGAACGGCATTCAGGGGCCGTTCGTTCAGCTTGCGCGCCAATGCGCGCATCGGCAAGCTTCGCGGTCGTCAGCACGATTGGCGCGCGGGGATTTGGAACGTTTAAGGCCGATTAATCCACCGCTAAAGGACGTTTAATCAGAGCTTGGGCAGATTGGGATCAACGAAAAGAGACCCAAACCGGAGCCAAGCCCATGACAACCTTCACAACCAACCCCCGCCCCGCCACCTCCACCGCCGCCCTCACGCTCAAGCCGCTTCTGTCCCGTGCCGCCGCCGCGCTGCGCACCGCGCTGACCCCGGCCAAGCGGGACCCGCAAGCGATCATTGATGCACAGATCCGCCGTGAAGCCGCGCGCCGCTCGGTCGATAATCTGCTCCGCTAGGTGGTTATGCAGGGATGCCCGCCGCCAACAAGGCAGCGCTATAGCGATCTTCGAAGGCCGCATCGGGGCGCATTTTAAGAGGGAGCTGTTGCAAGATTAGCCTTCCGGTATGCCGCAGCCGCGCAGTGCATCGGCGAATAACTGGCGATGAGGCGCGTATTTGAAGGGTGTCACTCTCAGTGTTTCACGCAGTGTCCAGTCCGGTCTGCGAGCCAGCATCAGATCCGCCATGCGCTTTGCATCGTCGGGGCGGCCCGCAGCCCAATAAGCCATCAGCAAGGAAAACGTCGTCGAGCCATATCCCGGTGCCTCGTGATGGGACAGTTCCAACACGGCAACCGCCTCATCCAGCCGCCCCAGGCCGATCAAGATTGGCCCAAGCGCACTGCGCACGAAACCCGCATTCGGGTCGAGCGGGTTGAGCCGCAAGGCACGCTGGACGTCCTCCAGCGCGGTTTCGAAGTCGCCGACATAAGCGTGCAACCAGCCCGACGAACATAACACCGTGACGGAATTTGGGTTCATTGCCTTGGCTTTGCGCAGCGCAACCAGACCCTCTTCGGCGGCTTTGTCCAGAAAGGCCAATGCGTGCCCGGCATATGTCAGTGTCAGGGGGTCCTTGGCACCCGATTCAAGCAATGCGCGTGCGTCGGGCACACAGACACGCGCCTCATCCCACGAAATGAAACGCCCGCCCGCCGCGCAGACATATGCCCAACAGCGCAAGGCGCGAGCATGGCCATAGCCGGGGTCAAGCGCGATGGCGCGATCCAGAAGCGCGATGGCCTTTGTGAAATCCTTATTGGCGGCGGTGCTGAGGATCAGCGGTTCCGCCTGCAGGCACAAATCATAAGCCCGCAGGTCTTGCGTTGGCTTTTCGCGGGTCCTGAGTGCTTCCGCCCCGCGCAGCGTTGGTTCAATGGCGGCGGCAACACGCTCGGTCATGCTGTCCTGAAGCTCGAAGATGTCGCTGGTCTTGCCGGTGAACCGTTCGGACCAGATCGCCCGCCCGGTTTCGGCCTCGACCAATTGTGGGGTGATGCGCAGGGTGTCGCCAGCTTGTTGGATCGAACCCTCAAGCACATAACGCACGCCAAGTTCGCGCCCAACATCGGCCAGATCCACTGCCTGACCCTTGTAGCGAAAGCTGGACGTGGCCGCGATCACAAACAGGCCTGCAACGCGCGTCAGCGCGGCAATCAGATCTGAAACGATGCCGTCCACGAGGTAATCGTTATCGGATTGCGCGGTCATGTTCGCAAAGGGCAACACCACCAGCGACGGCGTGTCGGGCAGGGCCGGGCCTGAAACAAGTGGGGTGGGTGCTGCGTCCACAATCAACTTGTAGCCCACCCCAGGCACGGTCGATATTGCGCGCGCACCCAGTGCCTTGCGCAGGGCGCTGATTTGCACCGTCAGGTTGCCTTCCTCCACCATGGTCCCTGCCCAGACGTGGTCCAGCAACTCTTGCTTTGACACCACCCGGTCG
>Ga0075467_10001555_pt1 | contig 18958 bp, 19 predicted proteins | sample DEB08_DNA_9_FD_75067 | JGI IMG/M metagenome (GOLD analysis project Ga0075467, IMG submission 75067) | Aqueous microbial communities from the Delaware River and Bay under freshwater to marine salinity gradient to study organic matter... | ecosystem: Environmental > Aquatic > Marine > Coastal ... | reverse complement strand
CCACTGCTCGCCCGCGCGCCAGTCGATCAGCAGATGCTTGACCAGGAAACTGGCGGCGATCATCCGCACCCTATTGTGCATCCATCCGGTCGCCCATAATTCGCGCATCCCGGCGTCGACAATCGGATAGCCCGTCTTGCCGCGGCACCACGCCTTGAAATCTTTCTGAACAGCGGCATTGTTCATATCGCGCCACGGCAGAGAGCGCATTTTCTCCCGATAGCTCTCGCTGCCATATTGCGGAAACTGGTCGATCACATTCTGCGCATAGTCGCGCCACACCAGTTCCTTCAGATAGGTTTCAACCTTGCTGCCCTGCCCGGCCAGCCGGTTCCAGACGGTCGCCGGACTGATCTCGCCAAAATGCAGATGCGGCGACAGGCGGGACACCAGTTCTTCGGAAGGCAGGTTGCGGCCTTCGTCATATTGACCCGCCTTGTCGGCAAAATCCTCGAGATTGGCCTCGGCCCCCGCTGATCCGGGCTGCCAATGGTCGCCGAAACCGGCGGCCCAGTCCGGGTTGGTGGGCAGCAGCCCCCAGTCGTCGAGACTGTCGCTATCCGGCCAGCTGTCCGGCGACGACAGCTTGTCCGGCGCAGGTCTGGGATCGCCAGGCGGCATATGCTGGCGCAGCGCCTTCCAGAACGGCGTATATATCTTGTAGGGATCGCCGGAGCCCGTCGTCACCGTCCCGGGCGGCAGCAGATAATTGCCATCGTGCAGGATCAGCCGGGCGTCATCCCCCAGAGACTTTTCCAACATCCGCTCGGCATTGCGCCACCAGGGCTCGTAATGATGCAGCGCATGGACCTCGTCCGCGCCAGTCGATTTGACAATTTCGGCCAAATGCTCCGAAGCCCGCCCGCGTCGCAGGATCAGCCGCGACCCCAGATTCTGCAAACATGCTTCCAATTCTTCCAATGACCGGTGCAGCCACCAGCGCGAAGCCCCGCCCATGATGCGGTGTTTCGGGGTTTCATCGTCGAGAATATAGACCGGGATGACGGGGCCGTTTGAGGCGGCGGCCGCAGCCACGGCAGCCTGATCAGAAAGACGAAGGTCGCGGCGGAACCAGATGATTTTGGGTTTTGTCATTCGACAACAGAGCCTTCCTTTATACCCCTTTCATTAGCTGCCTCCATGAAGATATTCCATGGAACAACAAACCGAACGGAAAACCTATCGGCGACGATCGGATCAAGAAACCGCATATCACCAAATTGGATCGACACCCCTTGCTCGGACTCCAGCTCAACATTTTCGCGGATTACAGGTAGCCGGGACCAGAATAGAAACGCATCGACATTTTTGTCGGCATCCCGCGAATAGCGAATTATGTCATTGATCATCAAACTTTTCACGATCGCGCCATCAGGCATCGGCTGTTCTCGATTAAAAAGACTGTAGGCACCCGCACCATATTGATTTTCTCCGGGAACGTCTGAATCGGGAGCGATCGGCATCTGCCAGAGCATGTCCCGTTTCCAGAACATTACCGGTATCGGATTAGCCACTACAAGTTCAGGTGGCGTCCCGATCATTTGTTCGACTGCATTCGCAGTCTCCGCCTCTGCCTTGCCGGTAATCAGCCCATTGGCAAAAATATAGGCGCAAACCGCGGCAAAGCTGATCCAGGCCGGTCGCTGCCAGTTCGCCCCGCCCTTCTTCTCGCGCCGCCGCGAAACCCAGACGCCGGCGATCAGCGCCGCCCAGATCCAGATATCGATGATGAAGATGCTGTCGCCATAAAACCATTGCGACGAAAACGGTTCGAGCAGCCGGATGCCATAGCTGTTCAGCCAGTCCAGCGCCGGATGGCTCAGGCAGCCAATATAGGCCAGCGCCAGCAACCAGCCCTTGTGAATCGGCAACCGATCCGCAGGCCGTTTCCCGCGCTTCCCCTGCCAGCGATCGAACCCAATCATGATCCCGGTCAGCAACAGCGGCAGCAGCAGCATCGCGATCGGCCCATGCGTAATCCCGCGCCGGATCGCCAGATGCTGCACCCCGTCCAGCATCGTCGCCACCGCATCGATATCGGGAATATTGGCGGCTATGATCAGCGTCGCCATGCCAAGGCCGGTTTTTGTCTTGAGCCCCATCTGGCCGAGAACGGCACCGGCCAGGCTGTGGGTCAGGTTATCCAAATTTTTTCTCGCACGAAGACACGAAGGCACAAAGGGCTTCCATGCCTAGCTTCGGAAATAGTTATTTGCCAGACGTTTGAGACCCTCTTTGAAAGTGGCTGCGCCAAAGTTCATCAGGAAGCCGAGTGGCAAATCCATCAAATGCAAATAGGCGATCACCTGTTTGGCGTGTACAGGCGCGAACCGTTCGGTGGACTTGAGTTCGATCAGGATCTGGTTTTCAACGATGATGTCTGCCCGAAAGGCCTCGTCCAAAACACGGCCCTTGAAAGTGATCGGAATAATCTTCTGTCTTTCGACAGAAAGACCTTTCTCTTTCAAACTCTCGCAAAGCAATATCTCATAGGCGGATTCAAGCAGCCCCGGGCCCAATATCCCTGTGCAGGCGAAACCCGCAGTCAACAGAGATTCTGGCGATTTCCTCAAGACCGTGCACACTCTAATCTTAGTGCCTTCGTGTCTTCGTGCGAGTCCAAAACCTTTACAGTTCCGGCCCATCCTCGGTCACCGTCCAGGTCTGCCCCTTGTTCAGCAAACCCTGCAGGTCCGGTTCCTTGCCAACCGCTGCTGCCGCATTCTGCGCCACCACGGCCGCTTCAAAGGTCGGCCGCGGATCGTCATAGAGCACGCCGAGCGCCATCGGAAAGGCACCGAACTGCATTTCGACCAGCATGTGGGCGACCGAGCGGTTGGTGACATCATGGACAATCACACCGGCCGCTTCCCAGTCGCCATCGACAACATCGACCACTTCCAGTTCCAGAGTCTTGTGGTTGAGGATGATCCCCTTCATGCCCTTGGCAAACAGCATCGGCTCGCCGTCGACCAGATGCAGCTGCGTCTCGGCCGCGGTTTTCTTGGCCGCAAATTCCTCGAACACATCCTTGTTGTAGACGATGCAATTCTGGAAAATCTCGATGAAGGACGTGCCCTTGTGCGCATGTGCGGCCTTCAGCACATCGGGCAGATTCTTGTGAATATCGATCCCGCGCGCGACAAAGCGCGCGCCGGCGCCCAGCGCGAAGGCACAGGGCGATGCCGGCCGGTCCACCGAACCATAAGGCGTCGACGGACTGTACGTACCCTGCCGGCTGGTCGGCGAATATTGCCCCTTGGTCAGCCCGTAAATCTCGTTGTTGAACAGCATCAGCTGGCAATCGAGATTGCGGCGCAGCAGGTGCATCGTGTGATTGCCGCCGATCGACAGCGCGTCGCCGTCACCGGTGATGATCCACACGTCCAGTTCCGGATTGGCCAGTTTGACCCCGGTCGCAACCGCCGGCGCGCGACCATGGATGGTATGGAAACCATAAGTCTCCATATAATAAGGGAAACGCGAGGAGCAGCCGATGCCGCTGATGAACACCGTATTGGACGGGTCGGCACCGAGATCGGGCATGGTCCGCTGCACGGCCTTGAGGATCGCATAATCGCCGCAACCCGGGCACCAGCGCACTTCCTGATCGGTTTCCCAGTCTTTCAGCGTCGTCGTGATTTTGGTCATCTCGTTCATTTCTTTGCCTTCCCGCCCAAGAACCACTCATCCGGGTCAATCAATGGTCTTGGATATTCGCTTTGATCAATCTCGAAATTTTCCAGCTGATGCCACAAAATCGAGGCGATCGAAAAAAGTCCACTCTGAAACTCTCGACTTTCCGTTCGCGACCTTTCCATAAGCTCGTTGATCTCGAACACTACATCTCTCAGCATGTTGCTCGCTCTGAATTCCGAGAGATTCAACTGGTTCACCCCAGATTCTCCTCGATCGCCGTCATGATCTCGGCGATGGTAAAGGGCTGGCCGGAAACCTTGTTCACCGGCTTCGCGTCGACCAGATACTGGTCGCGCAGGATCGTCTTCAGCTGCCCGGTGTTCATCTCCGGCACGATGATCCGGTCAAAGCTCTTCAGCAGCTCGCCAAGATTTTTCGGCAGCGGGCAGATGTTGCGGATATGGACATGCGCGACATCCTTGCCGGCCTTGCTCGAGCGCAACACTGCCTGATGGATAGGACCAAATGTCGAGCCCCAGCCGACCACACCCAGCTTGGCGCCGGCCTTGCCAAAGGCAAGGTCCTGGTCGGGCAGACTGTCGGCGACGCCGAGTATCTTGTCGCGCCGGATTTCGGTCATCGTCTGGTGGTTCCCCGGGCCATATTCGATATGGCCGGTGTCGACGCCCTTTTCGATGCCGCCAATGCGGTGCATCAGACCCGGCGTGCCCGGCTTGATCCAGGGCCGCTTGAGTTTCTCATCCCGACCATAAGGCAACAGGGGCCCCTCGGGCTTCTCGGTCATGAAGCTGACCGGGAAGCGCTCCAGCGTATCGACGTCGGGGATTTTCCATGGTTCGGCTGCATTGGCGATATAGCCATCGGTCAGCAGCATCACCGGCGTCATATATTGCACCGCGATCCGCACTGCCTCGATGGCGCAGTAGAACGCATCTTCGGGTGAACGCGCCGCAATCACCGGCATCGGCGCATCGCCGTTACGGCCATAGACCGCCTGGTAGAGATCGGACTGTTCGGTCTTGGTCGGCAGGCCGGTCGACGGACCACCGCGCTGCGAATTGACGATCACCAACGGCAATTCGGTCATGATCGCCAGTCCCATCGCCTCGCCCTTCAGCGCGATACCGGGACCGGAAGAAGAGGTAATGCCCAGGCTGCCGGCATAGCTGGCGCCGATCGCTGCGGTAATCGCGGCGATCTCGTCCTCGGCCTGGAAGGTGGTGACGCCAAATTCCTTGAGTCGCGCCAGATGGTGCAGGATCGCCGAAGCCGGGGTGATCGGATAGCCGCCGAAGAACATCGGCAGTCCCGCAAGACGTGCGCCCGCAACCAGTCCGAGCGACAGCGATTCCGCGCCCGATACGGTCCGGTAGGTACCCGGCTCGGCCGGAGCCGCTGCAATCTTGTGATGCTGCAGATGACCGCCGCCGAGGCCGTCACCCGAAATTTCGGCGGTCTCGCCATAGGCATGGCCGGCGTTGAGCGCGGCGATATTCGCCTCGGCAATATCCGGCAATTTGGCAAACTTGCTTTTCAGCCATTTCACCACCGGTTCGCGGTCGCGTTCGAACATCCACAAAGCGAGTCCGAGCGTCCACATATTCTTGCAGCGCAGCGCTTCCTTGTTGCCGAGCCCGAACGGCTTGACCGCATCCAGCGTCAGCTGTGAAATATTGAGCTTGAGCAATTGCCATTTGGCCAGCGAGCCGTCTTCCAGCGGATTGCTGTCATAATGGGCCTTGTCGAGATTGCGCTTCCCGAACTCGCCTTCGTCGGCAATCACCAGACCGCCCGGGCGAACCGCCTGGACATTGGTCTTGAGCGCCGCCGGGTTCATCGCGATCAGCACATCCGGTTCGTCACCGGCGGTTTCGATCGCGCGCGATCCGAAATTGATCTGGAACGCGGACACGCCGAACAGCGTCCCCTGCGGCGCGCGAATTTCCGCCGGAAAGTCCGGGAAAGTGGCGAGGTCATTGCCCGCAAGCGCCGTCGAGAGCGTGAATTGCCCTCCGGTCAGCTGCATCCCGTCGCCGCTGTCGCCGGCGAAACGGACGACGACATTTTCGGCGCCGTCGGGACTGGGGTTATTCGGTTCTTCCTGCTTCAACGCGGTGGCCATGATTGAATTTCCGTGCCTTTGTTATTACGCAAAACGCTCTAGAGCAGCAATGCAAGGCGCTTCAAACCACAAAAACTAATAGGGATAAAGCATTTGTTTGGGCGCCCCTCTCCGATTAGCGCTTGCCTAGTGAACGTGGCCTGATCTAATCGACCGGTTAACTGCTTGGAGATGACAGATGACAGATGCTTACATACGCCCCGATGTCCAGGCCCTGCTCGGCATGCTCGAGGCAGCGGTCGAAGTCCCGATGGACCAGATGGAGCCGCCCGCCGCACGGGAAGCCTATGTTGCGATGCGCTTTCTTGTGGATGCAGAGCCGACCGAACTGGCGGTCATCAAGGATCTGACCTGCCCTGGTCCCGGGGGAGAGCTCAAGTTGCGCTATTATGACAGCCGCGAAAAGCGCGAAAAGGGACCGGCCATCCTGTTCTTCCATGGCGGCGGCTTCGTGATCGGCGATCTTGAAAGCCACCATCCCTATTGCACCGAAATGGCGGCGCAAACGGATTTGCCGCTGATCGCGGTCGATTATCGCCTGGCCCCGGAAGCCCCCTTCCCCGCCGCCCCCGATGATTGCGAAGCCGCGACCCGTTGGGTCGTGGACCATGCCCAGGAGGCATTGGGCATAGAAATTGACGGCATCATCACCTGCGGCGACAGCGCCGGCGGCAATCTGGCCATTGTGGTGGCCCAGCATCTGCAGAAAAAACCCGCTTCGGTTCCCGTGATTGCCCAGGTGCCACTCTATCCGGTGGTCGACAGCACGGCTTCGGAAGGGTCGATGCAGGAATTCGGCGAAGGCTTTCTGCTGACCAAGGCCTCGATGGACTATTTCCATGGCCATTATCAGAGCGTCGAAGGCGATCCCAAGGCTGACCCGATCCACGGTGACCTGGCCAGCAGTCCGCCGACCGTGCTGATGACGGCAGGCCTGGACCCGTTGCGCGATCAGGGCCGCGACTATGCCGCCCGTTTGATCCAGGCGGGTGTGCCGGTGACCTTTCTCGAGGCCAAGGGCAATATCCACGGCCTGATCTGCCTGCGCAAGGGAATCCCGTCGGCGCAAAAGGATGTCGACAATATCTGCAACGCCTTGAAGACAATGCTCGCCAGCCTGTGACCGATTTTAGCGCCCTGCCCTATCGCCCCTGCGCCGGTATCATGCTCGCCAACCGCGAAGGCCTGGTTTTCGTCGGCCAGCGACTGGATGCGGCCAAGAGCAATTATCCCGATGCCTGGCAAATGCCGCAAGGCGGGATCGACGAAGGCGAGGACACGGAAACGGCGGCTCTCCGGGAGCTCTGGGAGGAAACCGGGGTCGTCGCGGATCATGTGCACATCATCGGTCGCAGCGAAAATGAATATCTCTACGATCTTCCCGACGAACTGCTCGGCAAGATCTGGAAGGGCAAATATCGCGGCCAGCGACAGAGCTGGTTTCTGATGCGCTTTACCGGCGAGGACGAACATATCGACATCCAGACAGAGCATCCCGAATTCAGGAACTGGAAGTGGATCGACCCCAACGGCTTGCCAGATATCATCGTTCCCTTCAAAAGGGACCTGTATCGCGCGGTTCTGAAAGAATTTCTGCCGCTGATCTAGTTTCCACTAACCGGAATTTCTTATGTCCAGACTAGCCTTGATGACCGCCCTTTTCGGTGGGGCGAGCTTATCCACGCCAGCTGCAGCCGCGCTTCCCCCGCCGGTCAAAGCCATGATTGACGCCGCCATTGCATCCGGAGACAAGCAGGATGTCCTTGCCATCGTCAAGATTGCCAAGGCGACAAACCCGGATGATCTTGCCGAAATTGACGCCATGGTCGCTGACTATAATGCCAGTCTCGCAAAGGTGGCCGAGGCGGAACGGCGCCAGAAACAAGAGGCGGGCCTGTTCGAAAACTGGAAAGGACAAGGCGAGCTGGGCGGCTTTCGTTCAACCGGAAACACCAGGAATCTGGGCATTTCCGCCGGCATAAAACTGGTAAAAGATGCCGTGAAATGGCGCCTGAACTTTCAGGCCCGCGGCGACTATGAACGCAACAGAGGCAGGACCACGCGCGATCAGATGAGCGCGACCATCGAGCCGAATTACAAGTTCAACAGGAAATTTTACGCCTATGGTCTGGCACAATTCGAGCGCGATCGCCTCCAGGGATTTTCTGCCCGCTACACCGCGTCAGCAGGTCTCGGCTACGAGCTGGTCAAGACAAAGTCGATGCGGCTCGCCATCAAGGCCGGCCCCGCGTTCCGGATCACCAGTTTTTCCGATGGCGACACCCAAAGCAGCCTCGCCGGCCTGATCGGGCTCGATTTTGACTGGAAAATTTCCGATCATCTCAAATTTTCCCAGGATGCGGGCGGCACCTGGGCCAGCGATGCTCAGGGATTTGCCTCCGCAGTGGCCATAGTCGACAGCGAAAACACGACGTTCAAGGCCACATCCGCCTTTGACGCAAAATTGATTGGCAGCCTTTCGACCCGCTTTTCCTACACGATCGAGCACGAAACCAACCCGCAGGTTGGTCGCAGGAAAACCGACACGATCAGCCGCGCCTCCCTGGTCTATGATTTCTAGCAGAGCCGGCGGCTAGCGCGTCACGGCGTTTCGGTTTCCGGTTCCTCGTCACCGATCTTGGGCTTTGGCGTGACCGCCTCGGCCGACAACACCGGCTTCTTTTCTGCCAGCTTGATCGCCGATGCCAGCTGGTCATTCTGCGAACAGCGTGACCGGCACAGGGTCTCGATCCGGGACAGGTTCACCCGGGCTTTTTCAAGCGCCCCGCGCTGGATCAGCGCCTCGCCCTGTCCGGCCAGTGCATCGAGATTGTTCGGATCCAGGATGAGCGCCTCGCGATACAGGCGGATCGCCTTGCCCGGCAGTTCCTGCACCCGGGCGATTTGCGCCAGGGCGATAAAGGCCGAACCGTTGCGCGGGTCCACCGCCAGCGATGTTTCATACAGGTCTGCCGCCAGATCCAGCTCGCCGCGTTTCTGCGCAGCCTCGCCCAACTGCATATATTCCACCGACCGCTGCTTGATTTCAATGTCGGCAGACTGGCCAAAACTGGCGCTGGAAACGGTAGCAAAAACCATCGACAAGGCGATAACTGCCGGGGCAAAACGCATAATCAGCTCCAATAAACTCTCTCGACCATAGCCAGACTCAGCTGCATGCTCGCTTAACATGATTTGCTATCACAGTTTTTCGAGACAGGTAAAATAAAAGCCATCCGTTCCGTCATGATATGGTGAGAGAAGCGTGCCCTTACGATATGGGCGGCCAATCGGCAAATCAATCGATATTTCCCGCCATTGCGGGTGGTCCCGGAGAAATCTCTCGGTCTGGTCGCCGCCTTCCGCATCGAGCAACGAACAAACGGCATAGATGAGACGCCCGCCGGGCTTCACCATCTCGCTGCCGAGATCGAACAGCCTCTCTTGCAATTCTGTTGTATGCGCGAGCCGTTTGGGCGTCATCCGCCAGCGCAGTTCGGGGTTGCGCCGCCAGGTGCCCGTCCCGCTGCACGGGGCGTCGATAAGGACCAGATCGCAACCGGCTTTCAGATGCCCGAGCGAGTCCATTTCCTGGCCCGGCGCGAGCAGGATGGTCTCGATATTCCGGGCGCTGGCTCGGCGCTTGCGCGGGTCTATCCGGCTCAGCCGCCCGCGATCCGTGTCCGCAGCAATGATCTTGCTCTCGGGCGGAAGCATGGCCGCCAGGGCCAGGGTCTTGCCACCTGCTCCGGCACACAGGTCCAGCACAAGTTGCGGCTCGCCGGCGATTCCGGCCAGCGCGATCGCCTGGCTGCCCAGGTCCTGGATTTCGACCGCACCTTCGCGAAACAGAATCTTGTCCTCCAGCTGGGTACCGGCTGGAAGCTCATAGGCATGCGGCAGGGCCAGCGCGACCGCCTCCGGCCATGCCGATTTGACTTCCAGATCCGTCGAACGCTGGCCATTGACGCGGATATGCAGGGGGGCCCGGTCGAACAGCGCCTGCTGTTCGGGCTCGTCGATCAGGCTGGCGAACTTGCCCGCCAGCCAGTCCGGGATTTGCGCGCCGGTGGCGACCGGCTCCCCTGCTTCAATCGCGGGTGGACCATAGTTGGAACCGCCAAACAGATCCACCAGCTCCGGCTGATCGGCGATCAGGCCGAGCATCGCCTGCCGGCCGCCTTGCGGCCGGTCGCCCCAGCGCCGGATGGCGGCATAGACCAGCTCGCGAATGGCGCGCCGGTCACCCGAGCCTGCATAGCGCCGTTCCTTGAAGAATTTCTTGGCGATATTGTCCGCAGAACCGCCATTGTCCCGCGCCGCGGCGATGATCCAGTCGAGCAGCTCGATCGCCGCCTGCATCCGTGCCGAAGGAGTCACTGCCCCATGCGATCATTTGCCCGCGCCAAAGGCCAGGCAAATATCGGCAAAAACAAGTTCGCTTCGATCACGCAAATGCCTCCAAAGGCTCTATCGGGTCGGATAATTTGGCGCTTCCCGGGTAATCGCCACATCATGGACATGGCTTTCCTGCAATCCGGCATTGGTGATGCGGATGAACTCGGCCCGTTCTCGCAGATCTTCCAATGTTGCCGAACCAGTATAGCCCATGGCGGCCTTCACACCGCCGACCAGCTGGTGAATCACGTCGCGCGCCGGTCCCTTGAACGGCACCTGCCCCTCGATTCCTTCCGGCACCAGTTTCATCTGGTCGGTAATGTCCTGCTGGAAATAGCGGTCCGCCGATCCGCGCGCCATCGCCCCGACCGAACCCATGCCGCGATAGCTTTTATAGGCCCGCCCCTGATAGAGGAAGGTCTCTCCCGGCGCCTCTTCGGTTCCAGCCAGCAGGGATCCGATCATCACCGCCGAAGCGCCGGCCGCCAATGCCTTTGCGACATCGCCCGATGTCCGCAAACCGCCATCGGCGATAACGGGAATGCCCGATTTTTCGGCTTCCTCGGCACAATCCATGATCGCCGTCAGTTGCGGAACGCCGACACCGGCGACCACCCGCGTGGTACAGATCGAACCTGGACCAATACCGACCTTGATACCGTCCGCACCCGCATCAATCAGCGCCCGGGTCGCGGCGGCTGTCGCCACGTTTCCGGCAATGATCTGGGCACTATTCGACCGTTTCTTGATATCTTCCACGGCCCGCGCCACCATCGCGCTATGGCCATGGGCGGTATCGATGACGATCAGGTCGCATTCGGCGTCAATCAGCGCCTGGGTCCGCTCCAGTCCGCTTTCGCCGACCGTCGAGGCCGCCGCGACGCGCAGGCGGCCGGTGGCATCCTTGGTGGCGTTGGGATAGGTGACGGCCTTTTCGATATCCTTGACCGTGATCAGGCCGACGCAATGATAGTCATCGTCGACGACCAGCAATTTCTCGATCCGCCGCTGGTGCAGCGTGCGACGCGCTTCTTCCTGGCTGACGCCGGCAGGAACCGTGGCCAGATTGTCCTTGGTCATCAGCTCGGAAATCTTCTGTTTCGGATTTTCCGCAAAGCGCACATCGCGGTTGGTCAATATGCCGACCAGTTTGCCCGATTTCTCGACCACGGGAATGCCGGAAATCCGGTTCTGCACCATCGTCGCCTGCGCTTCCGCCAGGGTCGCATCGGGCGCTATCGTGATCGGATTGACCACCATGCCGGATTCAAAGCGCTTTACCTGCCGCACCGCGGCGGTCTGCTGCTCGATGGTCAGATTGCGGTGCAACACACCAATCCCGCCCATTTGCGCCATGACGATTGCCATGTCCGACTCGGTCACCGTGTCCATGGCCGAGGAAAGGATCGGGATATTCAGGCCAATCAGCCTGGAGATATTGGTCTTGGTATTGGCCTGGCTCGGCACGATCTCGGACGCGGCAGGCCGCAACAGGACATCGTCAAAGGTCAGTCCCAGTCGAATGTCTTTATGCTTGCCTGGCCTGCTCATGGTCGCCACTTTCCGGTTACGTGAATGTGATTCTGTGGCGGCCCATGTAATCAGTTATCGTGTTCGCCGCTAGTGGCTTTTCCCGGATAGGTCGTGGTCGAGGCAAAATAGCGCCCCAGCGCGACATGGAAATTGGCATCGGCAGCCGCTCCGGTCAGTAGCAGACTGTCATTCACTTCATCGCTGACATCATGATAGGGACCGTCGATGTAGGCCTTGAGCCGTTCCTCGTCGGCAAAAGCGCTGGTGATCATATAGGCCGGGATATCCCTTTCGAGGAAGATATAGCCGTCCTGGCGTCCGAGATAACCGTCCGCCTTGCCGCTACGGTCAATCTTGCGGCCCTGCTGCGCCGCGACAGCCTCGATATCGGCGTCCGGCCCCGCCTCGCCCATACCGATGACCGCGATCGTCTGCCCGCTGCCGGAAAGCGCAACGGTATCAGCATTGAAGACCGCGATTAGATTCTCCAGCGCGACAGGGGGGTCCCGGACAAATGCCCGCGCGCCCAAAAGACCCTTTTCCTCGGCCGTGGTGGCCAGGAAATAGATGTCCCGGTCATGATCCTCGCCTGACAGGCGTTTCGCCGCTTCGATGAGCAGGGATATGCCGCTGGCATTGTCGACAGCGCCGTTGCAGATCCGGTCCTTGTCAGGTTGGAGCGGGTCTTCCACCCGGCATATGCCGAAATGATCCCAGTGGCCCATGAACAATATCGCCCCGCGGTTCGGATCGGCGCCGGGGATTTTCCCGATCACATTATGGGACATATAGCGGCGCACCCGCGTGTCGACCCTGGCCTCCGCGTCCAGTTCAAGGTCGATCACCGAGATGGCATCCTTGCCGGCCAGCAATGTTTCCGCATCGAGGCCGGATTGCCGGACCAGCGCGGCAAACTGATCAAAACTGATCAATCCTTCGAGCGCAGCATGATCTTCCGGACCCGCCAGGACCGTCGCCGCTCGATGAAAGAATCGCCTGAACCTGGGCCAGCGTTCCTGATCTTCGATGATGGTGATCACGCCGACCGCACCATCCTCGATCAGTTGCCGCTTGCGGTTGCGAAAGCCTGGCATCTCGTCGCTCTCGTCAGAGGGCATGCGCGGCAACAGCACCAGTTTGCCGGCAACGGACCGATCGCCCGGCTCCGTGCCGGCAAAGCCGGCAAAGATGATCGGCATGTTGGATTGGCGAAAGGCCCGGCTGCGACCGCGCAGGATGATCCCATCCTGCGCCATCGCCACGGTCCTTCGCCTGCTGGATATATCCATTCGAAAGCTTACCGGCCTTCGCTCCACCAGCGCCACCGGCGCGTACCAGGATCCTTTTTCGCCTGCCGGGCGAAGGCCGGCAAAAGCCCATTGCGTTGCGATATAGTTGACCGTCTTGTTTTCACCGACCGTGCCGGGTTTCCGTCCTTCAAAACCGTCGCTCGCCAGTATCTCGATATGCCGGAGCAGGTCTGCCTCGCTGATCACTTCGGCGCGGGCCGCAGCGCAGAAGAACAGGCCCGAAACAATCAGAACGGCAATGAAACGCATTGCAACTGCAACCCCGCTACTTAAGGTAATAATTCGCTTTTCCCTTGGCATTATACGGCAAATAATCAATGCTAATGAGACGGGTTGCAAAGGAGAATGGAAATGGGTGTTTCGCTGCTATTGCTGGTGCTGTTGGTCACCATCATCTATCTTTTCGCGAGTATCAAGATCGTCCGCCAAGGCTATCATTACACGATCGAATATTTTGGTCGCTTCACGACCACGGCGCATCCCGGATTCAATTTCTATCCTGCCTTCCTCTACCGCGTCGGCCGCAAGGTCAACATGATGGAACAGGTGCTCGACATTCCGGGCCAGGAAATCATCACCAAGGACAATGCGATGATCTCCACCGATGGCGTGGTGTTCTTCCAGGTCCTCGATGCCGCCAAGGCCGCCTATGAGGTCAATGACCTGTACAACGCGATCCTCAATCTCGTCACCACCAACCTGCGCACGGTCATGGGGTCTATGGATCTGGATGAGACCTTGTCCAAGCGCGACGAGATCAACGGCCGCCTGCTGGTCGTCATCGATGACGCGACCACACCGTGGGGAATCAAGATCACCCGCGTGGAAATCAAGGACATCCGCCCGCCGCAGGATATCATCAACGCGATGGCCCGGCAGATGAAGGCCGAGCGCGAAAAGCGCGCCAACATATTGGATGCCGAAGGGGCTCGGGCTTCCGAAATCCTCCGTTCCGAAGGCGAGAAACAGGGTCAGATATTGCAGGCCGAGGGCCGCAAGGAAGCTGCCTTTCTCGATGCCGAGGCGCGCGAGCGCGAAGCCCAGGCCGAAGCCAAGGCAACCGAACTCGTGTCCCAGGCCATCGCCGGCGGCAATGCACAGGCGATCAACTATTTCATCGCCCAGGACTATGTGAAGGCAGTCGAGAAATTCGCCACCTCGCCCAATGCCAAGACGATATTATTCCCGGTCGAGGCGACCCAGCTGATCGGCACCCTGGGCGGAATCGGCGCTTTGGCCAAGGAAGCGCTCGGCGAAAACAGCCAGACATTCTCGCCACCGCCACGGCGCAAGGGTCCTTTCGACAATCAGGGCGAATAGAGGCGGAGATCGCAGGCCATGGATGATTTTACCATCAGCAATCCGGAATATGTCTGGCTCGGTCTCGCCGCCTTGCTCGCGCTGGCAGAACTGTTCGTCCCCGGCGTCTTCCTGATCTGGGTTGCCGCCGCGGCTGCCGTCACCGGCATCCTCTCGCTGTTCATCGATCTGACGGTCGCGGGGCAGCTGACCGTATTCGGCCTGTCGACAATCCTGGCCGTGCTCGGCGGGCGCCGCTGGTATCTGACTCACAATGTCGAAAGCGAAAATCCGCTGCTGAACAACCGCGCGGCGCAGCTGGTCGGGCGAACGGTGACCGTGGTCGAAGCGATTTCGGCGACCAGCGGACGGGCAAAGGTCGGTGACGGCGAATGGCCGGCCAAGGGTCCGCCGATGGAAAAAGGGGCGATCGCAAAGGTCGCGGCGGTAGAAAGCGGCGTCCTCCGGCTGGAAGCGCTGGAGGACAGCGTTCAACTGGAAGCCAATCCTATTTCTTGAAAAAGCCCTTCGCCATATTGGTGAGGTCATTGATCGGATTGCCGTCACCATCGCGGTCGAGAAAGCCGGTAACCTTGTCCAGCAGGCCGTCTTCACCGGTCAGCTTTTTCATCAGACTGCCTTCGCCATCCAGACCGGCTTTCTCCGCCATGGCAGGCAGCAGACCCTTCAACTTCTCCGCATCCACCCCCGCTTCGGCGGCAGCTTCCTTGATCGCCGTCATCTTGTCGATGCTGCCATCGCGTAATTTCACAAGCAGCGCCTCGCCGCCTTTTCTGGCTTCATCCGCCGTCATCCCGGCTTTTTCCGCAATATCTTCGATGGTGAAATTTTCCGGCAACATGTCCATGATTTTTTCGAGCATGCTCATTTTCCATATCCTTTGGTTTGAGACAGTTTAACGCACCAGCTTGCCGGCCATGCCGATGATATCATCCAGCGGATTGCCGTCGCCATTGAGGTCGAGCAGCGAACCGAGACCATCGCCGCCGGACGTCTTGTTGCCGCCGCCGAGCAAACCGCCGATGAAACCGCCAAGCCCGCCGCCATGACTGCCGCTGTCGGCATTCTGCCTGGCCATATAGCCCGCGACCATCATCGCCACGACCGGCAGCATCTGCTTGAGCAGATCGCTGCTGATCCCGGTCTGCTGTTCGGCGCCGGCGGCGACGGTCCGGCTCACTTCCCTAGACCCGAATATCTGGCCAAGTATCGCATTGCCCTCGTCCACCGGCGTCGGCTGCGGCGCCACGACGCTGTCGAGCAGCGCTTCGCCGCCGAGCTGGTCGAGCAATTTGCCGAAACCGTCGAGGCCGCCCGGACGCACCTGCGCTGTCTTCTTGAAGCCGCCCAATATGGCCGGCAGCAGGGCCGCCGTGCTAGTTGTCGCGGCGCTTTCGCTGATCCCCAGTTCTCTGGCCATCGCTTCCGGGCCACCGGTCTGCTGCAATATGTCCGACATATCCATCATCTGCATCCTTCTTCGCCCCGCCTTTCGGCCCGCGATTCCGTATTCTTGGGACCTTAGCATAAACTCGCCCCGAAAGCCGCCCAGCCGGAGCTTTTCCGCACATTTATTGCCATTGCGGCATCCATTCGCCGATGACGCCGTTCGAAACGGTCCTCGGCTATCGCGGAACAGCCGCAAATCATGTTCTGCTGCAACGCTGGTTCAATATCCAATACGCCCGAGCGGATTGAATCGTTCCGGCGAAACCCTCGATTAATCATCTGGACGACGCACAAGTTTGAACCTAGGCGGAGCCGGTGAGCGATCCTGCCCCTCTTTCCCGTGCCGAGGCCCCGAAAGGCTGCCGAAAATGCCCGCGACTGGTTGCGCTGCGCAAGGAGCTGCGGCAGGTCCACCTCGACTGGTGGAATGCCCCGGTTCCCGCCTTCGGCGATCCGCAGGCATGGCTGGCGATCGTCGGCCTCGCACCCGGCAGGGAGGGGGCCAACCGCACCGGTCGGCCGTTTACCGGCGATGCCTCGGGTGAACTGCTCTATGCGGCGCTGGCGAAATATGGGCTGAGCCGCAGCCAATTCCGGTCCCGCGCGGATGACGGGCTGACCCTGCAAGGTGCCATCATCCTCAACGCGGTCAAATGCCTGCCGCCGGACAACAAGCCGACCGCCGCAGAGATCAACAACTGCCGCCCCTTTCTCGCCAGAGCGCTGGATGGCCTGCCCGAACTGAAGATCCTTCTCGCCCTCGGCAAGATCGCCCATGACAGCATCATCCGCCTTTCCGGAGAACGTCTGGCCGACCATGAATTTGCCCATGGTGCAGTGCACTACCTGCCCGATGGCCGCACCCTGATCGACAGCTATCATTGCAGTCGCTACAATGTGAACACCGGCCGGCTGACACTGGCCATGTTCGAAGCGGTTTTCGAACAGGCGCTCTACCTGTCTTCGGTCAGCCGACCATAAAGCTCGGGACGGCGATCCCGGAAAAATCCCATGCCTGCCCGGTGCTGGCGCGCTTCTTCCAGATCGAATGATGCAACCAGAACGCCGGTTTCATCCGAGCCATATTCGGTCACCAGATCGCCCCATTGATTGGTGATGAAACTATGCCCGTAGAACGTCTGCTCATCCTCGATGCCGATACGGTTGCTGGCCACCACCGGCATGCAGTTGCTCACCGCATGGCCCTGCATCGCCCGCCGCCACATGCGGCTGGTGTCGAGATCGGCATCATAGGGTTCCGATCCGATGGCGGTGGGATAGAAAAGCATTTCCGCGCCCATCAGCGCCATCGCCCGCGCGCTTTCCGGATACCATTGGTCCCAGCATATGCCGACGCCGATCCGCGTGCCGAACAGGTCCCAGGTCCTGAAGCCCGTGTTGCCCGGGCGAAAATAATATTTCTCCTCATAGCCCGGGCCGTCCGGAATATGACTCTTGCGATAGACGCCCATGATCTCGCCATCCGGATCGATCATCGCGATGCTGTTATAATGGTGCGGGCCGTCCCGTTCGAAAAAACTGGCCGGGATCGCCACGCCATATTGCCTGGCCAGCTTCTGCATCGCGAGTACCGGGGTGCTTTCGTCCACTGGCTGCGCCAGCGCAAACAGCTCCTCGTCCTCGGTCTTGCAGAAATAGGGGCCGGCGAACAGCTCCGGTGGCAGGATGATCTGCGCGCCCTGTTCTGCCGCCTCGGCGACAAGGCCGGTCACGGCAAAGATATTTTCCCGTTCATCGCCACCCAGGGGCAGCTGCAGGGCCGCTACGCATATATTGGTCATAGCGGCCCTGATAGCGGTCTAGTCGCGCTTCTTAAACAATAAAGTCATCCGGTCGGATTCACCGATCGCTTCATATTTGGCCTTGTCGGTATCGCCCGCCCCCAGAACCGGAGGCAAGGTCCAGACACCGCCAGCGTAGTTCGCCATATCCTTTGGATTGGCGTTGATCTCGGATTCGCTGACCAGCTCGAAACCGTTCAGTTCGAACAGCGCCACGACCGACGCCTGCTTCAGATAGCCCTTGCTGCCGTTGGACATCGCATAGGGCGCGTCTGGCTTGGCGCGGTGCTGGACCACGCCGACCATGCCGTCATCGGCCAGCATCTCGCGCAGGGCGCGCAATTCGGAATCGGCGCGGTTGCCGTTCAGCATGCCGTGCAGCGACCGGAAAATCAAAATGCGGTCGACTGTGCCCTTCATGTCATCCGGCATCTCGTCGCTTTCGAAGGCCATTATCTTCTTGGAATCAACGCCTGTCCATTTCGCCGCTGTCTCGGGGAAGCTCTCGGGCCAGCCCTTGCTGCGCGCTTCGCGTGCCCGGTCCGGGAAATTGGTAGTCGAGCTGTCTGCGTTGATCGCAACATATTGTCCGCTGCCTGCAAGATAGGGAACCAGGATGCGCGTATACCAGCCGCCGCCAGGTCCATATTCGACCACCGTCTGGTCTGGCTTCACGCCGAAGAAAGTCAGGGTCTGGTCGGGATGACGATATTGGTCTCTCGCCTTCTCTGCAGCCCGCCGCTCATGGTCCAGAACCGACTGCAGTCCGGCATCACTATGGGCCATGCCGTCCTGGGCGTGATGCTTGGCGAGCGCTGCGCCGCCGGTGCTCAGCATGGCGATGGCGGCTCCGGCCACCAATAGATTTTTCATCGAGACTTGCTTCATGGTTTTTCCTCTTTCCTGTTGGACCCGGGAATACATCAGCAACCGATGCCCGCAATACGGTTTATCGGGCATCGGTCATAGATGGTTTAGATCGCGGGAATCTGCTGTGAAATGCAGTGAAAGCTGCCGCCGCCCCGCAACAACGCTTCGCTAGATAGTCCGACCACATTGCGATCTGGAAAAAGATTGGCGATCTGTGCAACCGCCAGGGCGTCGTTCGCAGCCCCATATTGCGGGACTACAACCACCGTATTGCCAATATAGAAATTCATATAGCTGGCAGGCGCGATATCACCGTCGATTTCATATCGTCCCGCCGAGGGCAAGCGGACCACCTGCAAACCCGATGACTGCGCGCACTGTGCCGCCTCGTCAAAAATCTCCGCATTGGGATCGTTCGCGGTCCCGGCTTGCGGAATTGCCACCTTGCCCGGCGCAACAAAGCGGGCCAGATTGTCGACATGGCCATCGGTATG
>Ga0075467_10001554_pt1 | contig 18959 bp, 13 predicted proteins | sample DEB08_DNA_9_FD_75067 | JGI IMG/M metagenome (GOLD analysis project Ga0075467, IMG submission 75067) | Aqueous microbial communities from the Delaware River and Bay under freshwater to marine salinity gradient to study organic matter... | ecosystem: Environmental > Aquatic > Marine > Coastal ... | reverse complement strand
TGAATAATGATAAGCAAATAGATTTTAACCCTGGCCCTGTTTTTAATAGTGTTTTACTGGCCGATGAAATTAATCGTGCACCGGCGAAATCACAGGCGGCATTGTTAGAGGTGATGCAAGAAAAGCAAGTAACCACCGAGGGCGAATCTAGAAAAGTTCCGTTGCCATTTATGGTACTAGCGACTCAGAATCCGCTCGAGCAGGAAGGTACTTATGCGTTGCCGGAAGCCGAACTCGATCGATTTCTAATTAAGGTGATTATCGATTTCCCGAGTGCTGCAGATGAAGTAACGCTGACCAAGCTGATTACCCAAGGGCAAGTCGGTGATAATAATTCGATAGAATCGTTAAAACCGTCATTGACCGCTGATCAGTTGCTTGATATCCAGCAACAGGTAGCCAACGTTTCGATTGACGATCAAGTAATCAATTACGCAGTTAGAATTGTGCGCGCTACCCGCGAGCATCCTTCGATCTTTCGTGGTGCTGGCTCACGTGCCAGTATCGGCTTAGTGCGAATTGCTAAAGCCAATGCTTACTTAGAAGGTCGTAATTTCGTACTGCCAGATGACGTGAAAGCATTAGCCATTTCCGTGTTACAGCACCGGGTTGCCTTGACTCCAGATGTTGAAATTGAGGGTTTAATGGCGTCTGAGGTATTGAGTCAGATGCTGATGGACATAGAGGCCCCACGAAAGTGAGATTGCCACGGTTTTTACAATTAAGGCCGACCACTAAGCTGCTCAGCTCGGTGACGATTGCCGTTGGCTTTGCCTTGCTGGTCGGCTTTGCTCGAGTGTTTTATACCGAGCAGGCTTGGGTGGAATCGTTCTCGGATCTGTTTGTATTTGCGGTGTTAGCCTTGGCAATATTGGTAGTTTATGATGGGGCAAAGCGCTTACCCGATGACCAATTACGATTAATCCGAAAATTGCCAACATCGTTTGCGTTGAATCGTGCTCAGTCGATTGTCATTGAACTGAGCAATTTTAGCGAGTTTGAATTAAACGTTACTGTGAGTGATTCAGTGCCATCTAATTTTCATGGTGCTGCCTTCCCTTTAAAGCAAACAATCGGCGTGGAGAAGCGCGGCTTATTCGAATATTCGGTGGTGCCTAAGAGCCGTGGATTGGCTATTTTCGATCCGGCATACGTTCTGGTTGAGTCGGCTAACGGTTTCTGGCAATTTTTACACCGTTTAGGCGAGTGCGATGAAACTAAAATATACCCCGACTTTAGCGCGATCTCTAACTCATCTATTTTTGGGGTCGAGCAGGCGATGCGCAACATGGGCGCACACGTGGCAAAGCGCAAGGGCTCAGGCATGGAGTTTAACCAGTTGCGCGAGTTCCGTGAGGGCGACACGCTGAAACAAATCGATTGGAAAGCGACAGCCAAATTAGGCTCACCGATTTCCCGCGAGTATCAAGAAGAAAAAGATCAGAATGTCGTGTTTTTGCTCGATTGCAGCCGACGAATGCGAGCCATCGAAAATGACTTAAGTTACTTCGATTATGCGCTAAATGCCTTGCTAATGAGCAGTTATATTGCCCTAGACAAAGGCGATGCGGTTGGTGTTATGACGTTTTCAGGTGAGCCCAGTTGGTTGTCTCCAATTAAAGGTAAAGCGAGTATTAATACCCTACTGAACCACTTGTATGCGCTCGACACCTCAACGCAAAGCAGTGATTATGTAACTGCCGCTGAGAACTTATTACTTAAGCACCGTAAGCGTTCGCTGATTATTGTGCTGACTAATGTGCGCGATGAAGACAGCGAAGATTTACATAAGGCGGTTGAAATTCTTTCCCAACAGCATCTGGTAATGGTAGTTGCGCTACAGGAAGGTCTGTTGCAGCAAGTTGACGACATGCCGGTTGACGAAGTTGCACAAGCAATGCTCTATGCAGGCACAAAACATTTTGAGTTAAACCGTAAGAAGATGCTGGCCTTACTCAAGGCCCGCGGTGTTTCTGTGGTCGACGCGACACATAAAAATATTCATATCCAATTGGTCACGGAATATATGCGACTAAAGCAATTTGGCCGAATTTAGCCACCGATAGACCACATTTTATCTCACCGCTACTGCGGTTTGGCACGCCTGATTAGTTGTATCGCTAGCCACCTGAATGACTAATTCTTGTTCATTAAGGGGTGTCTAATTCCGCTAGTTGATGATGAACTTAATATCCGTTTTTGTATGCTCATTGGACTCAGAATTACTCGCCAAGTCACACCAACATAACATCGTTCACATTAAAGTTACTGACTCCTTTTGTTAGAAAACTAATCGTGAATTACCACTTAACAGGGTTATCTTATTTATGAACACTATAGTCTGGTTAAGAGAAGACCTTCGACTCTTTGACAATCCTGCATTGCACTATGCGGCTTCCCAGGGCGAGGTAACACCGGTTTACATCTTTCCTGAGGGTCTCGGTGGTGCTAGTTACTGGTGGCTGCATCACAGCCTCACCTCGCTTCAAGTAAGCCTTGCTGAGCAAGGGGTCAGATTGATTCTGAGAACCGGAGAGCCTAGCGCTGTGCTAGCTAAGCTATGTCAAGAAACACGGGCGGCATCAGTAGTCTGGAACAGAGTCTATTCGCCCGAGGGGATTGCCGCTGGTACGGAGTTAAAGCAAAACCTAACAGATGCAGATATCGCATCAAAATCGTTTAATGCTCAACTATTGATCGAGCCGACGCAGATACTAAATAAACAGGGTAGCCCGTTTAAGGTTTTCACTCCATTTTGGCGTCATTGTTTATCGCAACTTGACCCTACGCCGTTACTCGATAACCCTAGGTTCGTCAAAACCTCTCATTCAATCAAGTCGGAGTCTTTGAACTCTTGGGGTTTACTACCAACATCACCTGATTGGTCGACTGGCTTCGATGCTAGATGGACACCAGGCGAAGCGGGTGCGCAATATAAGTGGCAAAAATTCACTGAAAATACCATCTCTCGCTACAAAGATGGCCGCGACATTCCCATCGAAGAGAACACCTCAATGTTGTCGCCGCACTTGGCTTTTGGTGAAATTGGTCCGAAGCAACTTTGGTTCGAAACTCATCAGGCAATTGCCTCTCGAGAAATTGACTCAGAGAACGGCAATAAGTTTCTGGCTGAAATCGGTTGGCGCGAATATAGCCGCTATTTGCTAGTGCATTTTCCACACATTATTAACCAGCCGTTCAACTCTAAATTTGAAAATTTTCCGTGGCAAGACAATCCAAAGTTATTAGCAGCTTGGCAGCAAGGACAGACGGGTTATCCAATTGTCGACGCAGGAATGCGTGAGTTATGGGCTACTGGTTATATGCACAACCGGGTTCGAATGATCACGGCATCGTTTTTGACTAAGCACTGTTTAACCCATTGGACCGAGGGTATGGCGTGGTTTTGGGACACACTGGTGGATGCCGACATTGCCAATAACACCGCCAGTTGGCAATGGGTTGCTGGAAGTGGTGCAGATGCCTCGCCGTATTTTCGTATATTTAACCCGATTTTACAGGGCGATAAATTCGATAAAGAGGGCGCCTACATAAGAAAATGGGTTCCGGAATTAGCTAAACTTGACAATAAATACGTTAATAAACCCTGGGAAGCGGACCCTATGAGCCTGCAATTAGCCGGGATAACACTAGGTAAAGATTACCCTATGCCCATTGTTGATCATAAAGAGGCTAGAGAAGTGGCGCTTGCGGCCTATAAGGCCAGTAAGACTGTCTAGCTTTAATTGCCGAGGGTGCTTTTCAAATCCATCGCTTATTCAATTATTCGTTGAATTATCGATTTAATGATCTATAAAAACGAATATCAGCATCTATATATACAACTTCAGCGTTGAGCTGTGCCTAGGTAGACTCAGCGCGTTGCAGAAACTTAACTATTTTGGAGAAAAAATGTCAAATTCTACTACTGTTCAATCCGTCGATATGGTCGGTAAGGCCGTGCCAAATGTCAGCTTTCGGGTTCGTCAGAACGATGAGTGGGCGACCTTAACTACGGACCAACTATTTTCCGGTAAAACCGTTGTGCTGTTTTCATTACCTGGCGCATTTACACCAACATGTTCGTCAACGCATTTACCACGTTACAACGAGTTGGCAGCAACGTTCGCGGTTAATAATGTCGACAGCATAATTTGTATGAGCGTTAACGATACCTTCGTTATGAACGCTTGGAAGCAAGATCAAGAAGCCAGCAATATAACCGTGATTCCGGATGGCAACGGTGAATTTACCGAGGGTATGGGCATGTTAGTCGGTAAAGAAGACCTGGGTTTTGGTAAGCGTTCGTGGCGTTATTCGATGCTTGTTAAGGATGGCATTGTCGAGAAAATGTTTGTTGAACCAGATGTGCCTGGCGATCCGTTTGAAGTATCTGATGCAGATACGATGCTTGAATACATTAATCCTGAGGCGGCCAAACCCTCTTCAGTTGCAATTATCACTAAGCCTGGTTGCCCCTTTTGTATAAAAGCTAAGGATCTATTAGACAAGAAGCATATTGGTTATGAAGAAATTGTACTGGGCAAAGATGCGTCTTCAGTTAGCGTAAAAGCGATTTCGGGTAACTCTACTGTGCCGCAAATCTTCTTTGATGGAAAAAATATCGGCGGATCTGACGATTTAGAACTTTTCTTGAAAGAATTATAGGCTTAAGCCTATCTAGACTAATGGGTTGTAATAGTTGTGCAACCCTCGCCTACGTTTGAGTATCTAATGGATAACATAAACAACGATAATAACGACGCTTATGCTCACCTTGGTTTCTCTAAAGCTGATTTGCTGAAGTTGGCTCAGTGGCAGATGCCTTTTGGTAAGTATGCCGGCAGAGCACTTATAGATTTGCCTGAGGAATACTTGTTTTGGTTTCAGAAAAACGAGTTTCCAAAAGGTGAGCTAGGCGATTTAATGAAGTTATGCCTTGAATTAAAAATCGAGGGTCTAGATGGTTTATTAAAACCGCTTAAAAACAGCGTCTAATAAACGCTTATGGCCTTCATAGCGACACTTTGGAGCCTATATCAACATCCGCGACCTACAATATTTGATAGCTGTTCATGATTTGAACAATTTTAGCAAGGCCGCCGAGCGATGTAGCGTTAGTCAACCTACATTGAGTGGCCAGTTGAAGAAATTGGAAGGCGAGCTCAATGCACCGTTGATAGAGCGAACCACTCGGCAGGTATTATTTACTGCGTTAGGCGAACAGATTGTTGCATTGGCTAGAGAGGTGCTATTAACGGTTGATAGCATCCGTGCTACTGCCAAGGCCAACGAAAAGCCTATGGTTGGAGATTTCCATATCGGACTAATTCCGACCATAGGCCCTTTTCTGTTACCGATAGTAATGCCGATCTTCAGCCGACACTTTCCCGATGCCAAATTGTATCTACACGAATTGCAAACAGAGACTCTTCTAGCTAAGTTAAGCAGAGGCGAGATCGACGCGGCAATCTTGGCCAAGGTCGATAAACCTAGTTCCTTGCGCGAAATTCCATTGTATCGAGAGACAATGAAGCTCGCAGTGTGCGACGACGACCCGCTTTCTGGCAGCCGAACACCGGTCGACCTTAGTATTCTAAATAATCGTTCTGTATTAATGCTCGACGATGGGCACTGTTTGCGACAGCAAGTATTAGCTATATGTTCTGCTGCCGGAGCTCATGAAGATAGCCGCTTTCAAGCGACAAGTCTGGATACATTATTGCATATGGTTGCAACTGGCTACGGCCTGACGTTGATACCTGACCTGGCCAGTCGTAGGCCAATGCAGGGTGTAAGCTACCTACCATTTAATCATCCGCAGCCAAGTCGTGAAATTGTAATGTTGCTGCGTGAGCATACGGTTCGTAAATCTGAGCTTGAAAGTATCGCTAGCTGTGTCACTGAAACGGTTAATCGAGCACCGAGGAGGACACCTCAAGGGTGATAGCCGTTGAAAAATCTTATCAATATTGCCTACCTAATCTAGCCTAGGTAATCTAAGCAAAGGAATGACTCTAAGTGTTTTTGCCAAGGTGATATGGCGATTGTTGTAGATGCTAATGTTAAATCGTAAAAGAATATCGACTAACTTCACCGCTACCGCGTTTCGAGCCTGATAGCATGCCAAATGTTTAGAAAACCTTGTGATGAGCTCGGTCAGAAGCTAGACTTCTTTATAACTATAATAATAAGAGAATTCAGCATCACTTGATGAACGAATAAAAATATCTGTAACTGTTTTATTCGGGTTGAAACTCCTCCACTTTTGTTTGAAAAACTTGCTCATAAATCGCTATTAGCAAGTTTTCTACCTAAAGTGGCGACATTCCACCCATTTTTATTTCGTTTCTGAGTTACGTTGAGGTCTCTATAAGAAACTCTAAAGGACTCAAGCATGGCAGAAAAACGCGAACAATTTCGCTCTCGGCTCGGTTTTGTTTTAGCGGCAGCGGGCTCGGCGGTAGGAATAGGTAACTTAGTTGGCTTTCCGGTTAATGCTGCAAAAAGCGGTGGTGCTGCATTTTTGATTCTCTACGCTGCTTTTGTAGTGTTCATTTGCATTCCGGTGATGATCGCTGAGATGTCGCTGGGTCGTAAAACCCAACGAAATCCATTGGGCGCTTACAAGGCGGTTGCAGGCGATAGCTCGGCGTGGAGATTTGGCGGCTGGCTATCACTAATCACGCCATTTATGATCGCAGTGTTCTATCAAGTACTAACCGTTTGGTTGCTTGGCTATTTTATCGGCGCTGTTAGCGGTAACTTAGAAGCGATGTCAGCAGAGGGTTACTTCGGTGAGTTTATTAATGCTAATGGGGTCTTTATTTATCTGGGTGTATTGACCTTAGTGATTGGTATTGTGCTTAAATCGGGCGTTCAAAATGGCATTGAACGATTAGCAAAAGTGCTGATGCCGAGTTTGGCCATTATGTTAATTGCGCTGACAATCTTTGTCTTGACACTACCTAACGCGCTTATCGGTGTTAAGTACTATTTAGTGCCTGATTTTTCTAAAATTAATTTGTCGACTATTAATCTCGCGCTTAGTCAGGCCTTCTTCTCGCTGTCCTTGGGGATGGGTATTTTGATTACTTACGGTTCTTACATAAGTAAACGCGAGAGTGTCGCCGGTGGCGCCAAAATGGTTGCCTTAGTTGACACCTGCGTAGCGTTCTTCGCTGGCTTGTTAATCTTTCCGGCTATTTTTGAGTTCAACCCGGCGATAGATACTGAAAACTTGTCCTCATCATCGGTCTCTTTGGTGTTCACCTTTTTGCCAAAGATATTTTTATCACTGCAAGGTTTAATCGGTTATGTTGGGGCATCGATTTTTGCCAGCGCATTTTTCTTATTAGTTTTTTTCGCGGCAATCACATCACAGGTTTCGATTTTACAAGTACCGATCTCCGCCTTTCAGGATGAGCTCAAATATACCAGATTGAAAAGTGTGCTGATGCTTGGTGCTTGTGCGGCATTACTCGTAATAGCGAGCATGGTTTCGTTTGGACGAATTGAGTTCTTTTCTGAGTTTCTTGCTTATGGTGGAAAGGTTAATTCATTCTTCGACTTGATATATGACGTTTTCTACGAAACCATTCTTCCTTTAAACGGTTTTATAGTTTGTCTGTTTGTAACCTATCGCTGGCGCAAAAGTAATTTAGACAAGGAGTTGATAACTGGTGATGAGGGTTACGACGGTTCTTTTACCCAACGCTATGTGAATTTTGCACTGAGTACTTTTGTTCCTGCGATCTTACTGTTTGTATTTGTCAGTACTGTATTAATGAAGTTTTTTGGAATAAGTGTCCTTTAGAGCCAGTCTTCGGCACTCAATTGAAGTGATAACGTGGTTAAGGATCTACTAACCCTAGAGACCTTAGCCGCCCTTCATTAATCGTTGTTGATCTCGTTTCCAATCGCGCTCTTTGATACTTGCTCGCTTGTCATGTTGTTTTTTGCCCTTGGCTAAGCCTATCTTTAACTTTGCACGGCCACGTACCCAATAAAGGGTCAGGGGCGCAATGGTATAGCCATCGCGATCTACTTGGTCGATTAAGCGACTGATCTCTAGGCGTTTCAACAGCAATTTACGATTTCTTGTCGGGTTAGGCGTGATATGCGTCGATGCTGAAATCAAGGGTGAGATATGCGCCCCGTACAAGTAAAGTTCGCCGTTGTGCACAGTTATATAGCTTTCTGTGAGCTGCACCCGGCCGGCTCGCATGCTCTTTACTTCCCATCCTTCAAGGGCGAGGCCAGCTTCAAAGTCTTCCTCAATGAAGAAATCGAAGCGCGCTTTTTTATTGTTGGCGATAGTATTCGAAGGGGCCTTTTTAATCTTTGCCATTAGGTCTGTGCAGTTGGTTTTGCTTAGGTATACTGAATATGCTCGGAATGATAACGCCGAAGCTATTAAATAGAAATATGCTGGGGCTTGTAAATGAAAAATAGCTGACGCGCCTGAATTGAAACAGGCCAGCGCCGTCGAATTGAAATTAAAACTCATTTAGCCACCAAGGTCGCTAAAATATTAAAGTCATAAAAACTAAAAAAACAGAAACTCAGCGTGTCCACTTTATCTAAAAAGACCTCGAATGTATCAACGGCGTCAAGGCGTCCGTCATGGGGTTCGTACACTGCTTTCTTGTTCGCTGCGATTGGTTCTTCGATAGGGCTAGGCAATGTATGGAAATTTCCATACGAGCTTGGAGTACATGGCGGAACCTTTTTATACGTTTATGTTGCTTGTGTGTTGCTAGTCGCTTTCCCGCTGATTATCGCAGAGCTTCTTATCGGTCGGGTAGGGCGGGGCAATCCGGTAGCGAGTATTCGTGCGATTGCCAAAGAAGAGCGCAAGTCAGGGCTTTGGGAAATTATCGGCTGGCTAGGCATTATCACTAGTTTCTTGATTTTCTCATTCTATAGTGTGGTTGCGAGTTGGACGCTTTTCTACATCATGAAGTCGTTGTCGGGCGCATTCGTAAATGTGCCGGCCGAAATTGTTCAGAACTCGTTCGGGGCACTACTTAGAAACGCGGACCAGCAAATCATATGGCATAGCGTCTATGTGCTACTGGTAGTAATGGTGCTATCGCAGGGTGTTCGTAGCGGTATAGAGCGAGCAGTGCGTATTTTAATGCCGTTGTTCATTGGTTTTGTCATTTGGTTGGCTTTGTACGCTAGCGATGTTGGCGATTTTCAAAGCGCCTATAATTTTATGACGCAATTCGATTTCAATAAGATTACCGCTGAGTTGCTGGTGAGTGCGCTCAGTCAGGCGCTGTTTTCATTGAGTATCGGTATTGGTATCTTAATTATGTACGGCTCTTATCTTAGCGAGTCTAGGCCGTTGTTTTTGGGTGCCGGTATCATCATGGTATTCGATACCGCTATTGCTCTATTGATGGGTTTTATTATTCTTTCGATTGTGTTCGCCTTCGGCATGCAGCACGATACGGGTCCAGGGCTGATATTCGAGACCCTGCCGGTTGCATTTGCGCAGATGACGGCCAACGGAATTTGGTGGAGCTCGGCATTCTTTTTTCTTCTCTTTGTTGCTGCGCTTACCTCGGGCTTTGCCTTGCTTGAGCCTTCGATCGCGTTACTTTCGTCACGCTGGGGAATATCTCGCCGCACTGCAGCCTGGGTGGTGGGTGCATCCGCTTGGGCTCTGGGCTGGGTATCGATCTACTCGTTTAGTGAGCCTACATTCAGCTTTTACTATTTTGGTGAAGAGCGTGTGCGAGGGTATTTTGATCTGTTTAATATTCTCGCAACACATGTTTTGTTGCCGCTCACGGCATTGCTTATTGCTCTATTTTCAGGCTGGCGAATGTCCAAGACCTCAGCCAAAGAAGCATTGGCGATTCGGCCCGCGTTGGCACATCGAATATGGAGGCTTTGCATCCGCTTCGTCGCTCCGACTATAATCAGCATCGTTTTACTACTCGTTCTCTTTTTTCCTGCATAGCGTTTATAAGCCATGAATGTATCCCGATCATCGCTGTTGCCGTATAGCGTTAAGCAAATGTATGACGTTATCGCTGATGTAAGGTCTTATCCTGCGTTTCTTAATTGGTGCAGTGGTATGGCGATTATCTCGGAGAGTGATGATGAGTTAGTCGCCGAACTGATAATTTCGTATGGCAAGCTTAAGTTTAGTTTTACCACTCGTAATACTATGATTGAAAATCAGCATGTCAGTATGCAGTTGGTGAAAGGGCCGTTTTCAAAGCTTAGTGGACAATGGACTATCCAAGAGTTAAGTCACTCGGCCTGTAAAGTGTCGCTAGAAATGGATTTTAAATTTGACAACATGCTCGCGCAGAAGCTATTTGGTCGCGCTTTCCAGAGTATCATCGCAGCACAATTGGATGCGTTTCATAATCGAGCCGAACAGTTATATCGAGACTCGACCTCAATTACATAATGACTTATTGAAGAGTTGGGAGATTGATTTTTATGCATACAATAAACGTATCGTTAGTATTCGCCACCGAGCAAAAGCAGTGGATCCACGAGGCTCAAGTGGCTCGAGGTACTAGTGCTCAAGAGTTGATAGAGTCCTCAGAATTTATGGCTAAGGTTGAAGCTTTATCTGCTGTTAAGCTTGAGTTGCTAGATATCGGTGTATTTTCTCAAAAGATCGCTCTCGATTATTTGCTAGAAGAAGGCGATAGGGTCGAACTTTATCGCCCCCTTACCGCTGACCCGAAGGAAGTTAGGCGGCAGCTAGCTTTGTTGGGAAAAACCATTGGCAATTCTAGCAAAGGTAAGACTTAGGTGGCGGTCGTCAGATTTGCAGCTGGTTTAGCTAGCCCCAGTTATTTTTTTTCTGGACTAATGTATATTGACTTGAGATAATCTCATTATTCATACAGCCGGAAGGGATTTTTATTTGTTTAAGGCTTATATAAGACTGTAATTACAAACAAAATGACTATTAATAACTCTCGCTTATGCTTACTATAACTGAGTATTCATAGAACAGCTCTGTGAATGCTCGAGGAATTCAATATAATTAGTATTATTATTTGAGAGTGTACCCAGAGAGACATACTCAAGTGACTAAAAAACTCGCTGAGTAAAACGAGTTGAATGTAGAATGTTCTCATTTTTTAAAAGCTTAACAAAAAGTATAAACCTTGTTCTAAGGAGGAGTAATTGAATGAATTTTTCATTTAAGAAAATAGTGTCGGCAGTGGCTTTAGCTACCGTTGCAGCGCCTAGCATCAGTTTCGCACAAGATAGTGTACTAGAAGAAATTGTGGTTACCGCGTCCAAACGAGCCACCACCTTGCAAGAAATTCCAATTGCGGTCACCGTAACAACGGCTGATACGATTGAAAAAGCACAAATTCAAGATTTGATCGATTTACAAGCGGTTGTTCCGTCGCTACGCGTATCGCAATTACAAACGTCACGTAACGCTAACTTTGTTATTCGTGGTTTTGGTAATGGTGCAAACAACCCAGGCATCGAGCCATCTGTTGGCGTGTTTATTGATGGTGTATATCGCTCTCGTTCGGCCGCTGCTATTTCCGACCTTCCACGCTTAGAGCGTGTCGAGGTACTGAGCGGACCACAAAGCACATTGTTTGGCAAAAACGCATCAGCAGGTGTGGTTAGCGTTGTAACGCCTGCGCCACAAGGCGACTCAGGTGGCTTTATATCTGGTAGCTTTGGCGACTATAGTGCTATTGTTTTGAAAGGCCTGGTTGAGGGTTCTATCACTGACAATCTAGCCTTTGACTTGGCCGGTAGTTACAATAGTCGCGATGGTTACTTTGACAACCTAGCGACAGGCGACGAACTCAATGAGCGTAATCGATTCGCCATTCGAGGCCAGTTGAACTGGACTCCAAATGACACAACAGCGATTCGGGTTATTGCTGACTACGATGAAATTGATGAGGCTTGCTGTGGTGTAGTTAACATCGTAAGTGGCCCAGCTACTGGAGCAATCAACTTCTTGGGTGGCCAATTGGTGCCGAATGACCCAGAAGCGTTAGAAGGCTTTTATGATGACCCAGCGGTTAACGAAATCAGCAATTTTGGTATTTCAGTACAAGGTGACTTTGAGTTTGAGAAATTTTCAGTAACCTCCATTACTTCGTTTAGGAATAATGACGTTTTTGATAATCAAGACATAGACTTCACCAGCGGAGATTTAACCAATAGTAATAAAAACGATATTAATATCGATACCTTTACTCAAGAGATTCGTTTCACATCAAATGGCGATGGCGCAGTAGATTGGTTGTTAGGTGCATTTTACTTTGACGAGTCTGTAGAACAAGAAACTGATGTTTTATTCGGGCCTGGATTCAGACCTTTCATCGATCTTGGACTAGGGGCAGCTGGAGCGCCGAGCTTATCTGTAATCGAAAGCTTAGTCGGCCTACCGCAAGGTTCTTTTTATCAAACCAACTCTGGTGTATCAGATGTTGCGACTCTTGATAACCAAGCGATCTCGCTTTTTGGGCAATTTGATTGGCGTTTAAATGACGCGGTAACGGCAACTGTCGGTTTCAACTACACCGATGATGAGAAAGATTTCTCTCTGATCACCAATCGGACTGAGATTCGCGGTCTAGTACAATTACCACCTTCGCTAAACTTTGTCCCGCTGAACCCACCAGTCACTACTGGGACAAATAACCCTGTCGAAGACAATTCGACCGCAGATGACGAGCTTACTTATACACTTCGTCTTGCATGGGATATTAACGATACTTTGAACGGCTATGTTTCTTATGCAACTGGCTATAAAGCATCTTCGGTTAACTTGAGCCGTGATTCAGCACCAACAGTAGCTGACTTTACAACTCTTCGTTCGTTAGGTCTATTGCCAGCTAACGCAGCTCCCGGCACTCGATTTGCTGACCCTGAAGAAGCTGAGGTTTTCGAACTTGGTTTGAAAGCGCGTTTTGATCGAGGCTCTCTGAACATAGCCGTATTTGATCAAACTGTTGAGAATTTTCAGTCGAATATTTTCACGGGCATCGCATTTTCATTGCTAAATGCCGAAGAGCAGTCGGTTAAAGGCGCTGAGGTTAACTTTAACTACTCGCCGACTGATTCGTTTAGCTATGGCATTAATGTCACGTATCTGGATCCACTCTACGATTCGTTCACTAACGCAGCTGGTGGTGATCTAAGTGGTCAAGTTCCTTCAGGTATCAGTGAAATAAGTGCGTCACTTTCAGCACAATACGACTTCGAGTTTAGCGGTAATGAAGCTTACATCCGTGGTGACTATCAATATGAAGATGACGTGCAGATTGTTGACGGTATCTCAGCTGATATAGCGTCTCGCGAAGTTAAGTTATTAAATGTTTCTGCCGGTATGACCACAGAGTCAGGCTTAGGCTTTACGCTATGGGCTCGTAACTTAGCGGATGAGTCATACTTGATTAGTGCGTTCCCATCGGTAGCTCAAGCTGGCAGTATTTCAGGTTACCGAAATGAGCCACGCACTTTTGGTGTAACTGTTCGTAAAGACTTCTAAAGTGATTGGACTCTTGGCTAGTTAATTAGCTAAGATGTAGTAAATAGATTAGGCCTATTTCGATTTCGAAATAGGCCTTTTTTTGTGGTGGTTAATAGCCCCGTCTAGAAAAAGCTTTCTGTTGTTGCATTGCCAGAACAAGCGAGGTGGGGCATTTTACTTTGCGTTTTTTCGCTGCCGATGACCGAATAACCCGCATTGTGCTAGTAGTTAGTTTAATAATAATCGCCTGCTATAGGAGTTTTCACATTTATTTAGCGGCAATAAGTTATTAATCGCTGTGAAGAATGCGAGAAAGGTGCTAAAAAAGAGCAATAAACAATAGGGTGAATGGGTAACTGTAAGCTGTTTCTTACAGCAGTTAAGCAGATAGGGGCTCAATTAGGTTGGTTTTATAGCAGTGCCGAGTCCTTAGTTTGCATGAGGTTTTGTTGCGAAAAATTTGATAATTAAAATACAAAAACAGTCAAGTAAGAGGATTGCTTAAGATGAATTTCTTATTTAAGAAAGTAGCATCAGCTGTGACGTTGGTAATCTTGGCTGTGCCTAGTATTAGTATCGCTAAAGAAACGTTGTTGGAAGAAATTGTGGTAACGTCGACCAAACGTGCATTAACTCTTCAAGATATTCCTATTTCAGTATCAGTAGTCTCTGGAATAACCGTTGAAACCGCACAAATACAAGACATAGCCGATTTACAAAGCGTAGTGCCAACACTTCGTGTCAGCCAAAATCAGAGTTCCATCAATACTAGCTATAGCATTCGTGGATTTGGTAATGGAGGCAACAATCCAGGCATTGAGCCTTCGGTGGGTGTATTTATCGATGGCGTGTATCGTTCACGCGCCGGTTCGTCAATTTCTGATTTTCCGAATTTGGAACGAATTGAGGTTCTAAGTGGCCCGCAAAGTACGCTCTTCGGTAAAAACGCGTCGGCGGGTGTTATTAGCATTGTCACCCAAAAGCCAAGTGGCGAAAGAGCTGGCAAGCTTTCAGCATCGATTGGTAATTACGGTGCTGTTGTTCTAAAAGGCTACTATGAAAATGCTATTTCTGATCAAATCGCAGTTAGCATTGCGGCGTCTTCGAATACTCGTGATGGGTATAACACAAACTTAGTGACCGGCGGCGACTTAAATAATCGAAATCGACAAGCTATCCGCGGTCAATTGTTATTGAGCCCTAGTGAAACAACTGAAGTTCGTATTATTGCCGATTACGATCAAATTGATGAAGAATGTTGTGGCGTCGTGAACGCTGTATCAGGCCCAGTTACACAGGCGATTAATTTTGCTGGTGGTCAAATGATTCCTAATCAACGCTTCACCACCGATTCACTTATCGATACCGACCCTAGCAATGAGCTAGAGAACTCAGGCGTCTCTATTCAGATTGATAAGAAGCTTAACGAGTTTAGTTTAACCTCAATTACTTCTTATCGAAACACCGATACGTTTTATAACATTGACGCTGATTATTCTAGCGCAGATATTATTCAAAACACGCGTTTCGATGAGTTTGATACGTTCACGCAGGAGGTTCGCTTAACCTCTAATGGTGGTGAAAAATTAGATTGGATGATTGGCGGCTTCTACTTCGATGAGTCGGTAGATCACCGAGATGAGCTGCCCTTTAACGATGACTTTCGTCCGTTTGTAAACTTTCTTGCCGCTATTCCTGTGCCGGGTCTACCAGTGACGATTACAGCAAATCAAGCTAACTTTATAAATGTTATAGAGCGCCTTGTGGGCGTTCCGATCGGCACGTTTTACGCAGATGGGGCTGGCTTTTCGCACGTTGCTACATTGGAGAATGAGGCGATTTCACTTTTTGGTCAATTAGACTTCAATATTAACCATCGGTTAACCGCGACTGTCGGTTTGAACTACACCAAAGACGAAAAAGAAGCCACCTTAACTCAAATTAAGCGAAACGCCTTTTCTGATATTGATTTAGATCTGCTCGCAGCTGAAGTATTTCAAGCTCAAACCGGCTTACTTTTAACGCCGCAAACATCTGCGATGGTTGCCGACTCTAGCGCTGCAGGCGCTCAACTAGCCGGTCTAGTGGGTGCATTACAATCAGACAGTGTTGCCGGATTGCAATTTACACGCCCGATGGCCGACTTGCCAAACGCGGTAGAAGCAAATAAAACCGATGATGATGATTTGACTTACAATCTTCGTCTTAGCTATGATTTTAACGATTCTGTCAACCTTTATGGCGGGTACTCGACCGGTTTTAAAGCGAGTTCGTGGAACTTGAGTCGTAACTCGGCACCGACTATTACTGATTTAGGCTCAGTGGTTTCCGCCCTTGGCACACCGAACCTGATTGCCGGTACTCGTTTTGCTGGCCCCGAAGTAGCTAAAGTATTCGAAGTCGGCGTAAAAGCTAAATTTGATCGTGGTGCATTTAACATCGCGCTATTTGATCAAACAATTAAAGGTTTCCAGTCGAATGAGTTTACTGGCACAGGCTTTAACCTGACTAACGCTGGTGAACAATCAGTTCAAGGCGCGGAGTTCGATATTACGTATTACCCTACGGATCGCTTAGAGTTGAAGCTGGCGGGTACATTATTGGATCCCTTCTTCAACGATTTTAAAGGCGCAGGCCGAAATGCCCAAACAGGTGAGACGTTTGATCTAACTGGCCGTACGCCAGGCGGTATTACAAAGACGAGCCTATCGTTTGCTGCTAACTATAGGGTCAGCTTTGGTGACAACGACGGGTTTCTAAATGCAGATTATTTCTTTGAAGATACTGTTGAAGTTGCAACCCCAATCCCTGAGAACCCGGTCTTGAACACAGGACAATTTACTCGCGAAACCAAGAACTTAAATCTATCAGCAGGCCTTATGACAAGTAATGGTCTAGGTGTAAGTCTCTGGGTTCGTAACGCGACTGATCATGAAACGCTCACCGCCGCCTTCGTCGGTGTTGCCCAAGCTCTAACCTTCAGTGGATATCGTAACCAACCTCGCACTTACGGTGTGACGGTTACTAAAGATTTCTAGCTTCCCTTTGCTTGGCTAAATACGTTTTTAAAAAACCACCGGTGTAGAGCGAATGTTCTTCATCGGTTTTTCTGTACCAGATTGATAGCAAGTAATGTTTAGTTCTATCTTCTGCTATTTAGTATTTTACGGCTATCAACGGGGCTATCGTTTAACCGGCAAGGTCCGCTTGGGCTAAGAGCCTAGGCAATGCATTAAAATGGTTAACGATATCGAAGAAACTTGGGTCATAGCCATTGTTTTTGTCTACAATAAATCGATAAAAATTATAAGGAGGAGAACTGATGAGTAGTTTTGCAGAAAGAATGGCGGCGGAGTTAAATCCAGATGATATTTCGAGTTTGGTTGAGGCGTTTGAAAATTCCTGTCAACTGAATGCTGATAAACCAGCCTTTGAGTGTTTTGATCACAGCATAACGTTTGCCGAATTCGAGCAATTGACGGAACGCTTCTCGAGCTATTTGATGTCAGAGTTGGGGCTCAAGATTGGTGACCGAATTGCGATACAGCTGCCAAATATTACGCAGTACCCTATCGCTGTCTGGGGTGCCTGGAGGGCAGGGCTTATTGTGGTCAACACCAACCCGATGTATACCGCTCGTGAAGTTCTGCATCAATTCAAGGATTCTGGCGCGATTGCACTGGTAGTTCTTGATAGTCTATTGCCATTGATCGACAAGGTGATTGGCAGCACAGATATTAAGCAGGTTATAGCGACTAGTGCGATTGACTTGGCGCAGCCGAGTAAGGGTTTCCAAACAACGGAATCAGTGCTTGCCTTCAATGACGCGATAAAAGCCGAGATTGCCGTTGTCGACGCGGCGCACATATCAATGGATGATATTGCCGCTCTACAGTATACCGGAGGTACCACTGGACCCTCTAAAGGTGCAATGTTGACTCATAGTAACCTGTTTTGCGCGCGAACTCTGTCGCGTAAAAGTGTTGTTTTGAATAAGCCAGGTGCAAAAGAAATACTAATTGCCGTGTTGCCGCTTTACCACGTATTTGGTTTTACCGCCAACGTAGTTGGCTCGGTATTATTTGGCGGTTTAAGTGTGATGATTCCTGACCCGCGTAATCTAGACTCAATCATAGCCGCGATGAAGGCGCATCCGTTTACCAATATGGCCGGTGTAAATACTTTATTGAGCGGTTTGATGAGGCACCCTGAGTTTGATTCTGTTGATTTTTCAAATATTACCGGAGTGATTGTTGGCGGAACAGCATTGGTCAAAGAGATTGGCGAAGAATGGCAGCGCCGTACCGGAACGACGCTTTACGAAGGCTACGGCTTATCAGAAACATCTTCTAACGGGGCCTGTAATCGGCCCGAGAGTAATGAACTTGGTACTGTTGGTCCGAGCATGTTGTTCCAAGAAATCAAAACAGTAGATGCCGATGGTGAAAGCGTTGCTACAGGCGAGCGTGGGGAAATATGCATTCGCGGCCCTCACGTGATGAAGGGTTATTGGGGTAGGCCCGAGGCGACGGCTGAAGCAATTGATAAAGATGGCTGGTTCAAAACCGGTGATATCGGAATTATCCAACACAATGCTCACTTGAAAATAGTAGATCGTATCAAAGATATGGTTATTGTCTCTGGCTTTAATGTCTATCCAAATGAGGTAGAAGCGGTTATCTACGGCCACCCTAATGTTATTGAGTGTGCGGTTATAGGAGTGCCGAGTGAACTAACCGGTGAAGCGATTAAGCTGTACCTCGTCAGCGATGATGATGCATTAGCCGAGGACGATATTATCGATTTTTGTCGAGCCGAGCTAACCGCGTATAAAGTTCCTAAACAGATTGTATTTATGTCCGATTTACCTAAGTCTCCGGCCGGAAAAGTACTGCGCAGAGAGCTTAGAAAAATGAGCCTAGAGGCTTAATAGTGATATCCGCATTAATATGAGTATTGATATGAACTTTGATTTTAAAGCAGTTCCTAAGACCCATTTTTCCGTAGGTGCTAGCGCTAAGTTGGCTGATGCCGTTAAAGCCTTAGGTTTCTCGAAGCCCTTTATCGTCACAGATAAAGGAATTTTACAACACAACTTGCTCGAGCCCGCCTTAGATTCTTTGAAACTCGCTGGCTTGAGCTACGTTATTTATAGCGATGTTCAGGCAGATCCGCCAGAAGGTAATGTAATCGCGGCGGTTGAGTTCGCACGCCAAAACGGCTGTGATGGCGTGGTTGGGTTTGGTGGTGGTAGTTCGATGGACGTTGCCAAGTTGGTAGCAGCGCTGATCTCTGGCGATCAGCCTTTGCAGCAGATGTATGGAGTTAGCCAAATTACCACATCCCGAGTGCCGCTGATTCAAGTACCAACGACGGCAGGCACAGGGTCTGAAGCGACTTGCGTTTCAATCGTTACAACCGGTGAATCGTCTAAAGCGGGAGTGGTGAGTGATGTTTTATTTGC
>Ga0075467_10001552_pt1 | contig 18967 bp, 11 predicted proteins | sample DEB08_DNA_9_FD_75067 | JGI IMG/M metagenome (GOLD analysis project Ga0075467, IMG submission 75067) | Aqueous microbial communities from the Delaware River and Bay under freshwater to marine salinity gradient to study organic matter... | ecosystem: Environmental > Aquatic > Marine > Coastal ... | reverse complement strand
GATTCCCCAGCTGCTGCCAGAAGACGACCGGGCGGTGCAGTACGACCGCAAGCGCCTGCGCACGACCTTCCGCCTCAAGATCGGCTTCCCCTTCCTGCACCGGGGCATTGTGGATCGCCTGCTTTTCCGGGTCCGCAAACTGGACTACAGCAACAGTACCCGTTCAGCCATCATCATCAAAGACCACGAGCAGGACCAGGGGGCTTTCGTGGGGTACCTGCTGGAAGCGGGGAACCAGCGCTCGATTCTCATCGAGGCGGAAAACAAACGCTTCGGGGTACAGTTGCTGAATGAGGTCGGCCAGATTATTGCGTTGGACCGCGCGACCCTGCTGGCTTCGGCTACGGGCCAGGTGTTTGTTCCGGTCGCCGATATTGCTGCCGCCAGACAGGCAGGCCACCACACGGTTTTCTTCGCCCACGAGCAGCACGAACTCCAACCCCTCCTGACCTACCTGCACCTGGACAAAGACCAGCGCCTGTTCGACGGCGAGGTCGCCGAAGAGCTGCTGCAAATTGATCCGGCACTGCGCTTTGCTACGGTGCGGGAACGGGTATTGGAGCTAGCGAACCGGGGGTACGTGGAACAGGCCATTGGGGAAATTCCGGCGCCGTTATTGGTCGGTGATTTACTTTTGGCGGTTACCAATTTTCGGGCGGCGGACCGGGATCATAGTCTTGGGCAGATTGCGGATAATCAATATGGGGTGGCGCGTAGTCGGTTGGTGAAGTTTTTGGTGGGGGATTGGGGGTAGTGGTTTGGGGGGCGCTGGCTTTGTTTGGGTTCTCGCGGCGCGCAGGAGAGACGACATTGTCCAATAATCGCTCAGCCCTAACTTTTACACTTGCCCAACTTTTGGCATAGCCATGCCTTCGGCATACACTTTTACACGCGCCTGCCACGTCTTCAGCATGGGCCATTTCCTCCCTCAAGCGACCTTCCTCCTCCGCGCACGCCTGGGCGTGCCACCACCTCCAGAGGAGGACTTTTGACCGTCTTAATTGTAGGGAATGGTCACCCGCCAGCACGCTTAAAAATCGATCTGCCCGAAGACGGAGCTAGGTCAAAAGTCCCCCTTTGGAGGGGGAGAAAGGGGGAGGACTTTTGACCGTTAATATTTCGATTTCGGCCGTGCTTTTACACGTGGCCATTTCCCACTTCCGATTTCGAGCGACGATTTAGCCCACTTAAAAGTTGCCACTACGACATAATTCAAGCGCGTAAATTTTCACAACAAACCCCTTTAATCAAGCTTTTTGCATATTTTGCTCATCAAATAGACATTAAGATATGACCCGAAAAGAAAGCCACACGATAGCGTGTTCCAGCTGCAAAAAAACATTCCCCATTGTGGTACAAATAGATACGGATAAAATTACGGCAAGCAGCTCCCTAGAAGTCGAATGTCCCTTTTGTGATACCTTGCTCACCATAGATTTGCCCGGCAGCATCAGTGCGGATGCAGTGGTCTATCGGGGCACAAAAAAGGCGGACTAAGATGACGCCACACACCGCGCTCCAGCTGCAATGTAGTACGGAACAACAAACGCGCTTATTCAAGCACTACGACTTGGTCATGGACCAATTGGAAAGAGGCAAAAGGCTAGAGCCAGCCCTGCTCAGCCAGTTGAAAAGCGAGATGTCGGTGGTGCTGGCACAACAACCAGGTTTTGCAGCACTGACCGCCAACGCCAGCCGCAACCAACACTGCTACGTGCAATTGCTACACGAAGACAACAAGCTCCTCAACTTGCCCTGGCACTTGTCGGTAGATCATTTGCCGCATTTTTACCTCGTCAAAAGCCTAGCCAAAGCACCTGCACCTGCGGCTGCGGCATTGGCGAATCCGCTGCCCTTGAAAGTGTTGGTGATGATTGCTGCCCCAGAAGATGGTGGCCATCGGCTTTCTTACGAAGCAGAGGAAGACCAAATTATCGATGCCTTTCAGCAGCTTTATGCCAGTGGGCAGGTGCAGATAGATTTTACAGAGGATGGCTCCCTGGCTAGTTTGCAGCGTAAATTGCAGGAGAACCACTACCATATTTTGCATTTTAGTGGGCATGGCCAGTTTAAAAACGAACAAGGCTTCCTCTTGCTGGAAGATGAAATGTCGATGGGCCGCCAAGAGGTGCGTGCTTTCGATTTTGCCAGCGCCCTGAACGACAAGCCAGAGCACCTGCCTGCACTGATTGTGTTGTCTTCGTGCCAGACCGCCCAGGGCAATGCCAAAGCTGAATTCAAGGGCGTCGTCAATCACCTCTTAGAGATTGGCGTGCCGGCGGTAGTGGCTATGGGCATGAGTGTTATTGACCAATTTGCGACCATCTTCGCGGCCGATTTCTATGGCCATTTGGCGGCTAAAGAACCTTTGCAGCGGGCTTTTCGCAAAGCCTTAGCTACCACCCGGCAGGCCGAAGCCCAGGTATGGCCCAACCATACGCCTGGCCAGTGGATGATTCCGCAACTGTACACCACGGGCCACGTGGAGCAAGTGCTGGACTGGAAAGCGCCATTTACCCCCTTGGTTTGGCAAAACCTGAAATTCATTACGGGAGAACACGCCTTGCTCTTGAAACAGCACGAAGGTTACCGTTTTCTGGGTCGCCGCCGCGAGCGCAAGCAAGTGCTGCCCTTGCTGTTGCATAACACCCCCGTATTGCTGAAAGGCCAGGGAGGCGTGGGCAAAACAGCGATGGCCGAGCACCTGGTGCGGCGCATGGTGCTGAACAATGGCCGCTTGCAGCCCTTTGTTTTTGACGAGAACAGTGGAAGTGCGGAGCGCGTAATAGCTGCTCTAATTGATTACTTGCAAGGAGAGCACCGCCAGTTCTTGATTCGCAAAAAGGTGGAAGATTTTTCAGAAAAAGCAATTCAACAACTAGAATTTTTACTGTTTGAAATCAGCAAGCTGTGCGATCCGTTTTTTGTGTTTGACAACCTGGAAAGCTTCCAGACCGAAGCAGGTGGCGCTTTTGCTGCCGAACACGAGGATTTGCGCGAAGTGATCGCCTTTTTTTATGAAAGCAAAGTCTTTCCCCTGCTCCTAACGGGACGCTACGAGCTCGCCGATTTCCCCGCAGCGGTGACCATCGACCTGAACCAAGTACGTTTTGCCGACTTTTGGCAGAAATGTCAGCAACTGCGCATTCGCGAACTGGAAGAAAAGCGCGTGCAGGTGGCTGAAAAAACGGAGCCCTTGCGCTTTCGCCAGGTAGCCGAACAGCTACACACCGCCTTGGGTGGCAATTATCGCGCACTGGAACTGTTTGACCGCCTTTACCAGGAGCAAGCCAACACGGCCCTGCTGACGCTTGAAGAAATGGCAAGCAATATAGGCCGCTATCAGGAAGCGGTACTGGTGAAAATGAGCGAAGACTTGGTCTTTAAGCAGTTGTTGGCTTTGCTGAGCAGCACCGAACGGGAAGTACTGGGCACCATGAGCCATTATCAGCGCCCGGTATTGCCGCTGGCTTTGGACCTGCAAGCTCCCGAGCTGGAACAGCCCACCACTGCCCTAGACCGACTACACGCCCTGACCCTGCTGGAGCGCCACCAGGCGAGGTTTGACAATGAAGAGCAACAAAGCTACTACTACCTCACGCCGCTGGTGCGTGGCCTCTTGCAACAGGTGGCCTTCCCCAATGCACCATTCAACCACCAAGCCGCAGGCAAGTACTACGACTACGTAGACCAACACATCAATCACCAAAACTACGATGACCTGCGCGAAGCTTTTCACCATTTTTACCTGGCGGGCACAAAAGACAAGGTGCAGGCCATTGGTGAGCGCTTGTCTCGCTTTTATTACAGCAGCTCTCTCTACCGCCTGAGCTTGTATTACGCAGCGGAAACGGAACGCTTGCTCGGCGTACGCACTTCAGCTGGCATACTTAACCGACTGGGAGTAATTTATCATTTGTACGGCAAATATGACCAAGCATTGGCTTACTATAAGCAATCCTTGGCCATTCAGCAGGAAATCGGCGACCGCTCGGGAGAGGGCACGACCTTGAATAATATTAGCCAAATTTATGATTCCCGGGGCGATTACGGTACGGCCTTGTCGTATTTGGAGCAATCCTTGGCCATAAGGCAGGAAATCGGCGACCGCTCGGGAGAGGGCAGGACCTTGAATAATATTGGCCAGATATACCAAGCTCGCGGCGATTACGGTACGGCCTTGTCGTATTTGGAGCAATCCTTGGCCATTCAGCAGGAAATCGGCGACCGCTCGGGAGAGGGCACGACCTTGAATAATATTGGCCAGATATACCAAGCTCGCGGCGATTACGGTAGGGCCTTGTCGTATTTGGAGCAATCCTTGGCCATCAGGCAGGAAATCGGCGACCGCTCGGGAGAGGGCAGGACCTTGAATGATATGGGAACTACAGCTTATTCCCTCGGCGATTACGGTACGGCCTTGTCGTATTTGGAGCAATCTTTGGCCATAGTGCAGGAAATCGGCGACCGCTCGGGAGAGGGCACGACCTTGAATAATATGGCAACTACAGCTTTTTCCCGCGGCGATTACGGTACGGCCTTGTCATATTTGGAGCAATCCTTGGCCATAAGGCAGGAAATCGGCGACCGCTCGGGAGAGGGCACGACCTTGAATAATATTAGCCAAATTTATGATTCCCTCGGCAATTACGGTACGGCCTTGTCGTATTTGGAGCAATCCTTGGCCATAAGGCAGGAGATCGGCGACCGCTCGGGAGAGGGCACGACCTTGAATAATATTGGCCAGATATACCAAGCTCGCGGCGATTACGGTACGGCTTTGTCGTATTATGAGCAATCCTTGGCCATAAGGCAGGAAATTGGCAACCGCTCGGGAGAGGGCATGGCCTTGAATAATATTAGCCAGATATACCAAGCTCGCGGCGATTATGGAAGGGCCTTGTCGTATTTGGAGCAATCCTTGGCTATTCAGCAGGAAATCGGCGACCGCTCGGGAGAGGGCCGGACCTTGAATAATATTGGCCAGATATACAAAGCTCGCGGCGATTACGGTACGGCGTTGTCGTATTTGGAGCAATCCTTGGCCATTCAGCAGGAAATCGGCGACCGGTTGGGAGAGGGCACGACCTTGAATAATATTAGCCTGATATACCAAGCTCGCGGCGATTACGATACGGCCTTGTCGTATTATGAGCAATCCTTGGCCATTCAGCAGAAAATCGGCGACCGCTCGGGAGAGGGCAGGACCTTGAATAATATTAGCCAAATTTATGATTCCTGCGGCGATTACGGTACGGCGTTGTCGTATTTGGAGCAATCCTTGGCCATTCAGCAGGAAATCGGCGACCGCTCGGGTAGCTGCGGCACCTTGCATAATATGGCTCAAATTGCCTGGCAAAATGAGGATGTTCAGCAATATGTAAAATACGAAGCGGAAGCTTATCAAACGGCACTAAGTATTGGTGACGCTATGGCTATTTACCATACCGGGCAAAATTTGGGCGCTTTCCTATGCCATAGTGGCTCCGTAGAAGAAGGCCTGCCCATGCTAGAAAACAGCTACGCCGCCGCTCAAAAAGGTGGCCTACCGGGTGCGGAGGAGGTATTGCTATTGATCCAAAAATTTAAAGATTCGAAATAAAACGAAGCTATGGAAAAGGAAAAGGAAAACGAAGCGCCCATCATTCAGGCCCGCAAAGCCAGCCCGGAAGCGGCAGAATGGCACAAATTTCAGCGCGAGCAGCAGCAAAAATCCCCCGAGCGCATAGAAGATGCGGCGAAGTTTCTGGCGGGGATGATCTCCATTTCACTCACCATTTTTCTCCAAGTAGATGCCAATGCATTCAACGATTGGGCAGGTACGGGTATCCTAAACCTGGCGGTGGGTTTGTGGTTCCTGTCTTTGCTGGCGGCTTTTGTGGTGCTGTTCCCCGAGCCTTATGCTTACAACAAATCCTCGGCGGAAGATATTCAGCGCATGATTCAGGTCGTCACGCGCTTCAAGTATCGCTGCCTGCTGGCTAGTGTCGTCTGTTTTATGGTCGCACTGGGTTTGGCGGGGGGGATTTTTTTGTGGGGGTAGGCTGGGGGTATTGTTTTGGTTTTAAGTGCTTGTTTTTGGTGGGTATACTGTGTTTAACTGTTTTTAAAAATTGATAAGATAGGCTATCAATCTTACTATAGTCAGGTGTATAAGCCCGAATCTACTTCACCTTTACCTTGTCAGCGTTTTAGTTTAGAAGAAAGATTCCGAAAAAAAATTGAGCCTCCCCAACTCCCAAAACCAAATCCCTCCCCAAAACTGATCTTTCGGCTGGTGAAAGTCTTTACCGATGGATTCTACCCCATCCACTGCCGGATAGATTAAATATCCCTTGGCTGCGTCCCAGTAATGCTGATAAGCATACAGTTGGCGCAAATCTGCATCATCGGGCCTTTGGCGGGTAAGTAGCTTCCATTTTGCATCAAAGACAATAGTTTGATCGGGATGGTCGATGACAATATCCGGACGGAGACGCTGGTTCCCCCAAAACTTCTTACTGCCTTGTCGTTTGACGATAGCACCGTGTTCTTTCCGCAAGCACTGAAAAACATAATCCTCAAACAACGCATTCATGTCGAAGAGGATGGCCAGGACGTGTTGACGACCGGAACGTAAATCGGGGCTGTACTGCAGGAGGATAAGCCGGGCCAGCTCGATGGCCTCACGGTAAACTTCCGTCTTGCGGTTGTAGGTGATCCGCTCGAAGACTTGCGAACTTACTTTCAGACGGTCCTGCTCGGGAAAATCCAGTTGTAGGCGAGCCAGGCGATCACCGAAAGCACTGGAGGGGTAAGTTTGTAAAAGGCAGAAGATCGCCTCTCGGATGATCTGGTGGAGCAGGTGCTTCCGATCATAGACCTGGTGACGTACGTAGAAGCGCTCTTTGTGTACCAGGTTGCGTTGGAGATGTTGAGCAAATTGCAAACTTCCCTGTAGACTGTACTTGACACCCTCTGTTTGTCGATATTGGCGTACCAGTCCCTGGTGCAACAGGCGCTCTACTTGAGTCAAGAAATGGTCAATAAAAACCTCTAACAAATTACGGTGGCGTAACTGTTGATTGGCGTGGCCACTTGCTTCCAGTTGCACGTAACGACTCACCCGGAGCATATCGAGTAAGATCTTGCGCCATCGATCCTTGCTAGCGTTAGCTGAGCGCTCTGCTTTAGGTAAAATTTCAATGGTCAATTGCCCTACTTGTATCACCCCAACGTATTGTCGGAATTTGATACTACGATGGCCAATGGTAAAGAAGCGATGATCTTGTGTTTCATTGTAATGAGCCAACGCCTGCCAATAAGCATCTTTAAACACTACTCCTTCATAAGTTCTACCGATCACCAATTCTTGGTGTTCAAATACTGATATGACGATCTGCTTTTTCATATCATTGAGGCACGCACGGCTTCTTGAAATTTTTCAGGGTGCATACCCATCACATCAACCGTGTGATAGATTTCCCGTGTGTCGTATTCGCCTTCACCATATTCCGCATCACTCGCAAATGGGCTTTTTCCGGAAATTTCTTCTTGTTTAGAACAGAACGATTGCCCTAGAACCAGCTGAATTTTCCCCGTAGCACCAAAGAAATATTCCTCCAACAGGGGTAATACCTTCTGAGCAAATATTTTTTGCAATGCTAGCCAAGGATCGGCCGACGTAGCGATGCCCATAAAGTAAGCATGGCCGATGCAGTGATCTTTATCGAGCAGCAGTTCGATGCGGTGGTTGATCGTGCTCAGCATTTCTACCAGGTTTAAACCGTCTACCCCAGCCTCTGCCAACAGCTGTGGCTGTGGCACAACTTCCGTAAAAGAAAACCGCCGCCGCAGGGCCGTATCTAAAGCTTCAACACTACGATCAGCCGTATTCATCGTCCCAATGAGGTAAAGGTTAGGGGGTACGACTAGTCGTTCCTTTGAGTACGGTAGCGTTACACTCAGGTACTCATTGTTACCGCCCCGCTTATCCTCTTCCAGTAATGTGATGAGTTCGCCAAATATCGCCGCTACGTTTCCCCGATTGATCTCATCAATGATCATCAAGTACTTAGGTACTGATTCCTGGTCTATAGCTTGCTGCCAGTCCATTCGGTAGAAAGCCTGTTGCTTGATGGTGTAATCCACCCCCGATAGTTGCTCTGGTGCAGCCAAGGTCGTAGCCTCCTGCTGGTAAAGCTGATTCAGAATAGCCCAATAAGCACTGGCATTGCTGCCACCAATGATACTCCGAAAATAGGTATAGATATTGGGAATTTTATTGAAGTCATCAATAGCGTTAAAAAGCTTCTCCAATCGATTCTGGGATACAGTGTACGTCCGATCGCCATCTACGTGCCGCAGGATGAAGTTCCCCTGTTTACTGATCTCTTCTACCCGAATCTGCTGACCCGACTTCAAGGGAACTTCTATTTGTTCACTGTCATCCAGTCGTTGCTGAAACTGATTTAAAAGTTGATCGAGGCGCTGGCTGAAGTCCAAAGTCTTACCAGCTGCCTGCTCCTTGTTTTGCCGCTTCACGAACTCGTAGGTTGCCTCTACGCACATTCGCTTGAATATGCCGTCCTCAATCTGGTACTGCACGTCCGCCTCCTCCTCATCAGCACTCATCACCGGTTTAATTCCTTCCACAAAGTCTTCATAGGTACTGCTTTGGTGGAAAGTGACAAAAGTGATCCGCTTGTCATGTACTAATTCCTGGTAGCGCTGATTGATGGCGCTGCGCGTATCTGGGAGCGCACCGTCCAGGATAGCTACGGCCTGAGCTTTGGTGGCATAGGTTTTACCGGTACCAGGTGGTCCGTAAAGGATTTGATTGAGTGGTGTTTCCATGCTGGTATTTTGATCCAAAAGAGATTGGCTTAGAGAAACTGTACCTACCTCACCCAGAACAATTTGATACAGATTGCGCAAGGTAGTCTGATGTTTTTCAATATAGTCCCGAGTTAGGTCAACCAAGCTTGACCAGTCATAGCTACCAAGTTTATCAACGGGGATGATGATGGGTTGAGCACCTGCGGCAGCTATGCATTCATCAATCTGACGAACTTCTGTTTCGGTCAACTTATCGCGCATACGGCTACAGTCGAACTTGATGATCAGATTCCCGGTACGGCTATCAACAGAAAGTGAGAAATAGACATTTCGATCACCCTGGTCTCGAAAGAAAACTCTTGCCCAGGCAAATTTCTTAAAGTACCCGCTCTGATTCCAGTGATTATCGGGTATAAAGTCAAAAACTAAGCCAAGACGACCAACGGTAAGCTCAGCCCAGTAGTTAAGCTTTTGGTACACGTCCTGCTTAATTCGCTCCGCTGCCGCAATATCTTGATCTGAACCTTTTCGGTAACGCTGATCTGTCTCAATTCTGTTCTGGAAGAAACGTAAGCCCTCAGCCGTAAAAAACGGTATCTTAAACATGGTGGCAAAATCCACCGTCGCAAATAATTGGTCTCGATATTCACGCTCAAAGGCCGCTCGCATGAAAGATGGGTCACTTTTCTCCAAAAAGGAAGACTGCTGACTTCGGGTATACTGTAACTGACAAGCGGACATTAATTGGGACCAATACTGACGAATAATCTTAGGATCAGGAGTACCGTACAAGTACATTTCGGGCTCCCCAGAAAAAGTATGCAGATGATAAAGATTAGGCAGTTGCTCACTACTGATAAACTTCAAGACCGTTGGCTTAGAAGAAGAGCCACGTTGTAGCAATAGCACATGGCGTTGCCCAATGGTGAAGTTTAAGTATCCATCCTTGGTCGGTGTGAATACAAACCGCTGGTCTCCAGCCGACCAACCAGCTTCCTTCAGGAGTGCTTCAAGCAGTTCAAAATACTGTCGGACCTCAGTCTCCGTATAACTGGTGAGGTTTTTCTCGAATTGCGTTTTCGGTTCCATTTGGTAAATTTTATAATTCTACTCCTCCAACACCCCCGCAATCTCCCGAAAACTGGCGAGTCCGGCTTCAATATTTTCGATAATTTCCAGAGCCAGCTCTTCCGGATCGGGCAGGTTTTCCAGGTCGGTGAGGCTGTCGTCTTTGAGCCAGAAGATGTCGAGGTTGGTTTTGTCGCGGGCGACGATCTCGTCGTAGGTGAATTTGCGCCAGCGGCCATCAGGCTGCTCCTCGCTCCAGTTTTCCTGACGCTGGTGGCGGTTGTCGGGCCGGTAGAGGTTGATAAACTCGCGCAGGTCTTCCAGTTGGAGTGGGTTCTTCTTGAGGGTGTGATGGACATTGGTGCGGTAGTCGTAAATCCACACTTCTTTAGTCCAGGGGTCTTTGTTGGCGGGTTTGTTGTCGAAGAACAGCACGTTGGCCTTCACGCCCTGTGCGTAGAAAATACCCGTGGGTAGCCGCAGGATGGTGTGCAGCTCGGTAGTCATCATCAGCTGCTTGCGGACCGTCTCTCCGGCCCCACCCTCGAAGAGGATGTTGTCTGGCAGTACCACGGCCGCCTCGCCGTGAATTTTGAGCAAGGAGCGGATGTGTTGCAGAAAATTCAGCTGCTTATTGGAAGTCGTCGCCCAAAAATCCTGGCGGCTGTAGTTGAGGTTCTGCTTTTCCTGAATGCCCTCCTCGTTGGTGATGGTGATGCTGCTCTTCTTGCCGAAGGGCGGATTGGCCAGCACGTAGTCGTAGCGTTCATTGGGCGTTGAAATCAAGGCGTCGGCGGGTGAGATAAAGCTCTCTCCGTCAATTTCACCGATGTTGTGCAAAAACATATTCATCAGACACAGCCGCCGGGTACCCGCTACGATTTCGTTGCCAAAGAAGGTTTCTTTCTTTAAAAACTCCTTCTGCTCCCGGTTCAGCTGGTGATTGGCAATGATGTGGTCGTAAGCCGCCAGAAAGAAGCCCCCGGTGCCACAGCTTGGGTCCATGATCGTTTTCTGGGGAGCGGGTTGCACACACGCCACCATGGCCCGAATGAGCGCCCGGGGCGTAAAGTACTGCCCGGCGCCGCTCTTGGTATCTTCGGCGTTCTTTTCCAGGAGGCCTTCGTAAATGTCCCCTTTGACGTCGGCATCCAGCAGGATCCACTGCTCCTTGTCGATCATGTCGATGACTTTGAGCAGCTTGGCCGGATCCTGGATTTTATTTTGCGCTTTCGTGAAGATCTGCCCCAGCGTACCCGTTTGCTTGCCCAGTTCGCGTAGCAGCTGATTGTAGTGTACTTCCAACTCGGCGCCGCGCAGGCGGATCAGAGATGCCCAATTGTAGGTATCCGGAATATTGGTCACCCGGTTGTAAGGTGGCCTGCTGTATTCGTCGGCCATCTTGAGGAAGAGCAGGAAGGTGATTTGTTCCAGGTAATCGCCGTAGCCTACGCCATCGTCGCGGAGGACGTTGGCGAAATTCCAGACTTTGGCTATGATGGAGGATTGAGACATTGTTTTAAGGCTTGTTTTTGTTTAAAAATGAGGATACGGCTCCCCGATCAAGACGGCTTTTTTTTGGGAAATACCCGGTATTCGGTAGGTTGCAGAATGATCGAATCAACAACATGCTGAAGCGTATAATAACGGGCTGTATTTAGCTTAGGATCGTAATCGTAAAGGCGATAGATACAGTAGTTTGTCGGATTATTTTTTGCGAACGCTAACTCATTACGGCTTAGATAAAATGGTGTATTGATACCTTGTTTGGTGGTTTTTACTTCTATGAAGACTAGGTCGCCATTTTCATCGAAGCTTCTGACATCAAAACCTTCGCCATCGTCTGCTTTACCTACTTCTGCTGCCAGTTCCGGTTGCCCTTTGGCGATGAGTGCATTCTTTTCGAAATCAATCACTAATTGTTCCCCCTGATCTCCCAGCGCTTTTTGTTCTCTTGCCTCTTTTTCGTAGTCCGTAAAAGTAGGTGTAAATTTAGGATCGTAAACAGGCTCTTCCTCCCATCCTTCCGGGGTATTGGTCGGAATTAGCTGGTTTTCGTCTAATAGTTTTCCGGCCAGGTTTTCTGTGTTTTCTATCAGGCGAAATAAGCGGTCATAGTCTTTTGTGTACAGCCTGATAAAATTCAAGCTTTCCGTGACCAGTTGTTCCCAATCATAGTTGATAAGGTGAGTGCTATGGATACCTACCCAACTAGCAGCAGCAGCAGGGCGTTCCCGTTCTATGAGCTGCCTTTGCTGTTTATCTAGGTTACTTCTTCCTGCCACCTGGAAATCTAGCTTGTATACGAGTTCCTGGGAACGGCCATCCACGCCCACGGTAAAGTATATTTTGCGGCCATCATGACCTTCCCGAAAAATCCTTGCCCAGGTATAGTGTTTGAATACTTGTTGTCGAACCCCTAACTCGGTCCAATTGCGTTTTGATTGTTGAACAAAACCAGGAAGTTGCGCCACCAGCATATTGGCCCAATAGATGGTTTTATCCCAAAGCGGGTTAATAATGTTTTCTTTTGCCGCCTGATGTGCTGGCTTTTCCTGATCACAGGCTTGATCTACCAGGGATGCGAAAGAGGTAATTTCATCAACAAGGAAAAAAGAAACATCAGCTTGATCGAGATCGGCGTATTGCTGGTAGTTAGTTTCGTCTTGCCAAAAATCAAAACAACGGTTCATTTCCGCTATACCAAAAAGCTCTTTTTGCAGTTTTCTACTGTCACCTAATCCCAACTCGGACGCAATATTATAGAATCCATTTCCATGGATGGGGTCTTCTTTTTCTTTGATTGACCAACTCGGCCGACTACCGGGATTATAGGTTACAATTGCACTCAGGAGTGGGCGCCTCTGTTCCTGTTCATAAGTGGCAATTTCCCCTAAAGTTCGGCTGAGTACTGCACGATCCACCGAAGATTCGGTACTGAGACCAAGTTCCCTGGCAATTTCCCCATAATAAACGGGGCTTCTGCTTCTGGCATGCGCACGATCTACGAGTAGCTTTCTGATTTCAGTATTCATTGTTTTTGGGTTTTCTCCTGCTTTATCCGCGCCAGCAATGCTGCCGCCGGTTCCCAATCTGCCGCCGCCCGACAGGTGGCCAGCTCGGCAGCCGTGAGCAGCTCGCCCGCAAAGGCTTTCTTGAGCAGGCTCTGGCGCAGGCTTTCCGCTTTTTCCAGGTTACTGGCGATGTCTTTTTCGAGTTGGTCGCAGACGGATAGGCGCGATTCGATTTCTTGGACGATTTGGTGCTGTTCGGGGAGGGATATTATTTGAATGGGTAGATTGTTGAGGATTTCTGAATTTAGATTGGTCATTGTAGTACCACTTCCTTTTTCTTCTAAATAAGCGACAACTCTTCTTTCTGCTAATATGAGGCTATATAGTTTTGCTTCAAAAAAAGAGCTAAATCGAATAAACAAACTCCCTGTTCCACACATCCAACCATTTTGATTTTTAGAGATAAAAGCAGAACGCCCCATTTCACCCCGTCTTCCAAGTAGAATATCATTTGGCTTCAAAGCATACTGAGGCAAACTGCTCGCTTTTTCTTCATCTATAAAAATTGCCGGTTCGATTTTTTGCTCTTTGATGTGTTTTGGGTTAATTACAGGAATACCTTTTTCTACATAATCATGTTTATGTAATTGGCTTCCAAATGGGCCGATTTGAATTCTATTAGCAACTGATCCCAGGTGACACCATTTCCAAAGATCGGGGATATTTGGAAGCTTTCCCGAAGCTTGAGAAGTCAACGAAATACCATCTATTAGTTTCCTTGGCTTCCTAGGCTTATCCCCAATTTCACCACCAACCTCCCAAACCTGCACCGCCGCCTTCCACTCCGCCAGCTGCTGCTGGTAGTAGCTGGCGCGCTCCGCCTGAATCTGCACCAGCAGTTCCTCGGCCGTGGGCAGGTCGGTTTGCTGTTCGCGCCATGCCCTGGTCAGCTCGCCCTCGAATGCTTTTTTGAGGACGGCCTGCCGGTATACGCCCAACTGCACCCGCGCGCGTTGCAGGCTGGCGATCCCGGCATCCAACTCACTGAACAGGGCCTCCAACTTGGCGACGATGGCGCGTTGTTCGGGGAGGGGGGGGAGGGGGATGAGAATGCTACTGAAATCTTTGAATTTTAGATTTCTAAGATTATTGCTCCCCGCCTGATACTTTACAATTTCACCGGAGTGATAAAAGAAGTTTAAAAAAATATTTAACCATTTGGCGTTAATATTTTTCTTAGGTCGCATTAGTCTCAGAAAATTAGTGCAAATAACACTATGTTTTTTAAGTCCTAGAAAGACTTCAGAATCAATAAGAACAGTACGTCCAACAGGTTGCTCGGGCCCTCCACCTGAAATTTCGACAAGAATATCTCCTACTTCAAGTTTCCTTTTCTCTAAACTGTTTTCTTTGATTGTCCTAATAGATGCAGTTATTCCTTTATCTCTTTTCCAGTTTTTAATTTCAGCTCCTCGAATACAAAAAGCTTTTTTGTATCCTTCGCTTTCAATGTCTGGAGACTTCCCCCAGTCACCTCCAATGACAAAACCAATTAGCTCATTTAATTCAAGCTCAGACCAATTTGGGGAAAGACTTATTATCATGGGTTAAATATCATGCAAACACTGCGGTTCAAAAAATAATTACTTTTTATGTTTTACCTTATTTTTTCAGGCCGTCTATTTGAAGTAATTTTGTAAGCAAATGGTCGCTCCTCCTCATAAACAATCTGGCTAATCTCAGACCAATGTTTAGCCAGTGTCTGAACCATCTCCCACACGCTCATCCCTAGTTTCTTGTTGGTGCCACGCAGGAAAAATAGCCCGAGGCGGTGCTGGCGATACAGCGCCAGTTCGTGTTTGCGGCGACTGATGTTTACATCCTGGGTGATGACACAGCCTTCTTCCGCGCCTACCAGAGGTATCCATTCGAGGTCTTTTACGCCCCGGTGAAAGGTAGTGGGGATATAGCGTACGTCCAGGCGGTGGCCGGTCTTGAGGCCCTCTGGTGCCTGCAACAACTGAAATCCCTCGGCCAGGTGCCGGGGCAAATTTTCGTCCAGGTAGATAATCATGCGGCCTGGCAGAATTCCAGGGCATCGGCCACTTGCTGTTCACTGAGCTGATAAACGTGGGCAATGTAGGGAATAGGGTCACCGGCCAGATGGTGCTGAAAGAGCGTTTCGGGGTAGATGTTGTGGTCGGCCACCAGCGGGTGACCGAATTTGCGTTCAGGGTCAATGACGACGGTCTTGTCTTTGCCTAAAGGCCAGAAACTGGAGGCCAGTTCTTGCTGGTCGAAATCCAGTTTTTGGAAGAAAATCCGGACAAAGTCCATATTCAATTGCCGGGAACCGTCGAGCGCGATGATGTCGCCACCGGGGAGTTCGAAATAGATTTGTTTGCCGTCCGTGCGCAGGCTATTCAACACCGTACGGGAAGCAAAAGGAAAGGGGGTATCCTGCCATTGGCGAAGCTCCTGGTGGGCCAGCAGTACCCGCCGGGGTGGTACGCCCGCTTCTCCTAACAACATCAGTAAGTAGAATTCTACGAGGGTATGAAAGCTGACGGCCTGGGAGCCATCAGTGCGCCAGGAGTAAGATGCACCGTAGGCTTCCCCTAACTTTCCATCCCAATAGGTATTCACCCAGTGACGAACCGTATGGTACGGTTGCCGCAGAATGTGGGCCATCTCCTTGATGGTGTAGATGCCCTGCCCGATTTGGAGGTTGTTTTCGAAAGTCATCATGGCTTTGGTTCTTCAGAGATGCTGTGCTAACAACTCTCAAAGTAAACATTTTCTGAGGATGAAAAGTACATTTTAATACAATTTTTATCTTTTGCTCCGCGGGGGCACGCCCGGAGGATCTGAAGATTTACCAAATTTTGGAAATTTAGTAAATCGGGGATTCCGGATCAGGCGGCCAGTACTTCGTTCAATTCGCCGATGATGGCATCCATGTCGGTGCCGAAGAGCTGAAACATGCGGCCGCGGCCACCCTGGGCATCGAAGGGGGTATAGTCCAGGTCGTCGGTTGCCAGGTGAAAGCTGGTAGCGACATGGTCTTTGAGCAGGCGCAGCCAGTCCATCTGTTCGGCGGTAAATTTAAGGGCTCCGGCCTGCTTTTGGAAGGTCCAGTCCTGAAATTTCTTGTCCACCGTTTTGCTGTAGGGCGTGAGCACCTCATCCAGTCCGCACACCCGGCGCAGCAGCGACACCAGGGCCACCAGTTCCTGTCGGGGGCTGGGGCTGTCAATCTGGTCGAGGCGGGCGTAGGCTTCCCACACCTGCAGGGGCGCCAGGGCGGGGCGTTCGCGTTGGAGTACCTCGTGTACCTCCTGGATCATCCGAAAGGTGAGGTCGCGGCGCTGGTAGGGCGTACCGTAGAAGAGGCGCAGGGCGGTAATCTCGTCGCGGTGGGCCGCAATAAAATCGGCAAAATCCTGCACCACGGCGGTGGCGCGCTCGGTATTGTCTTTGTCCCAGCCCGACTTAGTGACGGTATCGATATTGTGGGTGTCGATGAGCTGCTCGTGCATTTTACGCACGTTGTCGAGGTATTCGCTCACCTCGCCAGTAAAGGGTGCGGCGGCGGTTTGGATGAGGGCCTCCTGCACTTGCCCGGCTACTACCTCTTGCGCGGGGGTGCCCGGTAGCTGGCGCTGGGCGTCTACCTGCTGCTCAATCACGTCGGGGTCGTAGGCATTGAACAGGTCGCGGGTCAGCTGGCGCAGGTCTTTGCCGCCGGTGAGGTCGGTGAGGCCTTGGCGTTCTTTGTCGGTCAGTTGCTTATCCAGGCTGGTGAGGCGACTGGCCAGCGAGAGGAAGAGGTCTTCGTCGGCCACGCCCATCATCACGGCACCCAGTAGGTCTTTGAGCGGAATGCCGCGCTTGCGTTCCAGCGGGCGGCTGTCGGTCTTTTTGGAGGTCGTGACGCCCACGGCATCGACAATGAAAAAGTGGGTCTTGCTGTAGGCGGTACTCGATACGGCTTGCAGGGCATCGTTGGAGATGGTGCGGGTGCCGCGACCCTTCATCTGCTCGAAGTAGTTGGTGCTCCGCACGTCGCGCATGAAGAGCAGTATCTCCAGGGGTTTCACGTCGGTACCGGTGGCGATCATGTCTACCGTCACGGCAATGCGCGGATAGTAGGCATTGCGAAAACGATTGAGCAGTGACTTGGGGTCTTCGTCGATCTTGTAGGTTACTTTCTTGCAAAAGTCGTTGCCTTCGCCAAACTCTTCGCGGACAATGGCGATGATGTCGTCGGCGTGGCTGTCGGTTTTGGCAAAGATGAGTGTTTTGGGTACCTCGTAGTGGCCGTTTTTATCGACCCGCCCGGGAAAGATTTCGCGCTGCAGGGCGGCTTTGAATTCCTTAATGATATTGCGGATCTGGCTGGGGTTGACCACCTTGCGGTCCAGGTCGTTGCGGCTGTAGGCGGTGTCTTCGTCTTCCAGTTCCCAGCGTTTTTTGCGGCTGAGTTTATCGCGGCGTTCGACCTTCCAGCCAGATTTTACGACGCTACCTTCCTGCGAAATTTCGGTCTCGATGAGGTATACCTCGTAGTCGACGTTCACGCCGTCGGCCACCGACTCCTGGTAGGTGTATTCGCTCACCACGTTTTCGTTGAAGAAGCCGAAGGTGCGCTTATCGGGCGTAGCGGTGAGGCCAATGAGGAAAGCGTCGAAATAATCGAGCACCTGCTGCCAAAGGTTGTAGATGGAGCGGTGGCATTCGTCGATGACGATGAAGTCGAATTGCTCAATGGGTACTTTGGCGTCGTACACCACGGGCAGGGGTGTTTTGTCTTTGCGCATTTGGTCGAGGTAGCCCGACTCGTTGGGATTGTGTTCTTCGGCGGCATCTTCCAGTTCCTCCCCTTTCAGGATGGCATACAGGCGCTGGATGGTAGAAATACACACCTGGCTATCGGAAGCGATGTGGCTGGAAGTGAGGCGCTGTACATTGTAGAGTTCCGTAAACTGGCGGTTGTCATCACTGGGCTGGTACTTCATGAACTCCTGCTCGGCCTGTTCGCCCAGGTTTTTGGTGTCCACCAGGAAGAGGATGCGTTTGGCTTTGGCGTGCTTGAGCAGGCGGTAGACAAAGGTGGCGGCCGTGAAGGTTTTACCGGCTCCCGTGGCCATCTGGATGAGGGCGCGCGGGCGGTTTTCTTTGAACGACACCTCCAGGTTTTCGATGGCTTTGATTTGGGCGGGCCGCAGGCCTGCCGGATTGAGGTCGGGCAGCTGGTGCAAGCGGGCGCGCAGGCTTTTGTCTTGCTTCAGCCAGGCTTCCATGGTCTCTGGCCGGTGAAAGCTGAAAACGATACGGGCGCGTGGCTTGGGGTCGCGCTGGTCGGTAAAGCGGGTGAGGGTGCCGGTGCTTTCGTAGATAAAGGGAATGAGTTGGTTACCCACGTATTTCCAGGCTGCCTGCGCGTAACCCGAGGATTGTTCCTCGATAGTGCTGAGCCGGTAGCCTTCCTCTTCGCGCTTGGCTTCGATGAGGCCTACCGGCTGGGCGTTTACGAACAGGGCGTAGTCTACGGGCCCGACTTCGGTCTGGTATTCGCGGATCGCTACGCCGGTAGCCGCCCGTAGGTTGGTCTTGTTTTTGGCTTGAACTTCCCAGCCTGCTGCGCGCAACTGTTGGTCGATTTTGTCGCGGGCTAGTTGTTCCGGGTTTTGGTTTTGATCTGCCATTCTGTTTTTCCTCGAGTTCAGCAATGAGCGCAGTGTGGCGCGTCGCGTTAGTCAGGCTCCGTGATGACCTGGCTTTTACTACATTTCTTTTACGAAGGGAAGGTAGGGAATGTTTTGGGTAAAGCTGATTAGTATTTGAAAAAAGAGGTATTGTGGAATAGCGGCAATTGAGTTGTTTGGTTACTGGCCTGGTTTCGGCTGCTGGATTTTGAGTCCTGCTGTATTTTTTCTTCCAGGTGTATATTCCGGTATGTCTGACCCCCTAATTCCGGGCGTTTGACCCCCATGTGGATAAGTCGGTTCTTAACGAGTGCTAAGATAGGTGATTTGGTCTTTTCCTCAAGCTATTTCCTTTAAGTT
>Ga0075467_10001549_pt1 | contig 18987 bp, 18 predicted proteins | sample DEB08_DNA_9_FD_75067 | JGI IMG/M metagenome (GOLD analysis project Ga0075467, IMG submission 75067) | Aqueous microbial communities from the Delaware River and Bay under freshwater to marine salinity gradient to study organic matter... | ecosystem: Environmental > Aquatic > Marine > Coastal ... | reverse complement strand
CGGGTGTAGCCGAGTGCGCCCATCATTTCTTCCGGCGACCATTGGGGTTTATCGCCCGTAAACAGGTCCAGGATGGCCAGAATTCGTTCGCCTGATCCCGAGACTGAGGTCATGGGTTGGTCTCTGCTGTGGCTTGGGTGGGGCGTCGAATAACTTCGTTGGCGATGAGGAGAACGCCGAGGATCGTGCCGATCACGTCGGTCAAAAGCGCGCCTTCAAACGCGCCCGAGGGGACCAGTGCCAAAAGTCCCGCGCCTGCAAAAAACCAGCGTTTTAAAGTGGATAGGCGGTCCTTGAAAAAGCCAGCAAGGGCCGCCGACACAAGCCAGACGCCAAGGATGGCGGTCACGATGGCGAAGGCAATGTCGACAGGAGCGCCGATCAGGATCAATGTGGGGCTGAAAGCGAACAGGACCGGGATCACATAGGCCGCCCATCCAAAGCGCATCGCGGCCCATCCGGTTGCCATGGCGGGAGCCTTTGCGATGGCGGCTGCGGCGAAAGCGGCGAGCGCGATGGGGGGCGTGATCATCGACATCATGCCGAAGTAGAGAACATAGAGGTGGGCGGCAATTGGTTCGATCCCGACCTGGATCAGGGCGGGCGCGACCAGTGCAGCCAGCAATACGTAAACGCCAAGCGTCGGGAGGCCCATGCCAAGAATGATGCAAACAAGGGCGGATAACGCGAGCAGCAAAATCGCGCTGCCGCCGCCAACTTGCACGAGTGCGTAAGTTAGATTGAAGCTGAGACCCGTGATGTTCAAAACGCCGATGACCAAGCCGGATGCCGCTGAAATCAATAGGATTTCGATGACTGAATGGCCGGTTTTGGCAATGCCGGAAAAGAGCGTGCGCAATGTTGGGCGCGTGCCACGGTAACCGATCAGAAGGGCTGTGGCGCACAGAACCACTGCCGCCCAAAGCGCTGCCCGTTCGGGTTGGTAGCGTTGCCAGAACAACAGGTAGATCAGGACCGCAAACGCAAGGATGAAGTGCATGCCGACCGCAACTGTGCGGCGATCTGGTATTTGCGAAGGGTCAACGCGTTTGATGCCAAGCTTGGCCGCTTCAAGGTCGGCTTGGATAAACAGCGCAACGTAGTACAGGAGCGCCGGGACAAGGGCGGCCATGACGATCTGGGAATAAGGAATGGCGAGGAATTCGGCCATAAGAAAGGCCGATGCGCCCATCACAGGCGGCATAAGTTGGCCGCCCGTTGAGGCGACGGCTTCGATCGCAGCTGCTTTGTGGGCGGGATAGCCGTCGCGTTTGATCATCGGGATAGTGACGACCCCGGTGCCCGCCACGTTGGCGACGGCCGAGCCTGAGATCGAGCCGAAAAGCCCCGAAGCAAGGACTGCAATTTTCATCGATCCACCGCGGAAACGCCCCATGGCGATCATCGCGGCGTCGGTGAAAAACTGGGAGCCGCCGGTAACGCCCAAGAGCACTCCGAAGAAGATAAAGGTGATCACGACCGTCGAGGCCACTGACATTGGAAGGCCAAGAATGCCATTGGAATCAACGGCTAAATAACTCGCGAGAAGCTGCCAATTCTGTGGGCGCCCTTGCAGGCGGCCGGGCACGAGATCTCCTATGAGGGCATAAAGAAGGAAGGCGCCGATGATGATGATCAGCGCGGGTCCAGTCGTACGCCTGAGCGCTTCCAGAAGGAGAACAACAATTGTGAAGGCCGGGATCCAAAGCGCTGGCGGGCGCGAGAAAATCATCAGAATGAGTTGTGGGTAGGCCACCATGACATATCCGACCGCCAGCATGGACAGGCCGGCAAGGATGACATCGTAGAGCGGGACGTGATCTCGCGGCGCGCCACGGCGTGCGGGCAGTGTGATGTAGGCGGCGGGCAGGGTGAAAAACAGGATCGCGGCGAAGAACTGCTGTGGATAAAGGTCCAACCCGATCTTGCGTTGAAGTGACAGCGCCCAGCAGATTGCAGTCAGCACAAGGCCGGCCGCAAGAACGTCTGCGACCGGCTTTGCGATGCGTGCGGGAAGGCCCTTCATCGTGCCTGTGCTTCTTTCTCGGGGGCGCACCTTTGTGCCCCCGTTTCCGGCGCGCTTGCGCGGCGCGGTGTCAGTTGAGGCCGACTTCTTCGAAGAACTTCAGCGCGCCGGGGTGGAATTCGGATGCCCCGTTGTTACCCCTCATGTTTTCGGGCCGGAACGCGCGGAACGGCGGGAAGGTATCGGCCATGACTTGCGCATTTTCATACATCGCCTTGGCCATTGCGTAGACCACATCATCGGGTGCATCCGCGTGGGTGAATATGACTTGCGGGAAGGCGATGTAGGTCGTGTCTTCAAGCACGCCAGGCATCCGGCCTTCGGGCAATGTGAGGAAGAACGCTGTGGGCCAGTGTTCGCGAGCCGCCGCCAATGCGGCGTCGCTGTCGTCGTCAACGCCAAGGGCGCGCAGGCCACCGACAGCTGCGTCGGCCTCGCGCACCTTTCCGGCGCCGTGTGCGAAGATGAAGCCGACGGTGTCACCGGCCATGAAGGCATCAGCGCCTGCGACGACGCTTGCGACCGAGACTTTTTCGACATCGTCGCGTGTCATGCCAGCCGTCGCATAGAACGCCGAAAGCTGTGGAAGGATGGTGTTTTGTGCCGTGTAGCCGTCGGTCATAGGTTGACCGTTTAGATCGGCGACCGACATTATGTCACTGTCTTTGCGAACAAAGATCGCTTCGACCAGGGGCATCAGGTGCGCGACGACGCGGATGTTGGGGTTCTCGACGCCATTCCACCATGCTTCGCCGGTGATGGAATAGTTCACCTCCTGAAGGTTGGAGACGCCGAAGTCGATACCACCTTGATTGACGAAGGGGATGAATTGGTTGGGGCTGGTCGCGGGCTGAATTGTTGTATTCAAGCCTCCTGCATTGGCGGCGTTGGCGACGGCTGTTGCGATGTTATGAAACAGCGAGCCCGGGTTTGACGTGGCGATGCCGACGTTCTGTGCGGATGCGGCGGTGCCTGCGATTAGGCCGATGGCCAGAGCCGCGTTTGTGAATAGTGCGTTCATTGAAAGTCCTCCCGTGTGGCCTCAATTTTGGGTTAAAATCCCAATTATTGAGAATACTAGGACATTAGAGGGCGGAGGAGGAATATCAAGAGATTTGGGCGAGAGTCGTTTTTTTGGATTTTTGAACTTCATGAACTGAACGGCACTTTAGCAGAGATCCGCGAACGAACCCTTAACGGCGCGCGCCGATGAAGCTGTTGTCGGATGGGTTCGGATGATGTTTGCTGGGTTTAAGTATTGTCTTGGAGGACGCTGATGACCGATACGACTCCCGCCGTTGATCTGAAAGACGCTGAAGCAGAAGTGGATCTGCCAGAGATCGGGGATCGAAGTCGATACGATGCTTTGATGCAGGTGATCCGCAATCGGGTAACGGTTCGCAAGTTTAATCCGGACTTTAAAGTTCCGACTGAACACTTTGAAATGATTATCGAAGCGGCGCGACATGGGCCTTCGGGTGCAAATTCACAGCCTTGGCAATTCATCGTGGTGAGGGAGCCTGCGATGAAGCAACAAATTGCTGAGTATTTCGTGGCAGAGCAGCGGTTTAGGGCGAAGGCGAAGATGAAGTTTCCGACTCCTGACTATCGCGGGCTGGCGACGGCTCCGGGGTTTGTGGTGGTGTGTTCTGATATGCGATGGACCAATGCGTTTCCTGTGCTGAACGATGATTCAGCTTTGGACCGTAGTTACCATGAAAACGCTGAGAGAATTCTGCTACAGTCGGTTGCTGCCGCGACCATGTCGGCGCATCTGGCGGCGGCGGCTTTGGGGTATAACGTCTGGTGGGTCACGGCGATCGGGCAGGAAGAAGCGCAGGATGCGATCCGGCCATTGCTTGGAATTCCACCGGAGATTTCGGTACTTGATATCATGCTGTTCGGGCCTCCGGCTGCTGCCCCATACAAGCGGTGGCGGCGACCGCCCGAGGAGATACTGCATTGGGATCACTACAATTGCGAGCACTTTATGAGCGACGCGGAGCTTGAGGACTGGATCAAAACGCGGCGGCATCGGGTGATGTATAAGGATGCGTCGAAGATCGACTAACAATACTTTTGTCGGTGGTAAACTCCTCTGTGAGCTGAAACCGATAATGTCTCAGCGTTATTCGTTAATTCAGAGGCTTTCGGGAATTCAGAGGCTTTCGGGGCGATTTCGCGACGTCCGTACCACGTCGGTTTTGTATCGGCGCAGGCGTTCGCTCTGGTAGAGAATGGCTGACGCAGTGGGCGCTGGCAGGCACTCCGCTGAATTTCCATTTATGTATACATAATGTTGTAAACTCGGTCGTTAGAGGGCGAGATATGTGCTATTGACAGGTTTCTGTATACATTCTAGCCCTTACACTCGGTAAGCTGTTGGGAGGTGGCTTTGGGAGATCGGTCGACACAGTTCGACAAGGCGCTGATGGGCCTTCGCACACTGGTGATGACCGGCGCGTTCGAAGCGAACACGCGTTTGCCCGAGGTTGCTCTGTCGGAACGGCTTGGCATTTCCCGCACTCCCCTGAGACAAGCAATGGACCGGCTCGTGGCCGAAGGACTGCTGGAGCGGATTGCGACGGGCGGCGCGCGGGTCGCCAGCTTTACCGTGGACGACATCAACGACGCGATAGAATTGCGTGGTGTCATCGAGGGCACGGCTGCGCGGATGGCGGCAGAGCGGGGGGCTGATCCTTTGATGATGGGTGAAGCCGAACGGACGCTGGCAGAGATTGATACAGCACTTGCGGCGCCGGACGGCATTGATCTGGACGCCTACGTCCGTCTGAATGCCGGGTTTCACAGCCTTTTGGCGCGTATGGCAGGCAGTTTGATCGTTCAGCGCGAGATCGAGCGGGTTGTTCAGCTGCCTTTGGCGTCGCCGTCTTCTTTCCTGAAAGAACAGGAGCTGATCCCGAATTTTCGAGCGTCCCTGACGCGGGCGCAGTGGCAGCATAAGGCCATTCTTGCCGCGATCCGGGCGCGGGAAGGTGCACGGGCCGAAGCGCTGACGCGCGAGCATGCACGGCTTGCGCGCGAAAATCTTGAACATTTTGCCAAAGCCGGACCGGGGGTCGCGACACGCGTTCCGGGGCTTTCGCTTGTAACACCTGACTAACTCCAAGGGAGACACCAACGATGCCGAGCCTGTCCGATGTGATGAAGACCCACGCCAACCCTGTTGAAATGCTGAGAAATTCTCAGATCGGGATGTACGTCTATCCGGTTGTAACGCCGGAGTTTCGCAACTGGCGGGTGGAGCAGGAAGCCTGGCGGCACACTGCAGTTTTGTTCGACCAATGCCATCATATGGATGAGCTGATCGTTGAGGGGCCTCAGGCGGAGGCTTTCTTATCCCATCACGGGATTAACTCGTTTTCGAATTTCGGTCTGAACCGGGCCAAGCATTATGTCCCGGTGACGCCCAATGGCCATGTGATCGGCGACCACATCATTTTCCGCGAGCGGGAAGACAAATTCATTCTGGTAGGGCGTGCGCCGACGTCGCATTGGCTGATGTTTTGTGCGGCGACCGGCAATTGGAACGTACGGATTAAGCATGATCCGCGCTCGACCTCGCGCCCTGAAGGCGAGCGGGTTTTGCGGACCCATTATCGCTATCAGATCCAAGGCCCCGACGCGCCGAAGATTTTCGAGAAGATGAACGGCGGGCCGGTGCAGGACATTAAGTTCTTCCATGTGGACTGGATCAATGTTGGCTCGAAGAAAGTGCAGGCGCTGCGCCACGGCATGTCGGGGGCGCCGGGTCTGGAAATATGGGGCCCTTACGAGGACAAGAATTACATCCATTCGACGATTATGGAGGCCGCGCGCGCCGCGGGCGTTGATCTGGTTCAGTGCGGCAGCCGGGCCTATTCGACCAACACGCTTGAGAGCGGGTGGATCCCCTCTCCGCTGCCTGGGATTTACACGGGCGACGGCATGATGGCCGAATATCGTGATTGGCTGGGGTCGGATATGTACGAGGCCGCAGGCGCGATTGGCGGAAGTTACGTGTCGGACAATATCGAGGATTACTACGTCAATCCGTTCGAGCTTGGATATGATTTCTATATTGGCTGGAAGAAGGATGACTTCGTGGGCAAGGAGGCCCTCGCCCGGATGAAGGAAAGCGGCACGAATCGGAAAAAAGTGACGTTTGAGTGGAACAAAGAGGACGTTCTTAAAGTTATTGCGTCGGCCTTTGACGACGGTATTCCTTACAAATGGATCGACTTCCCACAGCCGAACTATGCGTCGTCTTCTGCTGATATGGTGATGCATGGCGACAGACAGGTCGGCATGTCGATGTTCAACGGCTATAGCTATAACGAGCGCTGTGTGTTGTCTTTGGGTGTGGTCGACCAATCGGTTACGGTTGGCGATGTGCTGACGCTTAAATGGGGTGAACCGGATGAGACGCAAAAGACGTCTGCCGAAAAGCACCGTCAGGCCGAAATTCGCGTGCGGGTGTCTGATACGCCCTATGCGAAGGAAGTCCGCGAGGGCGGGTATGCATCCGATAGCTGGCGCGCGACGTCGGCTTGAGGCAATGATAGTTGGGCGGCGTCCCTTTTCCGGGGTACGTCGTCTGAGGGTTTCGGAGCCGCCAATGACGCGGTCCGATTTTTTGGGAGGACTTAAATGACACTTAAATCAACATTTCTGGGCGCGGCTCTGGTTGTTGTTGCTGCCTTTCCGGCAGCGGCACAGGAGTTGAAGTTCGCGAATTTCACACCACCATTTCACACGGTGAATGCATCCGTCATTGAAAAGCTGAATACGGATTTGGCAGCTGCGACAGGCGGCTCTTTGACCGTGCGTGGCTATCACGGGGGCGAGTTGGGCAAAGGCCCGGTCGAGCAGTATATCCGTGCCGTTCAGGGCGTGGCTGACATCACGTGGGGGCTTCAGGGGTATACGTCCTCACAGTTCGAGAAAGCGATGATTGTCGAGCTGCCGGGCGTGGTGCCAGAGGGCAAATCGGGCGCCGATGCGCTTTGGGATGCGATGGCCGAGATTGGCGGAGAGTTTCCCGGCACGGTGCCTGTGGCGCTTTGGACGTCCGAGCCGAACGTGATGATCATGCGTGACAAGGTGATCCGCACGCCCGGCGATCTGGAAGGTCTGAAAATCCGCGTAGCGGGCGCGACGGCTGGCAAGGTGGCCGAGGCACTTGGGGCGACCCCGGTGCAGATGCCGATCAATCAAGTCTACAACGCACTTCAGACCGGTCTGATTGATGGCGTGTTTACAGGGTCATCGACTTTGGATGACTTCAAACTGGACGAGGTCGCGGATGCGTTCACCATCGGTGCACCGCTTGGGCGTTTGTCGTTCTTCGCGGTCATGGGCCAAAGCTCATATGACGTGCTGTCGGACGAGGCGAAAGCGGCGCTTGAGGCCAATGTCGGGCGCGATTTGTCAAACAATGCCGAGACCGCGTGGAACGAGACCGGCGTGATCGGTGTTGCGCGGGCGCGCAAGGATGACAAGAACACCTTTGTCGATCTGACAGCAGAAGAAATCCAAGCCTTCACTGACGCGGTTTCTTCAGTGACATCGGATTATGTGGCCAGTGTGGGCGGCGATGCGGCATTGGCCGCAATGCAGCAGTAAGCATTTGGATCAATTGCGTAAACTGGCGGACAGGCTTATCGGCCTGTCCGCCGCGATCGGCTCGGCTGCGCTTCTTTGCGTGGTCGGTGTCGTTCTGTTTGATGTGGTGGGGCGCGCTTTTGGCAATCCGCTTTATGGCGGTCAGGACATCACCATGATGGCGATGACTGTGATGATTTTTGCTCCGATGGCGCAGTGTGACCGGCTTGGCGGGCATATCGCCGTTGATCTTTTCGAGCGCTTTTTCCCGGCAAAATTGAATTACCTGATCGACATCGTGGTTGCGATTTTTGGGGCGGCGATCTTTGCCGCTCTAGCCTGGGCCACTTGGGATTCCTCACAGCTTTCTGTGATGCTGAACCTGTCGACCAACCTTTTGTACCTGCCCAAAGCGTGGTTTCAATGGGCGATGGTCGCATTCATGCTGTTGGCGGCGTTAGGCCTTGCACTGCGCGCGGTTGAACTTGCCCTGACAGGGCGCGACATTCGCTCGGAGAAGGACGCATGAGCGCGGCTTCGGCGGGTATTTTCGGAATTATCGTTCTGTTTGGGCTTTTGGTTCTGCGCATCCCTGTGGCGTTCGCGATGTTCATCGTCGGCTTTTTCGGCATCTGGGCGTTGAACGGGTTAAACGCGGCGACGTCTCTTTTGGCGTCGGAGGCGTTTACTTTGGGGTCCTCGCCCGAACTGGTTGTGATCCCCTTGTTCATTTTGATGGGCAACGTGGCCTCGATCACGGGAATGAGCCGACAATTATACGACGCGGCCTATGCGGTGATCGGTTCGGTGCGGGGTGGTTTGGCCTCGGCGACTGTCATTGGTTGCGGTGGGTTCGCGGCATTGTCGGGCTCGTCAGTCGCGTCGGCTTTGACGATGGGCAAGGTCGCCTTGGGCGAGATGGAGCGTTACAAATACGACCCGCGCCTGTCGACCGGAGTGGTCGCGGCGGGCGGTACGTTGGGGATTTTGATCCCGCCGTCTACGGGCTTTGTAATCTATGCAATTTTGACCGAGCAATCCATCGGGCGGCTGTTTTTGGCAGGCGTATTTCCGGGGCTGTTGCTTGTGTCGTTGTTTGTGCTGGCGGTAACGGTGCTTTGCTACATTAGGCCGGAATACGGGCCTGCGGGGCCAAAGACTGGTCTGAGAGAGAAGCTGCGTGCGGTTTCGCGGGCGGGGCCGATTGTGGCGGTGATTGTGCTAACCATCGGAGGCATTTACGGTGGTTTGTTTTCACCCGTCGAGGCAGCGGCCGTTGGGGCAAGCGCGGTTATTCTGATCGGGTTTGTAACGCGTGCGCTGCCGATTGTGGCGCTTTGGAAGGCGGCCAAAGATTCCGTCGTGACGACGGCAACGGTCATGCTGATCTTGATCGCGGCGCATCTGATCAACCCGTTTCTGGCGCTAAGCCATATACCGACCGCCGTGGGCGGTTTCATGGATGGGCTGGATTTATCAGCGACCGGCGTGTTGCTGTTGATCCTTCTGATTTACATCATTCTCGGGTGTTTTCTGGAAGGGTTTGCGATGCTTGTCCTGACGCTTCCGATCTTTTTTCCAATCATAGTCGCCGAGGGCATTGATCCGATCTGGTTCGGTGTTCTGGTTGTTCTGGCATTGGAGATGGGACTGATTTCGCCGCCTGTCGGCTTGAACGTGTTCATCGTGAAATCCATCGCGCCGAAGGTGTCTTTGGGCGAGATTTTTTCGGGCGTGGCGCTATTTTGGCTGATGATGCTGGTGGCGTTGATCATCCTTGTGATGTTTCCGCAGATCGCGCTGTTCCTGCCCACAACGATGTTTGGGTAAGGGCGCCATGGGTGAGCCGTGTTTTGATATCGCACATCTGGGCCACGTTGAGGTTCTGACCGATAAGTTCGAGGAAAGCCTCGATTTCTTCACCCGTGTTTACGGTTTGAAGCTGTCGGCGCGCGAGGGTGACTGTGCGTATTTGCGGGCGTGGGACGACTATGAATTCCATACGCTGAAGCTGACGGCGTCCGAGACGACCGGGGTCGGGCATATCGGCTATCGGGTGTCGTCCGAGGCGGCCCTGGCGCGCCGGGTCGCGGCGATTGAGGCGTCGGGGTACAGCGTGCACGGCTGGGTGGACGGTGACGCGGGCCACGGCCGGGCGTTTCGGTTTGAGGACCCGTTCGGGCATGTGTTCGAGATTTACTGGGAAACGCGGAAATTCGAGGCGACGGGCGACGATGTGCCTGCATTGAAAAACATGTCGAGCCGGTTTCACGGCGTTGGTGCGTGCCCGCGGCGTTTGGATCATCTGAACTTACTGGCTTCGGACGTGACCGAGTTTCGCGATTTTATGCAGACCTGTCTGGGCAGCCGTGTGACGGAGCAGATCCGGCTTGATAACGGGCGCCTTGGAGGCTGTTGGTTCACGATCAACAACAAAACTTACGATCTGGCCTGCACCGAAGAACACGGGAAGGGCGCGAACCGACTGCATCACGTGACCTATGCCGCGGATCAGCGCGAGGACATTTTACGGGCGGCGGATATCTTTCTGGAAAACGGCGTTCATATCGAAACCGGGCCGCACAAGCATGGCATTCAGGGCACGTTTTTCCTGTATGTCTGGGAGCCTGCGGGCAATCGGGTGGAGTTGGCAAACGCTGGTGCGCGGCTGATTTTGCAGCCCGATTGGGAGACGATCACCTGGACTGAGACCGAGCGTAAGAAGGGTCAGGCCTGGGGTTTGAAGACAATTGAGACGTTCCACACGCATGGGACGCCGCCGGGTGAGACGAATGGGGGGACGTGATGGCACTTGGGGAAAATATCATTGCTGAAAGCGGGGGTGCGCCGTTTTATCGCGTGACCAATGCGGATGCGACGGGGCTTTTGGCGCCTGCAAACCGCAAGGGCGATGCGGTGCGTACCTGGGTGCGATCGTTGTCGGGGTTTCAAAAAGAAGCGTTGGTAGTGTCGGCCCGTTCGGGATTGATGTGGCGGTTGGTTTCGGACGAGGGCGCGTATCTAAGCGGGTATGACGCAGCACCTTGTCCGTTGTCGTTTCTGACCACGGGAATGATTTCGAGCTACATGAACGAGATCACGGCTTTGGCGGCTGAACAGGGTCTTGAATTTCGTAAGTTGCGGATTATACAGAACAATTATTATACGATGAGGGGTTCGATGCGTAAACGCACTATGACGGGTGGGGCGTTGCCGGTGGAGCTTGAGGTCGAGGTGGAGTGCGATCTTGATGATGCTGCGCTGAACCAGTTGGTGATGGACGCCGTGCATGCCTCGCCGCTGAACGGTTTGATGCGGGGCGTTTTACCAAGTTATTTTACGCTGTCGAAAAACGGCGTCGAGATTGACCCTGCCAATGCAGTGAAGTTGGAAGGTCCGGCTGTGGGTGATCCAAAGGGCGCGGCGCCGGAAGCTGGCGAGACGGATTTGACCTTGATTGAGCGCCTTGGGATCTCGCCTGAAAAGGCGGTGCAAAAGGGCACTGCGAAGGCCGCGTCAAGCCTGACAGACGAACAGGATCGCACGCTTAATCCGGCGGCGATCTGCACGCTGCGCGCCGATGGCATCAAAGAGATCGAGCAGCATCTTTATAGCCCGCGAGGGTCGGTTTTCCGCTTTTTAAGCGAGGAGGCTCCGGCGGCGGGTGGAATGGGGCGCGCGCCAGATGCGGTGAGTTACATTTCGGCGGGAATTGCGTTTTGTTTTATGACGCAGTTTGGCCGGATGGCGTCGATGGAGAAGTTGGACTTACTGTCCTATTCGATCGTGCAGGACACGCATTTCAGTCTTGGTGGGGCGTCGGGCGGAACGGGACGCGCGGGCGAAGCGGACCCGGTTGAAACCCATGTGCATCTGGTAACGGGCGAGGCTGATGCAGTGGCGCAGGATATGTTGGATGTGTCCGAGCAGACGTGCTTTTTGCATGCGTTTTGCCGGACGGAATTGAAGACCAGACTAAAGATTACAAGGGTTTAACGAACGATGCGGACGCAAGTTGCAATCATAGGCGGCGGACCTTCGGGGCTTTTGCTTTCGCAGCTTTTACACGTTCGTGGGATCGACAGCGTCGTGGTCGAGCGTAAGACTAAGGATTATGTGCTGGGCCGTATCCGGGCGGGGGTGCTTGAGCAAGGGCTTGTGGCTTTGATGGAGGAAGCTGGCTGTGCGAACCGGATGCACGCTGAGGGCTTCATCCATGACGGCGCCTTGATTTCTTACGGCGACGAGATGTTTCGGATCGATTTTTCCGAGCACACCGGCACGCCGGTGATGGTTTACGGGCAAACCGAAGTGACGCGCGATCTTTACGCGGCGCGCGAGGCTGCAGGTGGGCGGATCGAGTTTAGCGTCGAGGACGTGGTTATTCGTGGCGCAGACAGCGATGCACCGCAGGTGACCTATACAGTCGATGGCGAAGCGCGGCGGATTGAGTGTGATTTCGTGGCAGGCTGTGACGGATTTCACGGGGTGAGCCGCAAGACCATTCCTGACGATGTGCGGCGCGAATACGAAAAGGTTTATCCCTTTGGTTGGCTTGGCGTTTTAAGCGAGACTCCACCGGTCAATCACGAGCTGATCTATGCCAATTCGGCGCGCGGCTTCGCGTTGTGTTCGATGCGCAACGAGAACCTGAGCCGCTATTATATCCAGTGTTCGTTGGACGACTGCGTTGAAGACTGGACGGATGACGCGTTTTGGGCTGAGTTGAAACGTCGGATCCCGAAAGATCAAGCGGACAAACTGATAACGGGACCGTCGATTGAGAAATCCATTGCTCCGCTTCGGTCGTTTGTGACCGAGCCGATGCGCTGGGGGCGGTTGTGCCTATGCGGGGATGCGGCGCATATTGTACCGCCGACCGGTGCCAAGGGCCTGAACACGGCGGCGTCTGATGTGCATTATCTTTATAATGCGTTGCGGGACTTTTATGAAAACGGGTCTGAGGTTGGTATAGATGGATATTCCGCGACCGCCTTGGCGCGTGTCTGGAAGGCCGAGCGGTTTTCCTGGTGGTTCTCGTCGGTGATGCATCGTTATCCGGGTCAGTCGGATTTTGATTTGAAGATGCAAATTGCTGAATTAGAATTCTTGCGGTCGAACAAAGCAGCGCAAACTGCGATGGCCGAAAATTATGTGGGCTTGCCATACTGAAGAGGAGACTGCCATGAGCCGATCTGATGACGGCATGAGGGTGCGACGCGCGGTTCTTGGTGACGCCCATGTTGATAAGGTCGAAGCGGACAAGGTGGCATTTGATGCGCCGTTTCAAGAGATGATCACCGAAGGGGCCTGGGGCACGCTTTGGGCGGATGATACGATCTCGCGTCGCGAGCGGTCGATGCTGACGCTGGCGCTTTTGGCGGCGACGGGGAATTTCGACGAGATACCGATGCATATCCGCGCCAGTGCCAACACCGGAGCCAGCCCGCAGGATGTGTTGCAGGCGTTTATGCATGTAGCCGTTTATGCGGGCGTACCTAAAGCCAATCATGCGATTAAGCTCGCCAAACAGACCTACGACAAGATGGGAGTTGCTTTATGAGCCTTATCAAACAGACCGGCGGGTTTGTGCGACGTGACCGGGATCAACAGCCGGATGCCTACACGCCCGCCTATAAGACTTCGGTGAAGCGCAGCCCGACGGCAGCCCTTTTGTCATTTCCGACAACGTTAAGCGAAGAAACCTCGCCGGTGTTTGGGCAGGGTCTGATCGGTGAGTTGGATAACGATCTGATCGTGAATTTCGCCCAACCGGGGGAGACCGCGATCGGGCCACGGATCATTGTGCATGGGCGCGTGTTGGACGAGATGGGCCGGTCCGTGCCGGGGGCGCTGTTGGAGTTTTGGCAGGCCAATGCGGGGGGGAGATATCGCCACAAGAAAGAGGCGTATCAGGCGGCTTTGGATCCGAACTTTGGCGGTTGTGGGCGCACGATCACGGGTGAGGATGGCAGCTACGAGTTTCGCACTATACAGCCCGGACCCTATCCTTGGCCCAATGGGCCAAACGACTGGCGGCCTGCCCATATTCACTTCAGCGTCTTTGGGCACGGGTTTGCGCAACGGCTGATCACACAGATGTATTTCGAGGGGGATCCGCTTATTCCGCTATGTCCGATTGTCGGAGTGTTAAAAAGCCAGGAGGCGCTTGATGCGTTGGTTGCTCCGCTGGATATGCAGCGCACGGTGCCAATGGACAGCCGAGCGTACAAGTTTGACATTGTGCTGCGTGGGCGGCGCCAGACCTACTTCGAGAACCGCAAAGAGGGGCTTTGATAAATGGTGCAGAAAACTGAGTATCTGAAGGAAAGCCCAAGCCAGACGGCGGGCCCGTATGTACATATCGGGTGCATGCCGAATTTTACCGGCATCGAGATGTATGGCGGCGATCTTGGCACATCGATGAAAACCGGTCCGGTGCAGGGTGAGGAGATCACGATTAAGGGTACGGTCTTTGACGGGATGGGTGCGCCGATGCGCGATGCGATGATCGAAATATGGCAACCGGATGCGGCGGGTTTGTTTCCCTCGGCCAACGAGGTGCGGGGGAAGGCTGATCCGAATTTTACCGGGTGGGGACGGTCTCCAGGCGATATGGAGACCGGCGAGTATACCTTTGAGACGGTAAAGCCAGGTGCGGTTCCAATGCCCGACGGGCGGATGCAGGCGCCTCATATAACGGTGTGGATCGTGGCGCGGGGGATCAATATCGGCCTTCAGACGCGGGCGTATTTCGAGGACGAAAGTGCGGCCAATGCTGCGGATCCGATCCTTGCGCGTATCGAACATCAGGCACGTGTGTCGACGTTGCTGGCCCGAAAAGAGGGCGCTGGGATTTATCGGTTCGACATTCACATTCAGGGTCCGATTGAGACCATCTTCTTTGATATTTGAGGGACATTATGGGCAAACCTTGCATCATCTGCGTCGCGATCACGGGGTCATTGCCGACCAAGGCCGCGAACCCTGCGGTACCGATCACGGTTTCTGAACAGGTTGAAAGCACGCATGCGGCGTTCGAGGCGGGGGCGAGTATTTGCCACGCACATGTGCGCAACGCGGATGAGACGCCAAGTTCAGACCCTGAGAAGTTCGCTGCTTTGAAGGAAGGCCTGGAGACCCATTGTCCGGGGATGATTATTCAGTTTTCGACCGGGGGAAGGTCAGGGGCCGGGCTGGAGCGCGGAGGCATGTTATCGTTGAAGCCGGATATGGCTTCCTTGTCGGTGGGTTCGAACAATTTCCCGACGCGGGTTTATGAGAATCCGCCCGATCTGGTGAACTGGCTGGCGTCAGAGATGGTTGTGAATGGTGTGAAGCCCGAGATCGAAGCTTTTGATTTGAGCCACATTCTGACGGCCGCCGAGATGCACGCGAAGGGCCAGATCACAGACACGCCCTATGTGCAGTTCGTGATGGGGGTGAAGAATGCGATGCCGGCGGACCGCGAGGTTTTTGATTTTTATATCAAGACCGTGAAGCGCCTGTTTGGCGAAGACGCGGCCTGGTGTGCGGCGGGGATCGGGCCCAATCAGGTGGTCCTGAACGAATGGGCTATTTCAAGTGGTGGGCATGCGCGCACAGGGCTTGAGGACAATGTCCGGCTGACCAAAGAGCGGCTGGCGGCCTCGAACGCCGAACTGGTTGCGCGCGCGGTTGGGATTGCTGAGAAGTATGAACGCCCCGTGGCGACATGGCAGCAGGCGCGGGAAATTCTGGGGCTGCGGTTGGGAGGGTGATGGCGCGCACAGTCGGGGTCGAGAAAGCCATGCGATTTGCGATTGCTGCACACGACCGCGCCGAATTGGAGGGCGACTTTATTTTCCTTCATCCTGCCCAGAACCCCGCCGCAAACGGCGGTTTTGCAGGAGCGCTTTGACCCGAGAAACACAGGATGCCTCATGACCACTAAAGCGATCAACAAGTTGACCTAATTGGCTGACCGCAAGCCGGAATATGCGCCTCGTCTGTGAGGTGGATTTGGTGGTGTTGCGGTTTGACGAGGAGGTCTCAGTTTTTTTACCGGTGCTGCTTGCACCGGAGCGTGTTGATATCGGATGGGCATGTGCGTGGCAATGATTTGAACGGCTTCCAAGCCCGCATGGGCTGGTCTTTGCACAAGTGATAGACGATGAAGCCTGCGCTGCCAGTGACCAAAACACGTCGCGCTTTTAGGCTCCTTTCGGTTATCTTTCTTGGTGGTGCCGCCCGCATTGATGAGACGTCACTTGGCAGATTTGGGTATTCGAAACGGTAGTGAAACAGGATGCTCACGGGTGCGTAAAAAAAGTTGCTGAAAGGCACACGAATCGCAAAAATGGCCACCCCGTCCGGGATGGCCAATTTGTCTTTCGCGGAAAGCCAAAAGGAGTAGGGCGCCTTAGCCGATGATCGCGTTCAGCGTTGGCGATGGCTGCATTATCGCGCCGGTTTTTGCTGGATCAGTGTGGAAATATCCGCCCAAATCCGCCGGTCCACCTTGCACTTGCGCCAGTTCCGCGACGATCTTGTCGGCGCTTTCGGCCAGGGCGGCGGCGATTGGTTTGAAGTGCTCGGCCAAATCGGCATCTTCGGTCTGTGCGGCCAAAGCTTCCGCCCAATACAGCGCAAAATAGAAGTGGCTGTCGCGGTTGTCGGGCTGGCCAACTTTACGCCCCGGTGATTTGTTATGATCGAGAATGCCTTGGGTCGCTGCATCCACGGCCACGCCTATGATCCGCGCGCGGTCGTTGCCTTTGGTTTCGCCCAGGAATTTCAGGCTTTCGCCAAGGGCGCAGAATTCTCCAAGCGAATCCCACCGGAGGTGGTTTTCTTCAACCAATTGCTGCACATGCTTGGGAGCCGACCCGCCAGCACCCGTTTCAAACAGACCGCCGCCATTCATCAGCTTCACTATCGAAAGCATCTTGGCCGATGTTCCAAGTTCAAGAATGGGGAACAAATCTGTCAGATAATCGCGCAACACATTGCCGGTGATCGCAATCGAGGTCTCGCCTTTGCGGATCGTTTCCAGCGTTAGACGCGTGGCTTCACGTGGGGCAAGGATTTGGAAGTTTTCAGTTACACCGGCTTCGGCCAGCATCGGCGCGACATAGGCGATCAGTTCTGCATCATGCGCGCGGCTGGCATCAAGCCAGAACACCGCTTGGCAGCCTTCAGCCTTTTGGCGCGAGATCGCCAGCTTCACCCAGTCGCGGATCGGCGCTTCTTTGGTGGACGCGGCGCGCCATATGTCGCCTGCCTCGACGGCATGGCTGTGAATCACATCGCCATTGGCCGCCGTCAGCGTAACGGTGCCGGCCGCAGGCACTTCAAACGTCGTCGGGTGTGAGCCGTATTCTTCGGCTTTTTGCGCCATCAGGCCTATGTTTTGCACGGTTCCGGACGTCGACGGGTCGAGTGCGCCGGTTTCTTTGAAGTAGTTGATCGTCTCTTCGTAGACCGAGGCGTAAGAATTGTCTGGGATAACGCAGTTTGTATCGCTTTCTTCGCCGTCCGGGCCCCAGCCCTTGCCGCCGGCGCGGATCAAAGCCGGCAAAGATGCGTCGATAATCACGTCCGACGGTACATGCAAGTTGGTGATGCCCTTGTCGGAATTCACCATATACATCGGAGGGCGGGTCTCCATGACGGCGGCGATGTCAGCTTCGATCTCGGTGCTGTTTGCCATCTCGGCGATGCGCTCCAAAACCGCGCCAAGGCCTGAATTTGGGTTCACGCCGGCATCGGCCAAAGCCGCGCTGTGTTTGTCAAAGACGGGGGCGAGAAACGCACGTACTGCGTGCCCAAAGATGATCGGGTCCGAGACCTTCATCATTGTGGCCTTCAGGTGCAGCGAGAATAATGTGCCCTCGGCTTTCGTGGCTTCGATCTGTTCGGCAAGGAATGTGCCAAGCGCTTTGACGGACATAAAAGTTGTGTCCACGACCGTGCCCTTGGGCAGTTGGAATCCATCCTTCAAAAGCGTCGTGGCACCATTTGCGTCGGTAAATTCGATTTTGGAAGCACCGGATTGAGCTTCGGTGATCGTTGAAGATTTTTCGTTGGAAAAGAAGTCGTTGGCGGACATCGAAGACACTTTCGTCTTGCTGTCCGCGGCCCAGACGCCCATCCGATGCGGGTTCGCCATGGCATAGTTCTTGACCGCAACAGCGGCGCGGCGATCTGAATTGCCTTCGCGCAGCACCGGGTTCACAGCCGAGCCCTTGATAGCGTCAAACCGTGAGCGGATGGCTGTTTCGGCCTCGCTTGATGGGTCTTCGGGATAGTCTGGCAAGTCGTAGCCTTGGGACTGAAGCTCTTTCAGGGCTGCCACAAGTTGCGGCACCGAGGCCGAAATGTTTGGCAGTTTGATCACGTTGGCATCGGGTGATTTCACCAACTGCCCAAGCTCTGCAAGATCATCGGGTTGGCGCTGTGCATCGCTCAAACCTTCTGGGAAGGCGGCAATGATGCGCCCGGCGAGCGAGATGTCTTTCGTCCCGAATGTTACGTCGGCAGCACCTGCAAAGGCCCGAATAATCGGCAAAAGCGACGCCGAGGCCAGCTGGGGCGCCTCGTCGACTTTGGTGTAGATGATGTCGAATTCGGTTTGCTCAGTCATGGGTCTCTCCCGCGGAAATGTGTTTGCGCGATGCATAATAGTATTTTCAGCTGGCGTCGACCGCTTTCAGCATACCGTGGTATACTTCGTGGCGAATTGCATGGGAGCGCTCCTGACGGTGCAAGGCTGTTGAATGTCACTGAGAACTGAACCATATGCGAATTTTATTTCGAATTTCGGATAAAATATGCTGATTAATGCGGTTGCTACTGAATTTTCAGAATGATTCGCAACTAATTGAGTTTAAACGTTTTTGGTACTAAATGTCGCATAAGTGATAATAAGGTACCAAAAATGAATGAAATCAGAGAGATGGACTGTCAATCGCAGAGTAAAAAGGGACCAGAAAACCCAGAAGTCTTTTTCGATGATTGCCTTTGACATTCCAAGCTGCGCTGCAGTCTCCTGAAAGGCCTCGTCTCTTAATTCTGGGGTGTCGTTGGCGAACTGCTCCATGCTTATGCGTGCGCAACAATCTGTTGCACGATCGGGTGCATCCAAGCAGGGACATGCCTGCTTTGCTTTGCCAACAGCATCCGGTCCTTTTCGTCCAGCGCGCGAGCAAGCTGGTCGATGATTTGGCTGTCTACACGATCCTTGCCAAGATAACGCAATGCTTGGAAGACCACCCCGGTCTTATGGCCTGCGCCGACGAGCGTCTTGGAGGACGCGTTCCGGAATTGAATGACTTGCCGCCCAACCTTTTTGGTACGCGTAGGGCCGTCGGTCATAT
>Ga0075467_10001548_pt1 | contig 18991 bp, 18 predicted proteins | sample DEB08_DNA_9_FD_75067 | JGI IMG/M metagenome (GOLD analysis project Ga0075467, IMG submission 75067) | Aqueous microbial communities from the Delaware River and Bay under freshwater to marine salinity gradient to study organic matter... | ecosystem: Environmental > Aquatic > Marine > Coastal ... | reverse complement strand
TTGCCCGCGCGGAACCGGAACCCACGCCTGCTGCGGCGCCAGCGCCCCAGGCAGAGCCCGCACCGAGCCAGCCGGAACCGGTCAGGATTGCCGAAACCGCGCCGGACATTGAAACCGTGTCACCCGGCTTTGCCACCGCGCTGGGAGTCAGGCCGCCGCCGGTGCTGGTATCACAGACGGTCGAGCGCAAGGTGGAAATCGCCGGTCGCCAGCCCGTTCCGCAACCCGCCGTCCAGCGGTCGACTGCCAGCCCGCCGGCGGATGACGGCATCACGGGGACGCCGGTCAACCTGATCAGTTTTGATCTCGCGCAATCGCGACCGGCAGCCGACGCCCCGGCCAGCAAGCCGCTTGCCGACATTATCAAGGACATCAGCATTCCCGAGCAGGAGACCAGGAGCGACGTGGTTCCGGTCGATCTGGACGAGATCGAGCCGGCCAAGCCGCAGCCCAGGATCGTCGCCAAGCCGGTGGAAAAGGAACCGGTGAAACCGAAGGAACCGGCCCATCCCAAACGCTACTGGGTACAGATCGCCACGGGTGCCAATCTCAGCGCGCTGAAGTTCGACTATCGCCGGATGACGAAGAAACAGCCCGACCTGTTCAAGAGCCAACAGGCATGGACCTCGCCATGGGGAGCGACGCGGCGGATGGTGGTCGGCCCGTTTGATGATTTCAAGGCCGCCAAGGCCTTTGAAGCGGAATTGCGCAAGGGTGGCGGCGACGGTTTTGCCTGGGCGAGCGCCGATGGTGTCGAGGTCAACGAGCTGACCAAATGATCCAGCTAAACAGCTATGCCAGCGATCCGGCACAGAGCCGGGGCCGGCTGCATGATGAAAAACGCGATGTCACTCGCGGCCCGCGCGATGATTTCCAGCGCGACCGCGACCGGATCATCCATAGCATCTCCTTTCGCCGTCTCCGCCACAAGACCCAGGTCTTCGTCGCGCCCGACGGCGACCATTATCGCGTCCGCCTGACTCACAGTCTCGAGGTCGCCCAGATCGGCCGGACGCTGGCGCGCGCGCTCGGCCTGAACGAGGATCTGACCGAGGCGCTCTGTCTCGCCCATGATATCGGCCATCCGCCCTTTGGTCATGCCGGCGAGGATGCGCTGGAAGAGGCGCTGGCCAGCCATGGCGGCTTTGATCACAATGCCCAGACGATCCGCACCCTGACCCTGCTGGAGACGCCCTATCCGCGCTGGCAGGGCCTCAACCTCACCTGGGAAATGCTCGAAGGCCTCGCCAAGCACAACGGGCCGGTGAATGAACCGACCTGGGCGCTGGCCGAGGCCAATGCCGCAATGGATCTCGATCTCCGCAGCTGGCCGTCGCTCGAAGCGCAGGTCGCGGCGATCGCCGACGATATCGCCTATGACAATCACGACATCGATGACGGCATGCGCGCTGGCTTGTTGACGCTCGATCAGTTACTTGAAATGCCGTTCATTGCCGACCGCTGGCAGATGATTTGCGACCGCTTTGCCGATGTCCCGCAAGAGCGGCTGCTGCCGGAGCTGATCCGAGACCAGATCGGGCTGATGGTCAACGATGTGCTGGAAACCACGCGGACCCGCATCGCTCGGCTCGGTGTGCAATCGCCGCAGGATGTGCGGCAGGCCGGCGAGATGATCGGCGGCTTTTCCGTTGCCATGGCGGAGCGGGAACGCGCGCTGAAGCGCTTCATGTATGACAATCTTTATTATCACCCGGAGCAGATGGCGGCGGCGGAAGAGGGCAGGAAGATGGTGGCCGATCTGGTCGGAGCCTATCGGCAACGACCCGATCTGATGCCGGCAAGCTGGGCCGCGGCCCTGCCCGAAGAAGAGCCGGCGCGCATCCGCCATATCGCCGATTTTCTGGCCGGCATGACCGATCGCTACGCCCGCAACCGGCACCAGGAAATATTTGGCGAGCGGGCTGGCGGGCGTTGACCTTGTCGCCCCAGCGCAGGCTGGGGCCCAACCCGGTGACGCGAGTCTCATAAATATTGGTTTGGATAGCAGCCTTCGCTGCTATGACAGCCCATCATCTGACAATATGCGGAGACCCTGACCATGGCCGACAAAATCCTGATCCTGGGCGCCACCGGCCTGATCGGTGGTCTGCTGACTCGCAAACTGGTAGAACAGGGTGCGGACAGGCAGATGCACCTCCTTCTCCGGCGGCCCTATCGTGAGGATGTCGGCAAGGCAAAAGTCCATGTCCAGCTGCAGGAAAACTGGCCGAAGACGATCGCGAAGATCAAGCCCGATATCGTGATATCCTGCCTCGGCTCGACAATGAAAAAGGCCGGATCGAAAGCGGAATTTGCTGCGGTCGACCGCGATCTGGTCGGTGCCGTCGCCGCCGCAGCCAGGGCCGCAGGCGCGCGGCAGTTCATCGCCATCTCCTCGACCATGGCGGACAGCAGCGCCTCCAGCTTCTACCTGAAGACCAAGGGCGAAGCCGAAGATCTGCTCCGTGCGCAGCATTTTGACCGGCTCGACATCATCCGTCCCGGCCTGTTGCGCGGCGAGCGCACCAATGACAACCGCCTCGGCGAAAGCCTCGCTATCGCCGCCAGTCCGGTGCTGGACCTTGTACTCCGCGGAAAATTTCGCCGCTTCCGCTCGATCCTGGCCAGCGATGTCGCGGATGCGATCATCGTCCTGATTTCGCAGCGGGCGCCGGGCACATTTGTCCACGAGAATGATGATATCTGGAGGATGGTCTAGGCGGAATTTCTCGTCTAGATTGAGGCGAACGTCCACACGATGGCAAGTCGGCAGGAGTATTGCGTTGCCGGAACATGGAAAAAGCTCTGAAGCCCTGCGATATTCATTCGAAAGGAAAAGCAATGCCCGCTACCCCAACCCAGCTCGCCCATGTTGTCTATCGCACGCGCCGCTTCCAGGAAATGCTGTCCTGGTACACAAAGGTGTTTGGAGCAACGGTGCAATATCAGAATCCTGCGCTGGCCTTTCTGACCTTCGATCACGAACATCATCGCTTTGCCTTTGCCGATCTCGGCATGATCAGGCCTGACGAGGAAGACAAGGATGATCGGGGAATGATCGGCGTGGACCATGTGGCATGGGAATATGCATCGCTTGGCGATTTGCTGGAAAATTATGCCGAACTCAAGGCTGCGGGCATCCAGCCCTACTGGGCGGTCAACCATGGCATGAGCGCGTCCCTCTATTATGCGGATCCCGATGGCAACCAGATGGAATTCACCGTCGATTGTTTTCCGACCAAGGCCGAGGCGGCTGCCTATTTTCATGGCGATCAGATCGGCAGCAATCCGGTGGGAGCGGAATATGATCCCGATGATTGGCTGGAGAAGCTGCGCAACGGCTGCAGCGAAGCCGAGCTGTTGCAGATTGATATGGCGGCTGGCGTGTCACCGATAAGAGGCGCGATGACCGCTTGAGCTGACGGTCGGGGCAGGCTGCCGATTGCAGAAAATACTGCACCGCACAACAGAATCATTGACAGCGTCCACCGCCTGATCCACTCATAAGACTGCTTTTTGATCCCCGCCTCAGGGCAAGGATCATGGGGCGTTGCGGGAGAGCGTTTTTCTGTCCCACCAGACTAAAAAGCCGCCGAAGGAGCAACCGCCCCGGAAACTCTCAGGCCACTGGACCGCAACCGTCTCACAAGCACTCTGGAAAGAGTCCGCCATGGCTTCTAGCGACGGCGGACCACCGAAGGGGAAACCCTCCTTCGCGAAGACCAAGGCGGGCCCGTCCGCCGAAGCCTTGGCGAAGGCAGGAAAACTCTCAGGTTCCGTGACAGAGGGGGCAGTTTTGCAGGGCTTTGCTGCGGGCTGTCTTCTTGATGCGGAAATAATATGAGTGAAACCACAGACGATTTGAAGCAATTGCCGCTCGGCGACTGGCACCGCGGGCTCGGCGCGCGCATGGTGCCCTTCGCTGGCTATGAAATGCCGGTGCAATATGAAGGCGTGATGGCCGAACATATCTGGACCCGCACCGAAGCGGGCCTGTTCGACGTCAGCCACATGGGCCAGCTGCAGCTGGCCGGAGACGGCGCCGCCGATTCGCTCGAACGGATCACGCCGGGCAACCTGTCGGCGCTGGCACCGGGCAAAATCCGCTATACCCTGCTGCTTGCGCAGGATGGCGGGATACTGGACGACCTGATGGTCACTAATGCTGGCGACCATCTCTATCTGGTGGTCAATGGCGCGACCAAGCATGATGATATTGCCTATATGCGCGATGAGTTGCCCGATGGCCTGACGCTCAACCATCTCGAAGATGCGGCATTGCTGGCGCTGCAGGGGCCCAAGGCGGCCGATGCGCTGGCCCGACTGGTGCCGGATGCGGCGAGTCTCTATTTCATGGAAGCCGGATCCTTTGAGTGGAACGGCATCCCGCTTGGAATCAGCCGCTCCGGCTATACCGGCGAGGATGGCTTCGAAATCAGCGTGCCGGCCGACCAGGCCGTGGCGCTGGCCAATGCGCTGACCGCGATGGAAGAAGTCCGGCCGATCGGCCTCGGCGCGCGCGACAGCCTCCGCCTCGAGGCCGGCCTGCCGCTCTACGGCCATGACATGAATGCCGACATCCTGCCGGTCGAGGCCAATCTGTCTTTCGCCCTGTCGAAGGCGCGGCGCGAGGAAGGCAATTTTGCCGGCGCCGAACGCGTGCTCGCCCAATATCCGGACAAGGCCGCGAAACAGCGCGTCGGCCTGTTCGTCGACGGCCGCCAGCCGATTCGCGAAGGCGCAGCGGTGGTGGATGATTCCGGCGCGACCATCGGCACCGTGACCAGCGGCGGCTTTTCGCCGACGCTGCAGCGGCCGATTGCCATGGCCTATGTGCCGATGGATATGACGCAAACCGGCACCGCCATCACCGTCGAACAGCGCGGCCGGAAAATTGCCTGCACCGTTGCCGACATGCCATTTGTGCCGCATCACTATCACCGCAAATCCAAGCCATAGATTGACAGGAAGAGGAAACGACCATGAGCCGATATTTTACCGATGAACATGAATGGGTCGAGGTTGAGGGCGACACGGCGACCGTCGGCATTACCGACTATGCGCAGGAACAGCTGGGCGACATCGTGTTTGTCGAGGTGCCGGAAGTCGGCACCGAACTGGAGCAGGGTGATGATGCCGCCGTGGTCGAATCGGTCAAGGCCGCGTCCGACGTCTATGCTGCGGTTTCGGGCGAGGTGATCGAGGTCAACGAGGCGCTGGAAGACGAGCCCGGCCTGGTCAATAGCTCGGCCGAGGAAGATGGCTGGTTTTTCCGCCTGACGCTCTCGGACAAGGAAGAGCTCGACGATCTGATGGACGAGAAAGCCTACAAGGCGTTTGTCGACGGTTTGTAGTCAAGAATCTCCCCTCCTCTTCAGAGGAGGGGATCAAGGGGTGGTGGCGCTGCGCCAGCATCGCTCGCGCAGCGACAGGCGGCACCAAACCACCCCAACCCCTCCTTTGAAAAGGAGGGGCTTGAACAATGAAGAAGGAAAGAACATGCGTTATCTCCCGCTGACTCCCGACGACCGGCAATCGATGCTGGCCACTATCGGCGCAAAAACGGTCGATGACCTGTTCGTCGATGTGCCCGAGGAAGCGCGCCTGACCGGTCCGATTCACGGCCTGCCGATGCACGCCGGCGAGATGGCGGTGGAATCGCATATGAAGGCGCTGGCGAAAAAGAACCATGCCGCCGGCGACATGCCGTTCTTCCTGGGGGCGGGGGCCTATCGCCACCATGTGCCCGCGAGCGTCGACCATATCATCCAGCGCGGCGAATTTCTCACCGCCTACACGCCCTACCAGCCGGAAATCGCCCAGGGCACGCTGCAGACCCTGTTCGAGTTCCAGACCCAGGTCGCGCGCCTGTTCGGCGTCGATGTCGCCAATGCCTCGATGTATGACGGCTCGACCGCCTGCTGGGAGGCGATCACCATGGCACGGCGGATCACCCGGCGCAGCAAGGCCATCCTCTCCTCCGGCCTGCACCCGCATTATGTGTCGGTCGCGAAGACCATGGCCAGATTTACCAAGGATGCGCTGGTCTATGACGCGCCGCTGCTCGAAGCCGCGACCGATGGCCAGAGCCTGCTCGACCAGATCGATGACGAGACCAGCTGCGTTGTCGTGCAATATCCCGACATTCTCGGCCGGATCGCCGACCTGTCCGCGCTCGCCGACAAGGCGAAGGCGCACAAGGCGCTGCTGATCGCGGTGGTCACCGAGCCGGTGGCTCTGGGCGCGATCATGTCACCCGGCGAAATGGGCGCCGATATCGTGGTTGGCGAGGGCCAGTCGCTCGGCGTCGGCCTGCAATTCGGCGGCCCCTTTGTCGGGCTGTTCGGCTGCAAGGAAAAATATGTGCGGCAGATGCCGGGCCGGCTGTGCGGCGAGACCGTCGATGCCGAAGGCAAGCGCGGCTTCGTCCTGACCCTGTCGACCCGCGAGCAGCATATCCGCCGCGAAAAGGCGACCTCCAATATCTGCACCAACAGTGGCCTGTGCGCGCTGGCCTTCACCGCGCACATGACCCTGCTCGGCGAAAAGGGGCTGCGCCAGCTGGCGATGCTCAATCACAAGAAAGCCGTGCAGGCGGCGGACCGGCTCGCGGCGATTCCCGGTGTAAAATTGCTGAACGACAGCTTTTTCAATGAGTTCACGCTGGTTCTTGACAAGGATGCTCGACCGATCGTGCGCGCATTGGCCGATCAGCGGATTCTCGCCGGTGTCTCGCTGGGCCGGCTCTATCCGGAATCGGACACGCTCGCCCAGGGGCTGATCGTGGCAGTGACGGAAACCGTCAGGGACGAGGATGTCGAGGCTTTGGCCAAGGCTCTGGAAGGAGCATTGGCATGACCATGCTCGCCGAAGGCCGCCCCACCAAACAGGAAGCAGATCTGATCATGCCCGAACAAGATGCGATCACCACCCATACCGGCAACCGCGCGCTGATGGTCGACGAGCCGCTGATCTTCGAAACCGGTTCGCCGGACCGTAGCGGTGTCGACCTGCCGGATGCACCGCAAGTGGCGAGCCGCCTCGGCGGCCTCGACCGCAAGGCACCGATCGGCGTCCCCGGACTTTCCGAAGGCGAAACGGTGCGCCATTATACCCGCCTCAGCCGCCAGAATTACGCGATCGACGTCGGCCTGTTCCCGCTCGGCAGCTGCACGATGAAGCATAACCCCCGGCTCAACGAGAAAATGGCGCGGCTCAAGGGCTTTGCCGATATCCACCCGCTGCAGCCGGTCGACAGCGTCCAGGGCGCGCTCGAGCTGATCCACCAGCTGGCGGACTGGCTCAAGCTGCTCACCGGCATGCCGGCGGTCGCGATGTCGCCCAAGGCCGGCGCGCATGGCGAATTGTGTGGCATATTGGCGATCCGCTCGGCGCTGGAAGCCCGCGGCGATGCGCGCGAGGTGATCCTGGTGCCGGAAAGCGCCCATGGCACCAATCCGGCAACCGCCGCCTTTGCCGGCTACAAGGTGGAGGATATTCCCGCCAACAGCGCCGGTCGTGTCGATCTGGCAGCGCTGAAGGCGCGGCTCGGCCCCGATGTCGCCGGCGTGATGATCACCAATCCCAACACCTGCGGGCTGTTCGAACCGGACATGAAGGCGATTTCCGACGCCGTGCACGCAGCCGGCGGTCTGGTCTATTGCGACGGCGCCAATTTCAACGCCATTGTCGGCAAGGTCCGCCCCGGCGATCTCGGCGTCGATGCCATGCACATCAACCTGCACAAGACCTTTTCCACGCCCCATGGCGGCGGTGGCCCCGGTTCCGGTCCGGTGGTCTTTTCCGAAGCCCTGGCCCCCTTTGCGCCGCTGCCGATCGTCGAAAAGCTGGACAATGGCCATTTCCGTCTGGTCGAGGAAGAAACGGCCGAGGATCATCACGGCAGCAGCTTTGGCCGGATGGTCGCCTTCCACGGCCAGATGGGCATGTTCACCCGCGCGCTGACCTATATGCTCAGCCACGGCGCCGACGGCCTGAAACAGGTCTCGGAAGACGCCGTGCTCAACGCCAATTACATCCTCCGCAGCCTGGAAGATATTCTCGATGCTCCGTTCGGCAACAGCGGACCGTGCATGCATGAGGCCCTATTTTCCGACAAGGGCTTCAGCAACGGCCTCAGCACGCTCGACCTTGCCAAGGGCATGATCGACGAGGGCTATCATCCGATGACCATGTATTTCCCGCTGGTCGTGCACGGCGCGATGCTGGTCGAGCCGACCGAGACCGAGAGCAAGGCAGCGATCGACCAGTTTGTCGGCGCCTTCCGTTCGGTGGCCGGGCGGGCCAAGGCCGGTGACGAATTGCTGAAAACCGCGCCCCATTTCGCTCCGCGCCGCCGCCTCGACGAGACCCAGGCCGCGCGCAAGCCGATATTGGTGTGGACGGAGCCGGAGGAATTTGCTCAAGCGGCGGAATAGAATGCGGTCAAGCACCCATGCCCTGTGCTCCGTGCTTGACACGGAGCCCTGCAAGGCAGGGTGCGAAGGCTCCGCATCAAATGCGGAGCACAAGCCATGATCCACCGCCTGACCAATCTCTTCGCCCTGTGGACAATATTGGGGACAGCCTGGGCATGGTTTTTCCCCGACCATTTTATCTGGGTGGTCGACGGCCGCTTCCGACCGCTTGGCCAGCCTTTGGTCAGCGTCCTGCTCGGCGTGATCATGCTCGGCATGGGCCTGACGCTCTCGTTCGATGATTTTAAGCGGATCGCGAAAATCCCCAAATGCGTCGGGGCAGGGGTGGCGTTGCAATTTACCGTGATGCCGCTGGCCGGGATCGGACTGGCTATGGCCTTCGGTCTGGAAACCGGTCTCGCCGTGGGTCTGATCCTGGTCGCCTGCTGCCCCGGCGGCACAGCCTCCAATGTCGTCGCCTATCTCGCCAATGCCAATCTGGCGCTATCGGTGACCATGACCATGGCCTCGACTTTGGTCGCGGTGGTCGCGACGCCGCTGCTGACCGGCCTGCTCGCCGGAAAATATGTCGAGATCGACCAGTGGAACCTGTTCCTCAACATGGTCTCGATCGTGCTGCTGCCAGTCGTCGCCGGGGTTCTGCTCAACCGTTATCTGCCAACGCTGACCGAAAGAATCGCGGTCATCTCCCCGCTCGCCTCGGTGATCGTCGTCGTGCTGATCGTCGGCGGCATCATTGCCAACAGCAAGCCGCTGATCGAGGCGCATTTCGGCGTGCTGATGCTGGCGATCCTGTTGCTTCACGCCTTCGGCTTCGGCCTTGGCTATCTGATCACCAGGGCGCTCGGCTTTGGCGAGGAGGAGAGCCGCACGATCAGTATCGAGGTCGGCATGCAGAACAGCGGCCTCGGCTCCAGTCTTGCCTCGACCCCGACCTTCGCCGCGCAATTCGCCACGCCGATGCAGGCGGCGCTGGCGCCGGTGCCAAGCGCCATCTCGGCGGTCTATCATGTCGTGATCGGCAGCTTCCTGGCTGCGCTCTGGCGCCGCCGGCCCACCGCGAGTAGCGCCAATGACTGATCCAAAGCCCTGGACTATTGGTGATTCCGCGCCGGGTGAACAGCGCCATGCCCCGGCAACCATGCGCAACCGCGATGCGATTGTCGCGGTGCTCAAGGATATTCTTCCGGCCAAAGGGCTGGTTCTAGAAATCGCCAGCGGCACCGGCGAACATGTCGTCTATTTCGGCCGGACCTTCCCCACCCTGACCTTCCAGCCCAGCGACCCCGATCCTGCCTGCTGCGAGTCGATCACCGCCTGGACGAAGCGCGAGGCAGTGCCCAATGTCCTGCCGCCGCTGCAACTGGACGCGCAGGCCGCGCAGTGGGACGTGCCGAAACCGGCGGCGATCCTGTGCATCAACATGATCCATATCAGCCCGTGGGAATCGAGCATCGGCCTGTTCGAAAAGGCCGGCGCCTTGCTCGAACCGGGCGCGCCACTCTATCTCTACGGCCCCTATCTGCGCGCCGATGTCGAAACCGCCCCGGGCAATCTTGCCTTTGAACGCAGCCTGAAAAGCCGCGACCTGCGCTGGGGCCTGCGCGATGTCGCCGACATGGACGCGCTGGCGCAGCGCAACGGCTTCACCCGCGAGAGCCTGGTCGAGATGCCGGCGAACAATATCTCTTTGGTGTACAGGAAGCTCTGAAGCCCCTCCTTTTCAAAGGAGGGTTTGGGGTGGTTTCCCTCGTCGAAAAATGGCACTCTGGTTTTTCACCACTGACCATCCGCTCCGCCCCCAATTCGCTGACGCGAGCGATGCTGCGCATCGCCACCACCCCAAACCCCTCCTCTAAAGAGGAGGGGCTAGTAGCCGTCCCCCTTGCCATGCCTTAATCGCCCGCTTAACTAGGTTCAAAACAGACAAGGAGCGGATGAATGACGGAAACAAGGCGCTGCATGGGATCTTCCATTGCCCACTGGGCGGCGAAGACGCCGGACAATATCGCCATTGATGATCCGGACGGCCTGGTCAGCTATGCCGAGCTCGACCGCCGCGTCACCGCTTATGCGCGCGCCTTCACCGGTGCCGGCCTGGGCAAGGGCGACCGCATCTGCTGGCTTGGGAAGAACAGCGGCCTCTATTTCACCCTGTTCGCTGCTGCCAGCCGCGCCGGCATGGTGATCGCGCCAATCGGCTGGCGGCTCGCCGCCCCCGAGGTCGCCTATGTGCTGAAAGACACGCGCGCGCCGCTGCTGATCTGCGAACCGGAATTCGCCGAGGTCGCAAAAAAGGCGGCGCAGGACGCGCCCGACACCAAGACCATCCTCTGCACCAAACCCGGCACCGACCTGCCGACGCTGGCTGATTTTGTCGCCGACACCACCCCCGGCGATCTGCCCGAGACCGACCCGGCGGAAGGCGTGCTGCAACTCTATACATCAGGCACCACCGGCAACCCCAAGGGGGCCGTGCTGACCAATGACAATCTGTTCAAGCTGCGGCCGCTGGTCGAGGACAAGCCGGAACATGCCTGGATCGACCTGAAACCCGGCGACAGCACGCTGGCGGTCATGCCCTGCGCCCATATCGCCGGTTCCGGCATCGGCCCGATCGCCTTCTACAATGGCGCGACGATGATGGTGATCCCGGAATTCCATCCCGACAAGGTGCTCGACTGCATCGACAAGGGGCTCAACCAGTTCTTCCTCGTGCCCACGGCTTTGCAGATGCTGGTCAACTGGCCGCGCGCGAAGGACACCGATTTTTCCAGCGTCCGCAGCGTCACCTATGGCGCCGCGCCGATCCCGCTGGAACTGCTGCGCCAGTGCCTGCAGACCATGCCCAAGGCGCTCTTCTGCCAGCAATATGGCATGACCGAGACCACCGGCACCATCTGCATATTGCCGCCCGAGGATCATGACCCGGCCGGCAACGAGCGGATGCGCGGCATCGGCATTGCGCTGCCCGGGGTCGAGCTGAAGATCGTCGACGAGAACCGTCAGGAAGTCCCGCCCGGCATTATCGGCGAAATCGCCACCCGTTCCGGCCTCAACATGCTGCATTATTTCAACAATCCGGAGAAGACCGCCGAGACCGTCGACGCCGACGGCTGGCTCTATACCGGCGATGCTGCGGTGATGGACGAGGACGGCTATTTCTACATCAAGGACCGGGTCAAGGACATGATCATCTCCGGTGGCGAAAATGTTTACCCGGCCGAGGTCGAGAACGCGATCTTCGGCCATCCGCAGGTCAACGAAGTCGCGGTGATCGGCATCCCGGACGAAAAATGGGGCGAGGCGGTGAAAGCGGTCGTGTCGCCCAAGCCGGATGCCGGCGAGGTCGACACCGACAGCATCATCGCCTGGGCCCGCGAACGGATTGCCGGGTTCAAGGTGCCGAAGACGGTCGATGTCATCCCGGAACTGCCAAGAAACGCGTCGGGCAAAATCCTGCGGCGGGAACTGCGCGCGCCTTATTGGGAGGGACAGGAGCGCGGCGTGAATTGACGATGAGCTGGAAGACAAAGTGCACGTGACGCCGGCTTTCCGGATGTCGCAGACTTCATTCGTAGAACGCTAGACATTCCCATGGCAGGGCGAATGGAACGGCTCAAGATATGGGCTCAGGCACTGAAGCGGGACGTCATTGCCATCTGGATCGCCGCTCGCAGTGGCCGTACCCCCTGGATTGCAAGGCTTCTGGCCGTCTGCGTGGCGGCCTATGCGCTGAGTCCGATCGACCTTGTTCCGGACTTCATTCCTGTTATCGGCTATCTCGACGATCTGATTCTCCTGCCCCTGGGAATTGCGCTCATTGTCCGGCTCATTCCGCCGCAGTTGATGGCGGAATTCCGTGACGAAGCCTTGCTGCGATCGGGTCCTCCAAACAGCAATATTGCGGCGGCTCTGGTTGTTCTGGTCTGGATCGTGATTCTGGTCCTGTTGGGAGATTGGATGCTCAAGAAAGTCGGCTAGCCATTGATTGCTGCCATCCGTCATGTTGCCAGCCCCACTGAGCGCCATCTCTTTCGCCTCTCCATTAACACACAGGTCATAATCCCCGCGCTACATACACCTCCGATGACCGTCCGAAATATCCTCCGCATCCTGTTCTGGCTGTTGCTCGGCGTCATCCTCGTCATATCGCTGATGCCGGCCGGAGAGGCGCCGACGGTCTTTGCCAATGACAAGTTCAACCACGGCTTGGCCTTTTTCACCTTGTCGCTAATGGCCCGGCTGCTGTGGGCGCGCAGCCATGCGGCGATGCTGTTCGTTCTGCTGATGGCCTTCGGCGGCGGCATCGAGCTGCTGCAGGGGGCAATGGGTTTCGGACGCGACGCCGACTGGATGGATTTTGCCGCGGATATGGTCGCCATCCTGCTCGGACTATTGGCGGGAAAATTATTCTGGAGCCTGACCGGCAAGCGCCTGCTCATCGAATGAATCTCCCGGCGGCGCATGGACGGGCGTGATATGGCAGGCCAATCCGGTCAGAACCAGAATCTGACCCCCACCACATAATTGGTAACGCTCGCATCCTCTCCGGCAGCCCGCGCATAATCGCGGCTGCCGCCCAGCTTCCACTCCTGCTCAATGCCGACATAGGGCGCGAATTCGCGGGCGATTTCGTAGCGCAGACGCAGGCCCATCTCAATATTGTCAATGCCCGACCCGATGCCCAGTTCCGGGATATCCTGCGCCGACAGATTGGCCTCGGCGCGCGGTTGCAGGATCAGCCGCTGGGTCAGCCGCTGGTCATATTCCGCCTCGATTCGCGCCGTCAGATCGCCCTTGTTCGACAGAAAGGCCGCCGCATCGACCTCGAACATATAGGGCATCAGGCCCTGCACGCCGACCACCGCATGGGTGCGGGCGGGGCCGGTCAGGTCCTGCCGGACACCGGCCTGCAGATCGAAAAACGGCCCGATCGCGCGGCTGTAAAGCGCCTGCAGCTCGGCCTGCTCGATCGGTTCGCCGAAACTGCCTTCGCCCTCGCTCTTGAACCAGAATTTGTCGAGATCGCCGCCATAATAGCCCTGAACGTCCCACAAATAGCCGTCCTTGCCCTGGCGCATGCGCAGTTCGGCCCGGTCACCCTGGAACCAGAAGAGCTGCATATTGCCATGCTCGTCATAGACGGCTTCCCGCGACGCGCGCATCGCCTCGGCGCCCCAGATCGCGTCCGCTGCGTTCGGCGGGCCGCTTTCCGCAATGGAGACAGTTGCTGGCGCGGCGGTGCCATGGTCCATCTTGCCATGGTCCATGGACGAATGATCCATTGGCTCTGCCGTTTCTTCGGCTTCACCCATCTTGCCATGGTCCATCTGGCTGTGGTCGACTTCCGGCTCCGCCACATCCGCCGCCGGCATCTGGTGCATGCTGTGGTCCATCGCGCCATGATCCTGCGCCATCAGCGGCGTTGCCACAGTCAATGCCGCCATAGTCGCTCCAAGAATCCGCACCATCATGCATCCCCCGGAAAGGCGACGCTGACCATCTGCATCATCCCGGCGTGCATATGGTAGAGCAGATGGCAGTGGAAGGCCCAGTCGCCCGGTTCGTCGGTAGTCACGTCGAAGGTGGCGCTGCTGCCCGGCTGGACGATCACGGTGTGTTTTTTCGGCTGGTAATGGCCCTGGCCGTTGACCAGCTCGAAGAACATGCCGTGCAGATGGATCGGATGCGCCATCATCGTGTCGTTGACCAGCTTCACCCGCACCCGCTCGTTATGGGCAAAGCGGATCGGGTCATCGCCGACCGCGCTGAATTTCCTGCCATCGAACGACCACATATAGCGTTCCATATTGCCGGTCAGATGCAATTCCATCTCGCGGTCCGGCGCGCGCTTGTGATGATCCATCGCCAGCGATTTCAGCATCCGGTAATTGAGCACCCGGTGCGGCACATCATCCAGCCCCAGACCGGGATAGCCCGTCCGGTCCTGCGGGTTCATCGCCACCATGTCGATGCCCGGTCCGACCTTGACGCTGGCGGGCAGCAGGCTGGTATCGCGCATGTTCATGCCGCCGCTCATGTCCATTGCGGCCATGTCATCGCCGCCTGTCGCGGCGGCCGGCGCCGGCATTGCGTGTCCCATGGCTGCATGATCCATCTGGCCATGATCCATAGGTGCATCGGCCTTGGTGCCGTGGCTGCCATGATCCATCCCGCCATGGCCCATATCGACCATCGACAGCAGCGGCGGATCGCGTAGGGCAGGAAATTCGGCCTTGCGTCCCGGCTGCGAAGTAAGAGAAGCCTGCGCCATGCCGCTGCGATCCATGCTCTCCGCCGCCAGCGCAAAACTGCCCGCCTCGGTCGGCGTGACAATCACATCATAGGTCTCGGCCACCCCGATCTGCAATTCGTCGACCGCGACCGGCTGCACATTCTGGCCGTCCGCCTGCACCACCGTCATCGGCAGGCCGGGCAGGCGGATATTGAAGAAGCTCATCGCGCTGCCGTTGATGATCCGCAGCCGCACCCGCTCGCCGGGAGTGAAGGGCAGCTCCAGCCCGTCATCCGGCCCGTGGCCGTTGATCAGATAGGTATAGGTCGGTGCCGAGACATCGGCGATATCGGTCGGCATCATCCGCATCCGCCCCCACATCAGCCGCTCTTCCGCGCTGAGTGGATAATCGTCACTCGCGCTAGTCTTCTGCATGCTGAAATAGCCTTCGGCAACCTTCAGCTTTTTCATGATGCTATGCGGGTGCATTGGCGTGAATTCGCTCAGCAGGATGATATGCTCGCGGTCATATTGCACCGGATCGGTTCCGGCAGGATCGATGATCAGCGGGCCATAATGGCCGGCCTGTTCCTGCAGCCCGCTGTGGCTGTGCCACCAGTAGGTGCCGTACTGGCGCGGGGTCAGCGGCACGTCAAAGCGCGCACCCGGCTTGATCCCGGGAAAGCTGATCCCCGGCACGCCGTCAAACTGAAAGGGCAGGAGCAGGCCGTGCCAGTGCACCGAACTGTCGACGTCCAGCATATTGTGGACGGAGAGGATCGTCTGCTCGCCTTCCTTCAGCCGGATCAGCGGCCCCGGCACCGTGCCGTTGACCGCGATCGCATGGCCCGACCGACCGCCGGTGGCAAAATTGCCCTCGCCAATATGCAGATCAATTTTCGCGCCCGAAAGCTCGTGAATTCCCTTGCGCACGGAACCACCATTGTGGCCGCTCATCTTGCCCGTCGCCCAGGCCGGCATCGGCAGGGCGGCCATGCCGCTCAGCGCCGCGAGCGAGCCGATCATCGAGCGGCGGGAATATTTCATCTTGGATTTCCGCATGGCGTCATATATACCTCCATAGGGTACCAAGACAAGAGGGAATACATGGCCAAAGGTGCAGTGGACCAGAAAATAAACCGGCTGCGGCGGATCGAGGGACAGGTGCGCGGCATCGCCCAGATGATCGCCGACGACCGCTATTGCATCGACATTTTGCACCAGGTGCAGGCGGTGAAATCCGCGCTGGCCAAGGTCGAGAGCCAGATCCTGAAAGACCATGCCGCCTGCTGCGTCAGCGAGGCCATCGCGACCGGCAGCCCGAAGGAACAGAAAGAGAAGTTCGAGGAACTGATCGACCTGTTTGAAAAGGTGAAACGCTGATCGCAATGGCGGTCATTTTGAAAGGGAATAGACAATGATTGGAGCGATCGCGAAATCGATGCGGGACTCAAGCGCGGCCGGACTGTTGCTGCTGTCACTGGCGGCCTGTTCGACGGCGGCGCAGGCAGCCAGCTATACCATGTACCGCGATGCCGGTTGCGGCTGCTGTCTGGAATGGGCGGATCACGCCGCGGACGGCCTTGATGCCGAAGTGAAAGCCGAAAATGCCGACATGGCGATGGTCAAGGACCTGCACGGCGTGCCGGGCAATCTGCGCTCCTGCCATACGATGATCGTCGAGGGCTATGTCATCGAGGGCCATGTCCCGGCCGAAGCGATCCGCAAGTTGCTGGGTGAAAAGCCGGACAATGTCACCGGCCTCGCGGTTCCCGGCATGCCGGTCGGATCGCCCGGCATGGAACATGGTGACCACAAGCAACCCTATCAGGTGATCGCCTTCGGTCCCAAGGGCCAGCGCGTTTTCGCCAGCTACAATTGACGGGAATACCCCCAGAGGATCGCACTCAAAAGGAGATCGAGATGACCGAGGCCGTTTCACGCGATAATGGCAACGGTCATGGCCCCGAAGATGGTGCCGGGCCGGTCAAGGACCCGGTCTGCGGCATGACGGTCGATCCCGGCAAGACCGAACATCACGCGCGCCATGCGGATCAGGACTATCATTTCTGTTCCGCCGGCTGCCGGACCAAATTTGTCGCCGATCCCGACCATCATCTCTCGCCGGATCGCGCCGCGACACAGGAAGATGTTCCTGAAGGCACGATCTACACCTGTCCGATGCACCCGGAAATCCGGCAGCAGGGCCCCGGCTCCTGTCCGATCTGCGGCATGGCGCTGGAACCGGAAACCTTCTCGCTCGATAGCGGCCCCGATCCCGAATATGTCGACATGCGCCGGCGCTTCTGGATAAGCGCGGTCTTTTCGCTGCCCTTGTTCCTCTACGCCATGGGCGACATGATCCCCGGCCGGCCGTTCGAATCCTGGTTCGATCCCGGCACCGCGACCTGGATCCAGCTGCTGCTGGCCTCGCCGGTCGTGCTCTGGGGCGCCTGGCCCTTTTTTGTCCGCGCCGTCCAATCGATCAGGACCATGAACCTCAACATGTTCACGCTGATCGGGCTGGGCGTGGTCGTGGCTTATGGCTTCAGCCTGGTCGCGACCTTCTTCCCGAGCGCCTTTCCCGCCGCCTTTCGCGGCCCTGACGGTCAGGTTGCCGTCTATTATGAAGCCGCTGCGGTGATCACGACGCTGGTATTGCTCGGGCAGGTGCTCGAACTGAAGGCGCGCGGCCAGACGTCCAGCGCCCTGCGCGCGCTGCTCGAACTGGCGCCGCCGGTTGCGACGCGGGTCAACCCGGACGGTTCGGAAGAAGAAATAGCGCTCGATCAGGTGCAGCCGGGCGACCGGCTGCGCGTCCGGCCGGGCGAGAAGATTCCTGTCGACGGCACCATCGTCCGGGGCAAGAGCACGGTCGACCAGGCAATGATCACCGGCGAGCCGCTGCCGGTCCTCAAAGCCGAAGGCGACAGCATCACCGGCGGTACGGTCAACCAGACGGGCAGCTTCGTGATGACCGCCGAACGCGTCGGCAAGGACACGCTGCTGGCCAAGATTGTCCAGATGGTTGCCGACGCCCAGCGCAGCCGCGCCCCGATCCAGAAACTCGCCGATACAGTGGCAGGCCTCTTCGTTCCCGCCGTGGTGCTGGTCGCTCTGGCAACCTTCGTGGTCTGGGCGCTGTGGGGACCGGAGCCGGCGCTCGCCTATGGGCTGGTCAACGCGGTCGCGGTGCTGATCATCGCCTGTCCCTGTGCGCTGGGTCTCGCAACCCCGATGGCGATCATGGTCGGCACCGGCAAGGGCGCGCAAAACGGCATATTGATAAAGAATGCCGAGGCGCTCGAGACGTTCGAGAAGATCGACACCATCGTCGTCGACAAGACCGGCACGCTGACCGAGGGCAAGCCCAAGCTGGTCTCGGTCGAGCCGGAAAGCGGCCTCGATAGCGATCAACTGCTCGCATGGGTCGCCGCGATCGAACGGGCCAGTGAACATCCGCTGGCCGCCGCTATTGTTGCCGGCGCGCAAGACCGGAATCTGAGCCTTGCGTCCGCCAGCGATTTTCAATCCGTCACCGGCGAGGGCGTGGAAGCCACGGTCGATGGACGGCGGATCGCGATCGGCAATGAAAAATTGATGGCACGGCTGGGCGCAACCAGCGCGGCGCTGGCGGCCAAGGCGGAGGATGGCCGCTCGCAGGGCCAGACGGTGATGTTCGTTGCGGTCGACGGCGAGGCGGCGGGCCTGATCGGTGTCGCGGACCCGATCAAGGCCAGCTCGAAAGAGGCGATCCGGGCGCTGCACAGGGCCGGCATCCGGGTGGTCATGCTGACCGGCGATGCCGAAGCCACCGCCCAGGCGGTCGGCCGGATGATCGGCATCGACGAAATCCACGCCAATGTCTCGCCCGAAGACAAGCACCGGGTGATCAGCGAGCTGCAGGCGGCCGGCCGGCGGGTTGGCATGGCCGGCGACGGCATCAACGACGCGCCGGCGCTGGCGAAAGCGGACATCGGCATTGCCATGGGCACCGGCACCGACGTCGCCATGGAAAGCGCCGGCATCACCCTGGTCCAGGGCGATCTCGGCGGCATCGCCAAGGCGCGACGGCTCAGCCAGCTAACGATGGGCAATATCCGGCAGAATCTGTTCTTCGCCTTTTTCTACAATGCGCTCGGCGTGCCGCTGGCGGCGGGCATTTTATATCCCTGGTTCGGCCTGCTGCTCAGCCCCATGATCGCCGCCGCCGCGATGAGCCTGTCCTCGGTATCGGTGATCGGCAACGCGCTGCGGCTGAGGAGGAAATCGCTATAGAGGAGGCCGTCAGGCGGAACTCCGAAATAGCTGGCAA
>Ga0075467_10001547_pt1 | contig 18992 bp, 15 predicted proteins | sample DEB08_DNA_9_FD_75067 | JGI IMG/M metagenome (GOLD analysis project Ga0075467, IMG submission 75067) | Aqueous microbial communities from the Delaware River and Bay under freshwater to marine salinity gradient to study organic matter... | ecosystem: Environmental > Aquatic > Marine > Coastal ... | reverse complement strand
CGGTCGAATTTTCGGGACCGCTCGCAGAAGCAAATATTAATATTAATGCGACAACTTCTGGCGACTCATGGATGAACATTCCACTGACGACTTCGAGCAGTGCTAAAGCCGCTAACTTCATTGAGTTCATCAATCCAAAAGATACCGCAAAGAACGATAAGCAAGTTAACTTCTTTGGAGCAAACCTAAAATTAGAACTCAATGTCACGCCTCAAGCAGAAATCTCTTTGATTTTCGATGAGTCCGTAGGGGACATTATGCGTGCCAGAGGCAAAGGTAATTTAGCTATTAATGTTACCAATAAAGGCGAATTTACGATGTTTGGTACATACGAGGTGGTGTCCGGAGAATATTTATTCACTTATTCTGCGGGTTCATTTTTGAGTATCAATAAGCCGTTTACCGTCAAAAGAGGCGGGACAATCACTTGGGACGGTAGCCCTTATACCGCACAGATAAACATTGATGCGGCTTATAAAGATTTAAGGACGTCGCCGTATAATTTGATTTTGGAATACTTAACAACTGATGACCAAATTGCGGCAGCACAACGAGCAACCGATGTAGAATTACTTATGGAATTGAGAGGTGATTTGATGAAACCTGACATTAATTTCGATATCCAATTTCCTAATCTTAACCAAAATATACAAGGTCTCGTAGATAGTAAAATGCGGACACTTAAAGCCGATAAAAATGAGTTAAATCGTCAAGTTTTTGGTTTGGTTGTTCTAAAATCGTTTCTACCAAACGAAGGTGGAAATGCCAGCATTGGTACGATTACAAACACTTATGTCAATACGGTAAGTGAAATGTTATCTAATCAATTATCACTTTATGTAACGGGTTTAGTTTCTGAAATTGTAACTGATTTTGATTTTTTAACTGGTGTCGATTTTGATTTTGATTATCAACGTTCGGCGGAAGCCACCCTGAATAATCCAAATGATGCAACCGACATCACGAATCAAGTTCAATTTAATACTCGCTCAAGTTTATCTATTTTTGATAGCGAATTTATTGTTGGTGCAGGAGGCGGTGTTGAAAATTCAGCTACTAACGGAACTTACTTCACCGGCGATTTTATCGTAGAATACGTTCTTTCGGACGATGGCCGATTGAGATTAAAAGCATATCGTCGTTCTGAGCCAGATATCACCGGTAATCGGATTCAAACTGGAATCGGTGCGTCTTATAGCATAGAGTTTGACTCTTTTAGAAAAAAGAAAAAGCAAAACAAGCCACAACCGATTTTACCAAGTACCATTCAGTAATGACCAACAATCAAAACTGAAAGGTCATGTTATAAACGAGCAATTGATTATCATGCTACGGCGTAGATTTTCTATTAAATAACCGTTCACAAATAGGCGTAATGAATATTAAAATACTGCTATTATCTTCTCTATTGCTATTAATTTTCAATTATAATAATGATGAATCTGACAAGCAAGATGCTTCAATGGTTTCAATGTACTCAAAAGATATGCCCGAGCAGGAAATATCAGAAGCTGAAAAACAAAAGTTATTAGAGGCAACTGGAAAAGATGTCGAAGCATTATCGTTTATGGAGTTTCAAAATTTGATTAAATCAAACGATAAAGACAAACTATATATTTATAATTTTTGGGCAACTTGGTGTAAACCTTGCGTAGAAGAAATTCCTCATTTCGAATCACTTGCTATGACTTACCCCGAAAAAGTCAAAGTTATTTTTGTGAGCTTAGATAACCCAGCAAAAATTCAAGAGAAAGTCCAACCCTTCGTTAAAGAAAAAGGAATTACGTCCGAGGTTATCTTATTAAAAAACTTTGGCGATGAACAAATTGCTGCAATCAACAAAGACTGGGATGGAGCAATTCCGGCTTCTTTATTTGTCAATCATCAAAAAGGCGTGAACGATTTTCGCCAACAATCCTTTACAGCTGAAGAATTAAAAACGGCCTTAACTCCGTATTTAGTCATGATAGATTAAAGCGTTCAAATGCATTATTTTGAATAAACAAAGGCTTGATTTTTAGATAAAAATCAAGCCTTTGTAATTCTTAACTCGCACAAATTTATTGAGCTTTTTTTATGAAAATAATTATAACCTTAAAGTTTTATCATATTCTAAAAAATAACTTTCTCCCAAACTTACCAAGATAAAACCAGCTTTTTGCTCTTCGCAAACCTCCTTAATTAACTCGCAAGCTGCTCGAACATTTGCTTCGTCTAAGTGCGAAAATGGCTCATCTAAGAACAGCACATCAAAGGGTTGACTCAACGCTCGAATAATTGCAATTCGTTGTCTTTGACCATAAGACATCGTGCCACAAGTCTGCCCCAAAATCGTATCAACGCCCAAGCGTCTGGCCATAGCTTTGATTTGTTCGATTGACTTTGTATTAGTCAATTCAGCCTTCAATTGAATATTTTCCAGGCCTGATAAATTCAAAAATAAGCGTAAATCTTGAAACACAATTGCTATATTTTCTTGACGAATCGTCGCCCAATTATCTAACCCCAAACGCTTAACATCTTGATTATCAAGCTCAAGTTGTCCATTATAATCTTTTCGCAAACCATACATGGCATGCAAAAAAGTCGATTTCCCCTTTCCAGAAGCAGCCGTCACTAAGTACCGTTTGCCTTTTTCAATTTTTAGACTTGTTGCCCAAATATTCGATTGTTCCATCAAAGCTGGAGGAATCGGTTCGGGCTGCACATTATTCAGTTGAAACATTTAGTATTAGTTTTACAGTGTGAGTAGTTTGAGTAGTTCTTAGCGCATTAAAACCGCTCAAACTACTCAAACTAAAAAAACTAAAAATTTACATTTCCACATCGTCCGCTTCCCATTCTGCTTCCCATGCTTTGCGTTCTTTTTCTGCTTCAAGATAAGATTCATTAAGACCTTCGATTAAGACTTGAAGTGCATTTTTTGATTTATCCGTCATTGTGATTGTAGAAGATGATTCCTCCCAACCGATTGAATATTGCATTGTTTCCATGCCGCCAGTATTCATTCCCATCGGACTCATTCCGGCAAAGCCTTCTGCTGCACTGGCGTAGTCCACATACATTCCAAAAACGCCATTCGCACTATCGTATCTTGCCTTACTCACTCTTTCTGACTTACTCAATTCACCATTTTCTATTTTCGAAATATAAGCCATATCGTTAGAGAAAATCATCACTTTTCCATCAATAATCATTTTCGCTGAAGGCATTCCCATACCACCAACGACATAACTATTATCACTTTCTTTACTAAGGATTCCCATCGCTTCTGCTTTATTCAAAATCTCATCAAAAGCCTTTCTATCACCAATTTTCAACGTTACGACACCTACCGGCTCATCACTATTTTTTTGAGCATTCAACACCATAGCCATATCACCGTCAATTGCTTTCGCAATATCATTTGTAGTCAATCCGACAGCATTCATATATGAATCCGCCATTCCGTTGACATTTTTATCCTTTAATAATTGATTGATACCTGCAAAATTTAACTTTCCAGTCATTAACATGACCAAATTATCTTCCGGCAAATATTCAGAAAAATCTGTGTTCGATCCTTCACCAAAAATCATTTTCAAATCTGACTTTAAACCCTTTGATAATTCAGAATTAGCTTGACTTACAATTTCTCCATTTTTAAAATCTGTGTATCCCGAAAATTTATTATTTTTTAAATCATCTTTACTAATAAACATCTCACTCATCGCCAGTTCATCTTCAAATATCTTCACAATAGATGAACTTGAAAAATAATAACTAATATCGTGATTACCGCCTAATGCTTTCGCTGCATCCTTATTATCTGCAATTGATGATTTTCCATCGAATACCTCTGTCAACAATTTCGATACCGCTTTATCATCATTATATTCGTCCATAATCGCACCGACAAATCCAATCGTACCGTCCCAAGCGACCACACTTTCATTATTAACGGCATACTGATATCCTTTGCCTTTTTGAGCGTCCATGTCAGATTCTTTGACCAATGCCTCAAAATCATCTTGATTTGCAATTTTGAAAGTAAAACCTAATAAACCGTTATTTTTACTCTCCATATTCATAAAGAAATACGCATTTTCATTCAAGTCAACACCTGATTTTTCAGGACTTTCTAAGATTTTTGCCATCGTTTCGCCTTGTTGACGAGCCGCCTCTGCAACCATATCTTTATAAAAATCCATTTCTTTCACAGCGTCCATATCCGCTTTATCCATCAAGTTCTTTAAATTGATGCCGACAACCATTGCCGAATTTTCAGGTACAGCAGATGCTGCTGTTTCGCCTAATTTCGCTGATCCTAAACTGCCACTATTACAAGCAAAAAGTCCCATCATTGCAACAGCACACACTACAACTAACCAAATATTTTTCATTTAACTGATTATTTTTTATGATAAAATTTTCTATTAATAAAACATCTCAAAAGTGCCTATAATCGTAGCGCCTCCAAAATTCGATAGATAAAAAAGGTTTTTTGTACGACCAAAAACGATTAAACTAACCTTACCACAAACAAGTTATTAAGTGGACATATTGAATCTTTCGAATAGCTTATTTTCTACTCATAATCAATAAAATCACTCACTCGATGACTATTCCGTACCAAAAACCGAAATCGCTTGAATAACTACTTTTCCATCTTCATTCAAAACCTGATGTGTATAGGTATCATCTTGATTATCAATTGCTTGTACAGTTAGGCTTTCGCCCAATGTAGCCTCCGATTTCATAATAATATCCATACTTTTTACCGACTGTGTCTGATGCACAATAGTTGGTAGCTCCTCCAAAATCCAACGAAAATAATGAATATGATTCACATGATTATTAGTATCTAGACAGAACCATTTTACAGCTACTTTTGACTGAAAATCGGCTTCTTTTATTTTTGGAATTTTTCCTTTTGCAATAGGTAATCGTTCTTTTTCAATATTGATTTCTTGTACCATTTCCTTCAAAAAATCAGGAACAATAGACAAACGACGGGTTTTTACATTCACCAAAAGCCAAGTTGAAGTCGCTTGAGCAATGAGTTCATTATTCGCATTATATAATTGCAAATCTCGATAAAAAAAATATTTGTCAAACCCCGAAGGAAAGGTTTTGACCGTGACGGTTTCATGCAGTTTTGGATAATCAAAAACTTCGATTTTCATACGATTCAACACCCACATCAGGTCGTACTTAAGCATTTCCTCCCCTGTAATGTTCAAATCAATCACATGAAGCCACGCAGCTTCTTGAAAGTAATTCACTAAGTTATGAAATGCGACTTTTCCATTAACATCAATCTCGTTGGCACGTACTTGAAAACTTGCTATTTTGTAAAATTTAGACATAATTCTGGTTACTGGTATTTTATTGCTGCTTACTGGCCACAACTTACTTGCGGCCAGTAAGCAGTTTTTAGAACATATAAATCGTTCTGAAAGACAAGGATTTTAAAACATAAGGTTGACCAAAAGTTGGCGAATTTTTATGATCAACGATTGAAAACGGTGAATAAGAATACCGTGCTTCTACGCCCCATTTTCCGAAAAAATACCCAATTCCTGCTAATAAACTCGCATTGTTTTGGTTAAAATTAGTGCCTTCTAAATCTATTAAATCTATTTCGTCAACAGTAATTTCCCTTAATTGAACAATCCGACTGTAAGAAATTCCTGCATTCAGCATGAAACCGCCATCTATATAGTTCATCATAAGCGGAATCTCAACATAATCAAGACTAAATCGAGTAAATGCACCATAAATAATTGTTTCATCAGCAGAGCTTCGGCTACCCTTTTGAGTATATAAGACCTCGACACTCGGTCGCCAACGTTCTGCAATTTCTACGGAAACCGTTGCGCCCGCCACTAAACCGAACTTATTGTAACCTGCTAATAAATCTCCATCAATTTGAGAGGCGTTGAATCCACCGATAAGACCAGCTCTGAACGTGCCTTCTTGTGCAAAACTCAAAAATGGAATGGTCAATATTAAAAAACTAAAAAGTAAGCGTTTCATATTTTCACTGTTATGAGTTGCGAGTTACAGGTTGTAGGTCTTATCGTTCTTACGATTATTAACAACTCATAATTCACAATTTATTATTTTATTAAATATTCTTTTAGATAACGATATTTGCAACTAAACTGACTGTTAAGTATTAAATATTAACTATTGTATCAACAATATTCCGATAATTAATACTTAACAGTTGACAGTTCATATTGATGTTAAAATATACAAATTATACACTCAAAAAGTTTGAAGCGATTTTTGAAGAGTTGCAATATACGATTCGTTATGAAAAAGGTAGTTTTCAATCCGGTTATTGCATGGTCAAAAATCAAAAAATCGTTATTATCAATAAGTTTTTTGATACGGAAGCAAAAATAAACTGTTTAATCGACATCTTAGATACAACTGAAATCGATAAAACAGAACTAACGAAAAAATCTCAAAAGTTTCTCCTCGAAGTTGTACCGCAATACATTGAACAGAAAAAGTAAAATGTCCTAATATGCAACTATTAGCGTCTTCAATAATTATTAGAATATTCAAACAGTCAAACATTCATACATAAAATGAAAATCACCTTTTTAGGAACGGGAACATCACAGGGTGTTCCGATTATCGGTTGTGATTGTAACGCGTGTTTGTCGAAAGACGACAAAGATAAAAGGTTGCGTTGTGCAATAATGGTGACTCTAGATGATGGTAAAAATATCGTCGTCGATACCGGCCCTGACTTTCGTCAACAAATGTTACGAGAAAAAGTACAAGATGTCGAAGCCGTATTGATTACACACGAACACAATGACCATATTATCGGAATTGACGACGTGCGGCCGATTAATTTTAAGCATCGAAAAGATATGCCTGTTTATGCCGTTGAACGAGTAATTCAAAACTTGCGAGAACGATTTAAGTATGTTTTCGCTCCGAATCCTTATCCAGGTATTCCTCGACTAAATCTACTTCCGATGCACAAATCTCAACCTTTTAAAATCGCAGGACAACGTATTATTCCGATTGAAGTAATGCATTACAAACTGCCAGTTATTGGTTTTCGATTCAATGATTTTACATATTTGACGGACATTAAAACGATTTCGGACGAAGAATTAGAAAAAGTGAAAGGGACGAAAATTCTTGTCTTAGGTGCTTTGCAACGACAGCAACATATTTCACATTTGACGATTGACGAAGCCATTGAGTTAGCTCAAAAAATCAATCCTGAAATGACCTATTTGACGCATTTAAGTCATCGTTTAGGAAAACATCATGATGTAATTAAAACCTTACCTAAAAATATTACGCTGGCGTACGATGGTTTGCAGTTACATATTTGATACCGAAAAACCTATAAAATTTTGAAAACTACTACGCTTATTTATGAAAACAGATAGTAATGAGGTTGCCTCAAAAGTACCAGTTTTATTGATTATAAATCTTATTTTATAAAAATAAAATTTGCTCCTAACCAATAAATCGATGTTTCCTGATTTTTGACACAACCTCACTCAAGCCTAATCAATATTTTCAAATTTCTATCACTTCGAGTGCATACAATCTTCGATATCCTTCGGTTCTACAGGAATATTTTTCATCATATTAATCGGGTCGCCGTCTGTCACTACAATATCATCTTCCAATCGAATACCAATACCTTCCTCACGAATATAAATCCCCGGCTCACAAGTAAACACCATTCCAGGCTGAATTTCTGCGAAGAAATTTCCGATATCATGGACATCTAACCCTAGATGATGCGATGTGCCGTGCATGAAATACTTTTTATACAACGGATTATCTTTTGATTGATTTTTAACGTCCGTTTTGTCCAGCAAACCGATTCGAATCAACTCGGATTCCATAATTTTACCCACTTCTTTATGATATTTATCAACTGTTGTTCCTGGTCGAAGCATTTGTGTTGATGCTCGCATGACGTTCAGCACCGCTTTATACACTTTTTTTTGCCGCTTCGTAAATTTTCCATTTACAGGAATCGTTCGAGTCATATCTGCGGCATAATTCGCATATTCTGCCCCAAAATCCATCAATAATAAATCGCCATCTTTACATGGTCGGTTGTTTTCTACATAATGCAACACGCAAGCATTTGCACCACTGGCGATGATCGGCTCATAGGCGTGACCTGTCGCACCATTTCGAATAAACTCATGGGTCATTTCCGCTTCGATTTCGTATTCCATCACGCCAGGTTTCGTGAATTTCATCACTCTACGAAATGCTTTTTCGGTCAAATCCACCGCTTTTTGGATTGCACCAATTTCAATATCAGATTTAATCATTCGCAGTTGTTTCATAATCGGTTGCGAACGTTCAATACGATGAAACGGAAAAGTACGCTTAATATCTTCTAAAAATCGTATATCTTTAGAGGGGACAGCCGAACGAAAGCGAGTATTTTCATTGCCATTTAAATAAATAACTTTCGATAAAATTAACATTTCTGTCAAAACTCTATCCATATCTTCGAGCCAATACACGGACTGAATCCCCGATACTTTTCGGACTTCCTCTTTTGTATATTTTTCACCTTCCCAAATCGCAATTTTCTCATTTGTCCGCTTCGTAAAGACAACTTCTCGCCATTTTGGATTCACACAATCTGGAAATAAAGCTATAACGACTTCTTCTTGATCCAACCCCGAAAGGTAGTATAAATCAGCATTTTGACGAAACTTGTGATACGCATCTCCACTTCGAGGCATTAAGTCATTGGCATGAAAAACAGCAATCGCCCCTGGTGCTAAATGTTGGATAAATCGCTTTCTATTTTGTTTAAATAATTTTGATGAAAGTGGTTTGTACTTCATGTAGTTCGTAATTTTTTAGTTATTTTAAATTAAAATCAACCGCTAAATATACATTTTATTTGATTAGAAATAATGGCTTTAGCACATTGATGCGCATCATTCTTAAAAACTAAAAATGCGAAATAACCAAAGTCATTTCGCATTTCCATTAATTTAATTATCAATCAAAAAATTACCTTCCTGTCGGGTCTTGTCCGATCCGATTTCCGGGTGGGTTATAACTACAAACGACGATAACACTACCGTCTGAACAAACGGCTTTTCCACAACCTACTTCTGTCGTGCGATACCAAATCATTTGTGTATAATGGCCAACCTTAATATAGTTTCGTGCCGTTACTTTTCCACCTTTCCAATAGGCTTTTTCACTTGCCCAAGCATCAGAAACGTAGGTAGGCGTGTAGCTGCCGCCGTATCCCCAAAATAAATTTTCCCCGTATTCACCCGAGGTGCTATGCTCTAACTCACAACCAGTCGTTGCCAGATGATTTGCCCATTTTTGAGCATATTGAGCAACTTTATTTGACCATTTTAGGTCGGCGACACCAACTTCTGCACGATAATAATTGTGCCGCTTGACCATTTCGTCGGCTTCTGCCTGAGAATAATCCGAACCGGTCGCCTTATTTTTTATGGTAACCTCATTAGAGGGTATCATACTGAAAATACCTAACAGCATGATAGCAATGTGTTTGATAAGCATGATTTGTCTGTTTTTGTTTAACACATAGTTACAACCTGTAATCACTATTATATCTTTTCAAAATTGTTAAGTATCGATTTAAAAGGTCGTACACTGCGTTATTTACTAATAGTTTGTTTTTCAATGATTTAACTTTAAAAATAATTGTATTATTGTGGCTATTAGATTAATAAATCCCTTTAAAAAAGAAAAATAAATGAAACAATCCATCAAACAATCCATCAAAAAACAATTCGCTTATTTCTTCATTTTATTGATTATTTTAATAATTATTGGAGCGACAACACAATCTTTGGGTTTTGTGGGTCAATATATTAAGGCAATTCCTTACGGTGATAAATTGATTCACTTTATGCTAATCGGTTCACTGGCTTACGTCGTCAATTTCTTGACGCATTTTCGGAGATTTACGTTTTTTAATCGAAAATGGCTCTTAGGCTCAACACTCATTTTTATCATAATGACAATTGAAGAATTTAGTCAAATATTTATCTCGACTCGAAGTTTTGATTTATTAGATTTGTCCGCCAATTATTTGGGAATTTTGACGGTGAGTTTAATCATTATCTCACAAGATAAAAGGTGAAAAGAGGCGAACAATTTAATAAATTAGACTGTTAAGAAAAACAAAAAAACATCATGCAATTATTACCGATATTTCCACTGCGTATGGTTGTCTTTCCGAATGAAAAAGTCAATCTCCATGTGTTTGAGCCACGATACAAACAGCTAATTCATGAGTGCCAAAATGATAATATTTCCTTTTGTATTCCTTTTTATAATAAAAATCGGCTGATGCCAACAGTCGCAGAGGTGCGCCTAACAGAAATCACAAAAATATACGAGGACGGAAAATTAGATGCTAAAACACAGGCCACTGAAAAAATTTATAACATAAAAGAAGTCCGCCAAAATCTACCTGACAAATTGTACTCTGCCGCTGTCGTAGAGCCTTTAGAATACAATTATGACGATAGAGATGCTTATTTAGCCTTGCAGATTCAAGAAAAAATGATTGTTTTATACGAACTCCTGAACATCAATAAAGAAATCCCGTCAATTGATGAATTGATGATGTTCAACTTCGGTCACTACTTGGGCTTCTCACAAATACAAGAATTTCAATTATTGACAATTACATCAGAAAAAGCCAGACAGGAATTTGTCTTTAATCATTTGGAAACCTTCATTCCGACTGTGCAAAAAATGCAAGAGCTACAACGAAAAGCTAAACTCAACGGACATTTTAAAAACTTACTGCCACCTGATTTCAAAATAACTGACTTATAAGCAATTTTCGAAATAGGAACGGTTCTATGATTTTTTACAAACCGTAAAAAACAAAAAAGTCATCTCCAAAGTATCGGAGATGACTTTTTTAAATAGAAAAAATCCAAAAAATCATTGTGTTATAAGCACGAGCCTTTCTGACTAACGCCTCAAACTTCGCTTTTTAACTCCACAATAATTTCATTTTTTCGATTTAATATTTCGTAAGGCGGATTGTATCCCAGTAGATAAAAACGATTCGTATATTCAATTCCATTTTTATCTAATTCTGCTATCAGTTTTTGCTTATATTTTTCAATTTCTTCGTCATTTGCCCAGCCTCCAAATCTAATCGCAGCGACGGTTTTAGCAGGTTCTTCTTTAAATTCTATTTGAGATTGATTCGGTCGTGGTAAGTTCTCTTTATTAAACTTTTGAGGTACCATAAACATCATCGTCATCGAGTCTTCTAAGGTCATCGCAACTGGTGAAGTCATGGCAATTTTTTCATTCGTTTCGTTACCTCCAAAAATATAACCTGCTAAAATTGAAAAGCCAGAACTCGACACCTTGCTGTATTCGTTAGAGGATAATTTTACAGCCGTGAATAAACTCGCTTCGTAATTCCGTATTTCAAAGTTATCGTATGTTTTTACGACTTTGAAAGGATATGTCTCGATGCTTTTTTGACTACTCATCGCAAATAATTGTATGGCGAGGAATGCCGCAACAACAATTCCTACTATTATTAAAATAACGTTCATTATTTTCATTTTTCTCTTTTTAAATTAGGTTGGTTAAACAGCAAAATATAGGTTTAGTTGTAATTTTAAATCGCTCTTAACAAATGGGTTAGAACCGAATACTCATTCTGTTTTTTGATAAAATTTCCCACTTGATACAACTTTTATATCATTTGTCTGCATTATTTTTCTAATCTTCAAACCTTTTCAATCGTTTAATTATTTATAATCTTATAACAATTCAAACCAAGATAAAATTAGCAATTATTTAGTTGATAATCAACTATTTACAATTAAAAAAATCACTTCTTGTAATTTGATTACAACATTTAAAAAACCAAAATATGCCATCAATGACAACCAATAAGATGATAAAACCGAGCTTTCGTGCCAGATTAATTTCAAGTATTCTAAAATTACTTAACGTCAAGAAGCAGTTAGAAAAACAAGTTATTAATAACCGACTTAACAAAACGAAAAAAGAATTTGTACCTAAAAAAATTATGCAACAATATTCGGTTGTCAACCAGACAGTCGAAACAAAATCGGTAGCGACTTTCGAAACAAAACAAGGTGGCACAAACACGCATTTAATACTGCTTCATGGCGGCGCTTATCTATTTGAAGCAGGTATGATTCACTGGACTTTCGCCCAAAAAATAGTTGATAAAATCAATTGTAAAATGACGCTAATCGATTATCCGTTAGCACCCGAACACGATTATAAAACGACGTATGCAATGGTGCAAAAATCCTATCAAACGCTTACTGAACAGTATCCAAACGATGATTTTATGCTAATCGGAGATTCTGCCGGAGCAGGTTTGGCGATGGGATTTTATCAACAATTACAAATTGAAAAAGTAGAAAAATTGCCATCTAAAATCATTTTACTTTCTCCATGGTTAGATTTGACGATGACTAACCCAGAAGCTAAAAAATATGAATCAACCGACTACCTTTTAACAATCAAAATGCTGCAAACAGCAGCGAGCTATTATGCAAAAGGTGACGACCAAAGTCAATATTTGCTGTCCCCTATCAATGGCGATTTAACGAATTTTCCTCCGACTTATATCTTTTATAGTGATACGGAATTATTCTGTGCAGATTGTAGAAAGTTAAGATCTATGGTTCGAGATAATCGCAATTTCGTATTTAAAGAATATCATAAAATGCAACATGATTGGGCAATGTTTCCTATTTCAGAAAGTAATCGTGTGGTCGAAGAAATTTGTGGCTTTATTGAATAAATATTTACTGACTTGCCAATTTATTTTGATAATAGAAATAATGCAACTATCTAATGAAACCCTTTTTATAAAAAATATCGGAGGGAATAGGTAACAAATTATCTACCTATTCCCTCGCAGAATCTTATTTAATCACTTTTGTAAACTACTTTGACCTCTTTTAAATACACATTTACTATCATGCTTTCGAATAAAATGTTGCATCACAAATATTCAATCATGCGATAGGTTTTGTCAGATGCGTTTTTGGTGACTACTCGCCTACACGACCAGCTTCATCTTCCAAACCGGTTTTACGCTTACGAGATTTCACATTTTGATTACCGAAGTCATAACCGATGCTCAAACTCACCCGACGACTATCCCAGCGACCGCTTCCTTCTGTATATAAACCGGCAAAATCCGAAAAGCCATCCCAACCTGTTTCATAAAATAAGTCATTGGCACTCAGTCGTACATTCAGTTGATCGTTTAAAAATTTACGTTGTAATCCTACATTCAAACTCCATGACGATTCATATTTAAAAACGCCACCCCAGACACCTGGCCCTGAATACCAACCTGAAATTTCTCCTTTGAAACCTTTTGGCAAATCAAAAGTTTGTTGTGTGTAAATATTGTATGTAAATGCTTTGACATCGACTACACGATTTTCGCCATAATCTGCTTGATTATTAATATAAGATGCACTAATATTGAAAAATGCACTCCATTTTTTAGAAAAAGAATGAGGAATCGCAGCGTTTGCACTATATACCTGCTGCTCCGCCAAATTTTCCCAAGTAATAAATCCTGCTCTCAAATCTTCCTCATCTGGCTCAAGTAGCCGAGTAATTTGATCAATTGTTTTGCTGTATGCTAATTTGAAATTGTAACGATATTTCAGCGTATAACCGATTTCAAAATTATTAACAATTTCAGGATTCAAACGTGGATTTCCTTTTTGATAAGACAATTCACTCAACCGAACATTAAAAGGATTCAATACATTATAATCAGGACGATTGATGCGACGACCGTAATTAAGGTTCAATACATGTGTCGGTTTGATTTGCCACGAAATACCGGCACTTGGGAAAAATTGTAAATAATTTAACTCAACAGGTGCTTCGCTCAACGCTGCAATAAATGTTTGTAAATCACCAATTGCATCGGTTTGTTCTGCCCGCAAACCTCCCGAAACACTCACTTTGTCATTGATTTTACGATTGTAATTGACATAACCAGCATACACCAGTTCGTCGTAAACAAAATTGTTAGAAAACGTATCATTTTGGATTAGTTCATTATTGATTTCATCAGAAAATAAGAAAGTATTATCAGAAATCACCTGACTAAACTTTCCGCCAAGCCCTATTTTTCCACCAAACAAATTCTGTTCGTAATCCAATTTTGCTGTATAAATATCAATTTCGGTGTCAGTCTTAAAACCATTATTAACTTCGGATAATAAAATGGTTTTGGTTGGATTAAAATATTGATTCGGTATATAACGAAGATTACTGTTGACGTAATTTCCATAATCCAAGTCGATATTCAAATTACGACCTGCTTCTCTATCATCATAACGATAATTCACGTTGTAGGTTTGTCTGTTATTCGTCTGATCGCCACGACTATCTGATACCAAAACACTATCGATCGTTCCTCCAAAATTAGAAATATCAATTTCATTATATCCCAAATTGACATCTCCACCGCTTCCGCCTGTAGCTAACACACCGATAGTATGTTTTTTATTAATAAAAAAGTCCGTACCAAATCTATAATTGTTATAATTATTAGACGTGTTACTATTATTAATTTCATCTAACAAAAAGCCATTTTGCTGATTAATAAAAAGCATTTCGTTAAAACGTTCTCCGCCACCAACGCCAACAGTACCGAAGGCATTGACTTTTTTGTTTCGATAATTTCCGGTAGCATTGAGGTTGCCTTGCGGCAATCTTCCATGGCTTCCAGTCGCTCTTACACTTCCGTTCGCCCCGTGCGATTTATCTTTTTTTAATCGAATATCAATGATACCGGCGTTTCCTTCTGCTTCGTATTTTGCACCAGGATTTGTAATAATATCAATTTGATCAATCTGGTCAGCTGGCAAACTTCTTAAATAATTGTTCAAATCTTCGCCAGCTAACGGCAGCCGTTTGCCATCGACATATAATAAAACACCGTTTCTACCCAAAACGGAAATATTATCATTATTATCTACATTTACAGCAGGTGCTTTACGCAATAATTCGATCGCATCGCTTCCCGTGCTATTGATCGTGCCATCGACATTAAAAACGGTTCTATCTGCTTTTATTTCGACCATCACTCGGTCTGCTTTTACGACCGCTTCCGTTAGTTCAATCGCTGCTGGAGCAAACTTCAAAACGCCTAAATCCAACTGTTCCCCTGCTTGAAGCGTTATTCCTTCCCTTTGTAAATTAGTCAGCCCAACGAAAGTCGCTTTCAAGATAAAATCTCCTGCCGGTAAATTTTGTAACTTAAAAACACCAGCCTCATCGCTGGTTTCTACTTTTATTAAACTATTATCTGCTGCATTATATAAAGCAACATTGGCAAACATCACTTCATTACCTTCGTCATCTTTTAGTTGACCTTTGACGCTCGCACTTTGTGCAACTACGAACAAACTTGTTATTAGAAAAGCGACTGTTAAAAATAATCTCATATCGGTTTGTTATACTCTGTTATAATTTTTTAAATTTTATTTATCACTCAAATAAGATTAGAAGTAGGTTAGAAATTGATCAAAGTAACATCGACAATACAATATTGTTTGTAGTGTCAATATAAAGTCACAAAGAAACGATAAGGATTTAACAAAGACTTATAATTTTCGATTAACCGACTGTTTTTCCATCTAATCGCTGCCTTTTGTACTTATTTGCTGATATTTAAAAACTTTCATAAAACTTTCGTTACATAGCTTAATTATTATTAATAAACAAGATTAAAGCTTGTAAACTAATTATTTACATATAAAATAATACAACCAATATCGCCAGTATAAAATAAGCTACCAACATACTTTCAAGCGTATAATCGAACAGTCTAAACTGTCCTTATTCAAAATAAAAACCTACCAAATCACAAAAGTAACTTGGTAGGTTTAAAAAATAGCCACGAAAAATAGCGTCATTAGCGATAGAAATTACGCCAAATACGTCGCAATAGAAATAATCTCTGCAAAAACTCCAGCCGCTGTCACTTCTGCACCAGCACCCGGCCCACGTACTACCAACGGACGTTCCTTGTACCGTTGAGTCGTAAACGAGATCATATTATCGCTTCCGCTCAATCCGTAGAAAGGATTATTTGCATCGACTGATTGTAACGAAATCGACGCTTTTTTTCCTTCTAAAGTCGCAATAATTCTCAATTTATGTCCATCTTTTTCAGCAGCTTCCACCATATTTTCAAAAGTAGTATTATACGTTTTTAAAGTTTCAAAAAACGCATCGACAGTCGGAGCATCAAAGCACGCTTGAGGTAGGAACGGCTTGATGTCAATATCTTCTGCTTCCATCGTCAAACCTGCTTCACGAGCCAAAATCAATAACTTACGAGCGACGTCTTTTCCACCTAAGTCTTCACGAGGGTCAGGTTCTGTAAAACCTAATTCTTGTGCTTTTTTGACAATGTCATGGAAACTTTCACCGGCTTTAAAATTATTAAAAATGTAAGATAACGAACCCGATAAAACGCCCTCGATTTTCAAGATTTCATCACCAGACGCAATCAAGTCATTTAAAGTCGTCAAAATCGGCAAACCTGCCCCAACATTTGTTTCAAACGCATAACGAACACCATTCGTATCCGCCAGTTTTTTCAAGGTCTGGTAATTTGAAAATGGCGAAGAAGCAGCGATTTTATTCGGTGTCGAAACCGAAATACTGCCTTCTAAAATTTTGGCGTAATGCTTTGGAATCTCTGCGTTTGCGGTATTATCAATAAAAATACTATTGCGTAAATTCAACGCTTTCATTTTATCAATAAATTGAGTGATACTGGCTTTCTCTTCGCTTTCGCTTAATACCGTTTCCCAATTATCTAAATCAATACCTTTCTCAGCAAAAACCATTTTTCGGCTGTTCGACAACGCCACAACCCGAATCTCCAAACCACGATTTTCTTTCAAATAATCAGCGGCTTCCTGAATCTGTTTTAATAGTGTTTTGCCAATCAAACCAACCCCGACGACAAATAAATGTAGCATCATCAAATCCGACTCAAAGAAACCTTCGTGTAACGCATTCAAGGCCTTGTGTTCGTCCGATTTTTTAATCACCGCAGAGATATTCAACTCTGAAGAACCTTGAGCAATCGCCACGATATTGATACCGTTTTTACCTAACGATTGAAACATTCGACCAGCCATGCCGGAGCGATAACGCATATTTTCACCAATCACCGCAATCACGGATAAATCCGTTTCAATACGAGGTGATTTTATCAATTTTCGAGAGATCTCATTCTCAAACTCTAACTCAATCGCCACGCAAGCAATCCCAGCATCTTGCGGCTTAACCGCAAATGAAATCGAATGCTCTGACGAACCTTGTGTAATCAAAATAACATTCACTTTGTGTCGTGCCAATGCACTGAATAAACGCCCCGAAACACCAATCACACCGACCATTCCATTACCTTCGAGCGTCAACAAAGACACATCGCCAATTGACGAAATTCCCTTAACGACCGAGTCATTTTTTTCGTGATAATCACTAATCAACGTTCCTTCAAAATTCGGATTAAAAGTATTCCGGATTCGCAACGGAATATTCTGCTGCAAAGCAGGAACAATCGTAGGTGGATAAATCACTTTCGCTCCAAAATGCGACATTTCCATAGCTTCAGAATACGTCATCGACTGCTGTGTAAAAGCCCCTTTGACCTTGCGAGGGTCGGCGGTCATCACACCATCGACATCTGTCCAAATCTCAATTACATTCGCTCCTAAGGCCGAACCAAAAATTGCTGCCGTATAATCCGAACCGCCACGTCCAAGCGTTGTCGTCAAGCCTTCTTCGGTCGAACTGATAAAACCAGTGATGATTTGAATCGAATTAGACTGGGCAAAATGCGTTAAAATATTTTGATTCGTTACCTCAAAATCTACTTTAGCAGCACCAAATGTTTTATCCGTTTTGATGACTTTACGAGCATCCAAATAATCCGCATTTAAACCTCGTGATTTCAAGGTTTTTGATATAATAAACGCAGCATTTCGTTCGCCAAAACTCACCACATAATCCATCGAACGCACACTGGCTTCTTGCAACAAGTAGATACCGTGAAGCAAATCTTCCAACTCTTCAAAACCAGCTTCTACTGCTTTTTCTGCTTCCGCAAATAAGTCGCCCGAAAGCAAGACTGCAATGGCTTCGATATGTCGGACTTTGAAATTTTCAAGGTCGTCCAGGTAAGAAATATCCCCTTGTTCTGCTTTTCTACTCATATTGAGTAGCATGTCCGTTACACCACCAAAAGCAGAAAAAACCACAGCGAATTGTTCTTTTCGCTTATCATAATCATTTAAGATTTCTACAATCTTTAAGATTCGTTCAGGTGTAGCAACTGACGAACCTCCAAATTTTAAAACTTTCATCTTCCATGTTCTGTAGCGGCTGCTTTAGCTGCCGCAATGTTTAATAAAAACGACAGAGAAAAACCGCCGCTACTTAACAGAACTGCAAAAATAGAAAATGTGATTTAGATGAGTAAGTTTTTTTTGAAGTGTTTAATATTACATTTACTTTATTTCTATATTCATAAAAAAACTATTAAATATTTACGAAATACAAAATCAATGTAATTATTATTTAAAGCTTTACGAAAGGTTCAAGACTTTCGTAAAGCTCCTATTCCGCATCGTTCTACTAAAATAAAATAATCTTTTCCGTAAATAAAACCTTATCATTTCCATCAGAACCTTTCAAAACATAAGTTCCATTTGCCGTATCGCATAAATCCACAACCGCACGATTATTATCAAAAATAAGCGTTTTTTCCGTCACTAATTTTCCATCAATTTGATAAATTTGAATCAAGATTTCACCTTCATATTCGTAATTGATATTGACGACACAACTACTTGGATTTGGAAAAATTGTTAAATTATCAACGGTATTTGGTGTTTCCACTTTCGTGAAATATTGCTCTGCGTAAT
>Ga0075467_10001545_pt1 | contig 19011 bp, 19 predicted proteins | sample DEB08_DNA_9_FD_75067 | JGI IMG/M metagenome (GOLD analysis project Ga0075467, IMG submission 75067) | Aqueous microbial communities from the Delaware River and Bay under freshwater to marine salinity gradient to study organic matter... | ecosystem: Environmental > Aquatic > Marine > Coastal ... | reverse complement strand
CACAAAATACAATTTGGCGAAAGCCTAAATTATCCATTAAAAAAATGCTTTTATAAGTTATAAATCCTTTTAAATCAACAAGTTATAAATAAAAACGTTTGGTAGAACAAAAAAATCATTCTACTTTTGTGGTAAGTTTTAACAGGGTAGTTGTTTTAACAACTATTTATTAAAATGATAATGTGTATTGACACAATTGTTAATCACGATTTATTAAAAATTAATCAATCAATACAATTGAAAGAACAACATCATAAGTGGTATTCAAACAACTTAGGAAAAGAGTTGGACATGTTGGTTTTTGGTCATTCGGGTTATCCAGTGATTATCTTTCCGACAACAATGGGAAGTTATTACGAAGCGAAAGATTTCAAGTTAATTGAGTCGGCTCGCTGGTTTGTGGAGCAAGGTATGGTTCAATTATTCTGCCCAGATTCTATCAACGACATGAGCTGGTACAATAAAAGTATTCACCCGGCTCAAAAAGTACAAAATCATAATTGGTACGATAAAGCTATTTTGGAAGAGTTGGTAGAAAGTATCCGTTGGAATACGCCTGCTGGAAAGGTAGCGGTTGCAGGTTGTAGCTTTGGTGGTTATCATGCTGCGAATTTTGCATTTCGTCATCCAGAGGTGGTTTCTCATATGATTTCTATGAGTGGAGCATTTGATATTAAGTCGTTTATGGACGGTCATTATGATGATAATGTATATTTTAATAATCCAGTTGATTTCATGCACAATGCGGATAACCCTGCATTATGGAATATGAAAATCATTTTAGGTACATCAGAGTGGGATATTTGTCGCCCATCGAATCAAGAAATGTCAAATATTTTAAATAAAAAAGGGATTCAGCATTGGTACGACGAAAGAGGTTGGCAAGAACATGACTGGCCGCTTTGGCGTGAAATGTTTCCACATTATTTGTCTGTAATGTAGTGATTTCAAGTTTACTAAACTTTTAAAGTTTAGCAATCTTCGGGTAGCAATAACGTCCAAACGTGGACTTTTTTTTATAATAAAATTTCATAGTGTTGAATTGACACTTTTATTGTTTGAATGTTTGAATGTGCCGATTTTTTTGGTACACTCAAACATTCAAACACATAAACAATAAAATCAAATGAAAAAAATAGGAATATTATTCGGAATGGAAGATACGTTTCCATGGGCATTTATCGACAAGGTAAACTCTATGAACGTAGAAGGTATTGTAGCAGAACCGGTGACGGTTGATATGGTATCACAAGGTCAAGCGTCGGGTTATGCGGTGATTATTGATCGTATTTCTCAAGATGTACCGTTTTACCGTGCCTTTTTGAAAAATGCGGCGATTTCTGGTACGGCTGTGATTAACAATCCGTTTTGGTGGTCAGCAGATGAAAAGTTTTTTAACAATGCTTTAGCGTTAAAAGTTGGTGTTCCTGTTCCAAAAACCGTATTATTGCCGTCCAAAGAACGTCCAGATGATACGAGCGATAAGTCATTTCGTAATTTGAAGTTTCCAATTAGTTGGGAGGCGATTTTTAATCATATTGGATTTCCGGCATTTATGAAGCCGCACGCAGGTGGTGGATGGAAATCTGTTTATAAAGTGAATAATCCTGACGAGTTGTTCAAGGCTTATGATGAGACAGAGCAATTGGTCATGATGCTTCAAGAGAATGTTGATTTTGAAGATTATTATCGTTGTTATTATGTTGGTGGTCGTGTGAAGATCATGCCTTATGAGCCACGCAATCCGCATCACTTGCGTTATGTTCAAGATGCAAAGCCTGATCCGAAAATCATTGCGACAATTGAAGATTATGTTGTACGTTTGTGTGAAGCTTTAGGATATGACTTTAATACAGTAGAATTTGCTGTTCGTGATGGTGTGCCTTATGCAATTGATTTTTGTAATCCAGCACCCGATGCAGATATTCATTCGGTAGGTCAAGAGAACTTTGATTGGGTTGTGCAGAACGCTGCGGAATTTGCAATCGAAAGAGCATTAGAGCAAGATGACGAGATTGATAATTTGACGTGGGGAATGTTCGTTGAAAATGGTGTATTCGGTGGCGACATGCAAATCGAAAAAGTCGAGAACAATCCTGCAAGTTTGATTACCGGTGAGATCTTGGCAAAAATGGAAGATGAATTGGAAGAGGCAATTCAGGAAGAGTTAGATAAATTGACAGAAGAGCAAGTAGCTCAAGTAATGGAGCCAGAGTTTGTAGAAGAATTGGCAGACGAAGCGATTGAAGAAATCGTTGAGGAAATCGAGGAGTTATTCGAAGAAGAGGAAGAAGAGACGCCGGCTGCAAAATTGACAGAGGAAGTGATGGAAGAGTTAGAACTGAAATTACAAACTGCTGTTGAAAAAGAGTTCGCAAAATTGTCAGAAGACCAAATCAAAGCATTATTAAAAAAAGATTTTATCAATGAGTTAGTTGGTGAAATGTTGGAAGAGGTAGAAGAGGAAATTGAAGATTGGTTAGAGGACAAAGAGGAAGATAAAACAGAAGATAAAACAGAAGCTGAAGAAACTGAAGCACCAGATGCAAGAACAACTTTGTTAGAAACAATTGGAACGGCTTCTGTTGAGGATAAAGATGATTTGAAAAAAATCAAAGGTGTAGGTCCGAAATTAGAAGGAATTTTAAACGAAATCGGAATTTATACATTTGAGCAGGTCAGTAAAATGACAGAAAAAGAATATGATTTAGTAGATTCGTTGTTGACAGCATTCAAAGGTCGTGGAAAACGTGACGATTGGGCTGGTCAAGCGAAGAGTCTGTAATGTTTGAACGTTCGATTGTGCTGACCTTTTGGCACAATCGAACACTCGAACATAAATTAACAACTTCTTATGGTACGAGTAGCAATATTAGACATGAACAACAATGTCCCGAATTTGGGGCTTGGAAATATAGTGGAAATCGTAAAAGATTTCTCGGATGAGGTAGAATCGCAGGTTTTTGACGTACGTCACAAAGGCGAATTGCCGGACATCACATGGGATATTTATATCTCATCAGGTGGGCCTGGCGATCCGCTCGAAGGCGATGGCGATTGGGATAAACGCTATTATGCGTTGATGGATGAATTGTGGCAACACAACTTATCAAATCCTAATAAAAAATATGCGTTTTTTATTTGTCACTCTTTCCAAATGATGGTTCATCATTTAGGTGTCGCTGAAATCGTACCTCGTCGATCAATGTCTTTTGGAACTTTTCCGGTACATAAAACTGAAGATGGAGAAAAGGATAGAAACTTCCGAAACCTTCCTGATCCGTTTTATGTGGCAGATTTTCGTCATTGGCAAGTTTTGAATCCTAATGTGGCTCGTTTAGAAGAAACGGGAGCGACTATTTTAGCATTAGAAAAGATTCGACCACATGTTGATTTGGAGCGAGCAATTATGGCAATTCGTTTTTCTGATGAGTTTTTTGGAACGCAATTTCATCCAGAAGCAGACCCTGTCGGTATGCTCAAACGCTTTAGAGAATCGGACAAGTATAATCACATCATTAGTAATTATGGTGAGGAAAAATATCGAAGAATGATTGATGATTTGCATCATCCTGAAAAAATGGGTCTAACGCATGATATGGTGTTACCAACGTTTTTGAGGGAATCGATACAAAAAGTAGAGCGGTTGAAAACTGCAGAAATGGAACATTTCACTGTTTAATTGTTCAAATGTTTGAATGTTTGCCTTATAACCTCGGCGGGCATTCAAGCACTCGAATATTCAAACAACTTCAATAAAATGTCGGAAATAAGAGCCGCTTATAATAAAGCATTTACTACCCAAAAGTATGAGGCGTTCCTCGATGATATCAGTAAAATCTATAATCATCGCCCAACGTTTAGAATTGCGGAAACGCCATTGTTTATTCCGAATGATTTAAAAGAACGATTGATTGAAGCTTGCGACGAGATCAGCGATGTCATTGTCCGTCCAGATTTCATGGAAATGACGGAAGAGGCGATTGAATATCGTGTACCGAATGAGCCTGATTATTCGCTTTTCGTCCAAATGGATTTTGGTATTACTAAAGATGAAAACGGTGATTTGATTCCACAATTAATTGAAACACAAGGGTTTCCATCATTATACTTTTTCCAAGATTTATTGGCTTCTGCTTATCGCAAACATTTTGATATTCCTGAGAATATGAGTTCGTACTTTGGAGGATTGAACCCGACAACGTACATTGATAAGTTGCGTCAGCATATCGTTGGTGCGTCAAATCCTGAAAATGTCATTTTGTTGGAAGTAGAGCCTATTCAACAAACAACTTATATTGATTTTTTAGCAGCGGAAGAGAAGCTGGGTATCAAAATGTTGTGTGTAACGGACTTGAAAGTCGATGGAAAGGATTTATATTATTTGAATGACGCAGGCGAAAGGGTAGCGGTTGAACGCATTTTTCATCGTGTGATTTTTGATGAGTTAATGGGACAATCGAAGGTTTTAGAAATGATGGAATTTGATTTTCAGAAAGAATATAACGTCGAATGGGTTGGTCATCCGAATTGGTTTTTTAGAATTAGTAAGTACACGATGCCGTTTTTGGATAGCAAATATGTTCCTAAATGTTATTTTTTAGATAAATTAGAAACTTATCCGGCTGATTTAGAAAACTATGTTTTGAAGCCGTTGTATTCGTTTGCAGGTTCGGGCGTAAAGTTCAATGTAACCACCGAGGAATTAGACGCAATCGAAAATAAGCAAAACTTTATTTTACAACGAAAAGTAACTTACGCACCAGTTGTAGAGTCACCTTCTGACCCAGTCAAGTGCGAAATTCGTATGTTGATGCTGTGGGAAGGAAATGGTACAAGACCTTATTTGGTTAACAATTTAGCACGATTGAGCCGAGGGGAAATGATTGGCGTTCGATACAACAAGGATAAAGATTGGGTCGGCGGAAGTGTCGCTTTCTTTGAGCAAGATTAGAAAGATAATTATTGAGAATACTGATAAATAAAGCCTGTGAGCATTAAATTTGCTCACAGGCTTTCTTATTTTTTAGAATCTACGATAGTAAAATTCGTAGAATTACTGTTTATAATTTAATTTCAATTGGTAAAAACTGACTGGCATCGCCTCCAGCCCTTATAATCTCTCGTACAATTGTTGAACTGACGTGAGAATAAAGCGGTGAACTAATTAGGAAAACAGTTTCTAAACCATCGCCAATCGTAGCATTTAGCTGTGAAATAGTTTTTTCGTAATCAAAATCAGACGCATTTCGCAAACCTCGAAGCATAAAATTAGCCTTAATTTCTTTGCAGAATTTTACGGTAAGTCCCTTAAAATGAGCGACTTTTACCTTCGGCTCATTTTCGAAAACCTCCTCTAACCATTCCAAGCGTTGTTCTAAAGAAAACAAGTAATTTTTTTTAGAATTTTGACCAATGGCAACAACAATCTCATCGAATAACGGCAAGGCACGATTGACTAATTCTAAATGTCCTGTCGTTATCGGATCGAAAGAACCAGGAAAAACAGCTATTTTTTTCATTATTTTGGTTGTTTTAATTCTTTGCTTTGAAAAGTTTTGTGCGAGCAGTCAATGTACCAACTTCTTCAAAATTATTATTTATGTTGAAGTGCCGTCCCGCCTGTTTCGAAACCTCGGTAAAATACAAGAAGTTGATATTTTTACGCTAAAACAGCTAAAAGGTACGTGTAAACTGCCTACTGTTCGCTGCCTTCGGATTTTGCCTCATTAGTAAAAATACTAAAAATCGTTTTCCCATAATTTCTTACTTGACTAAGATACGGATGATTCTTGAAATTATGATTTGGATTGTGTTCTAATACAAACCAGCCGTTGGCTTTGAGCATATTTTTTTCAAAAATCAAGTCAGGAATACTATCCAGACTTCCTAAGCCGTAAGGCGGCCCAGCAAAAATATAATCCCATTGACTGTGTGCCGTTTGGATAAATTTGAAAACATCAGCTTTGATAATTGTCATCTTATCTTCTATGTCCAGTTGTTTGGCGGTTTCTTTAGCAAACCGCACGCATCCACCAAACTTATCGACGTAAGTCGCATCTGTACAACCTCTCGATATGAACTCATAACTATGATTACCCGTGCCTCCAAAAAGGTCTAAGACTCGTAATTCTTCAAAGTAAAAGTTATTATTAATGACATTAAACAATCCTTCTTTTGCGAAATCTGTAGTTGGTCTCGTTGGCCAGTTTTTGGCTGGCGGAAAAAACTTCCTTCCCTTAAATTCTCCTGCTATTATTCTCATGTATATTTTAGTGTAAAGTGTAAGGTATGAAGTCTTCAAACCTTACACCTCATATTTTAATCTGGTTCACTCCATTTTATCATTTCTGTCTTAAATGTTTGGACTTGCTGCTCATCTCCCAATACGATAATACGCATACCAGATTGAATGATAGATTCGGGAGAAGGATTGATGGTATAATTCCCATCAGAATCTCGAAGCCCGATAACATTGACACCGGTACGACCACGAATATTTAGGCTTTTGATAGATTTGCCTAAATGCTCATAACCGATAGAATCCGTTTCTATTTCTTCAAACTGAATTTGGGCAGAACCCATATTTGAAATCAAGGTAAAAAACTCAACGACCTCTGGTTTACGCACCAAAGTCGCCATATAAAACCCTCCTAATCGCTCAGGAATAACGACTTGATCAGCACCAGCCCGCTTGAGTTTTTTCTCCGTAATTTTATCGACCGCTCGACTAATAATGTTAAGTCGATGATTTAACTGTCGAGCAGAAAGCGTGATAAAAACGTTTTCTGCATCTTCTCCTGTTGTGACAATTAGCGACTTAGCGGTAGCAATTCCTGCCTCTTTTAAGATTTGATCATGTGTTGCATCGCCATTCAAAAACAGAAAATCATCTTGCAGTCGCATTTCTCTGATTTTATCCTCGTTGTTTTCAATCACTACAAATGGAACATTATTTTTAATAAATTCCTGTGTGATTTCTTGCCCATGACGACCAAATCCGCAAATAATTGTATGATCTCTTAATTCTTGAATTTTTTGATACACTCGATAATCTTTTAAATATTTTTGTAATTCACCATCTAATATAAAAGAAGTCACGGTAGAAATGGCATACGCTGCAACTCCCATATTTAGGACAATAAGTATAGAGGTGAAAATTCTACCAGCTTCTGATAAATTCTTTACTTCGCCATAGCCGACGGTCGAAATCGTAATGATTTCCATATAAAATGCTTCCGCAAATGTATAGCCTTCAATAATCATATATCCAATAATACCAAATATCAAGACTCCCATTAATGCTAATAGGGACGAGTTGAAACGACGAAGATAACGAGCCGTTTTTTCAAATCTTAACGCTTCGTATAATTGGAGTTTAATCATATTTTTTAGTATTTAATGATTAATAATCGGTGATTAGTTAAATTGGTAACTTAATCGAAATTGTGAATAAAAATTACAATTCTGATTATTAAAAAGTGTTCGTTACAAGTAATTTGGACTAATCATTAATCATTAAATTTACTTCTTAAAAGTATCTGCAACAACCAAGTCTTTTGAACCTTTGGTGTATTTGTAAAAACCTTCACCTGATTTTCTACCTAATTTTCCTGCTGTTACCATATTAACTAACAGCGGACAAGGTGCATGATGCGGACGACGGAAACCATCGTACATCACTTCTAAGATAGCTAAACAAACGTCTAAACCGATAAAATCTGCTAATTGTAATGGACCCATCGGGTGTCCCATGCCTAACTTCATTACGGTATCAATCTCTTCAACCCCTGCGACTCCTTCAAACAAAGTGTAAATCGCTTCATTTATCATAGGCATCAATACACGATTAGCCACAAAGCCTGGATAATCATTGACCTCGACAGGAACTTTACGTAAGCCGCTTGAAAGTTCCATGATTAATGCAGTCACTTCATCAGAAGTGGCATAACCTCGGATTACTTCAACCAGTTTCATGACCGGTACAGGATTCATAAAGTGCATACCGATGACTTTATCGGGGCGATTGGTAGCCGCAGCAATTTTAGTAATAGAAATAGACGAAGTATTGGTAGCCAAGATAGTATTAGGCGGAGCAACTTCGTCTAATTGTTTGAAGATTTTTAATTTCAAATCAATATTTTCGGTCGCTGCTTCTACGATTAGTTCGGCGGCAGCAACTCCTTCTTTCATGTCGGTAAAAGTCGTCAAACGACTTAAAGTAGCGATTTTATCGGCCTCCGTGATTTTTTCTTTTTTGACCATTCTATCGAGATTTTTCCCGATGGTAGCCAAGGCTTTTTCTAGGGCAGTCGCCGAAATATCAATTAAGTTAACGTTATAACCATTCATTGCAAAGACATGAGCAATGCCATTACCCATTGTTCCTGCTCCGATTACTGATACATTATTCATATAGTTTTTTTGCTTTTTGTTGTGAAATTATGTTGATAGCATTTTTATAAAAGTAGGACAAAATTAATAGTTTATTTAACTATCAACAATAGTAGTTTAACTAATTTGTTCACTTCTCTTCATTTAGGTATAAATAATGTCTTACCTTCTAAGGTAATAGTAACGGACAGCGAAAATAAAGGATTTTTGAAGGATTTTTTAAAGTGATTTTATACAATTTTATGTATTTCGATTATTTAGGATTGATAAAGGAGGCTAAAAAAGTAAGGCTTAGAATCTGTAATTACTTTTGGGGAAGTACTCAATTATCTGTAATCTTGTTTAAAGATTAGACATTTATAATTCAATTTTTATGTTAAAAGTAGGCATCACAGGCGGTATCGGAAGTGGTAAAACCACAGTTTGTAAAATATTCGAATCTTTGAATATTCCAATTTATTATGCGGACGATCGAGCAAAGTCACTCATGGTCAACGATATGAAATTAGTAAAAGATATTAAGCAATTATTGGGTGAAAATGCTTATTTAAAGAATGGTTCATTAAACCGTGAGTATATTAGTGCCATCGTTTTTTCGGATAAAACGATGTTAGAAAAACTAAATCAATTAGTGCATCCTGCGGTGCGACTTGATGGCGAAAATTGGTTTAAGTCACAGGTTAATAAACCTTATGCCCTTAAAGAAGCAGCATTACATTTTGAATCTGGCGGTTATCAACTAATGGATAAAATGATAACTGTTTTTGCATCCGAAGCGATCCGAATCGAGCGAGTGATGAAGCGAGATAAGACAACGGCCGAAGCCGTAAAAGCGAGGATTGATAAGCAATTGCCGGATAGTGAAAAAATTCGTTTGGCGGATTTTGTGATTTATAATGATGGCACTCAATCGCTGATTAAACAAGTCGTTAAAGTGCATCAAGTCTTAGTTGATTTATCCAGATAAGGTGTTATTTTTAGTATAAATTCCTTTTCTTTGTAGGCATAAATTTATCTATTTTTTTTATTAAAAATGATTCACACTAATTCGTCACAACAATTCAACAGTAAAATAATTTAGCAATTTATAAAGATGAAAGATATATTTGACCTTATCGGGCGTATTTTATTGTCTGCTACTTTTTTTTTAGCAGCTTATCAATATATCATTGAAGTCGATACAATAAAAATATCAATGGTTGAACATGGGATTAGTTGGCAACCTGTTTTACTACTTCGAGGAGCAATCTTTTGTTTGATTTTGGGTAGTTTGTTAATGTTATTAGGTTATCGTGCAAAGTTAGGAGCAATTTTGTTATTAGCATTTATGATTCCGATAACGATCATTTTTTACACGAATAATTTATCTGACCCTTTACAACAAACTATGTTAGTCAAAAATATAGCTATTATTGGTGGATTGATGATGATTTTTGCTCACGGAAGTGGGAAGTATAGTGTGAGAAAATTATTAGCTTCTACAAAATCATAACGCATTGCCGAAGCTCCATCTTGGTGAAGGATTAAAATACAATCACTCCGAAGTGGAGCTTCGGAAGCCTGAACAAAGTGTACATAAAAAAGGTGATCGAACACGGATAAACTCATTTACGGTCTTCGTCCTTACGGTCGTTTTTTACTAAGTATTATTCAGAATTTTTTAAGTGTTCTAAGCGTTTCTTTGGGACATTATTGTTTCGAAGTATTGAAATATATCATCATGAAATATTTCGGAATATTGTTAGCCAACTTTACCGGGCTTACAAGTCACTACAGTACGGTCATTAGATTGCAATAGCCAAGGTTGAGAAAGTTTGTCTGTCGCCTATTCAAAAATTAAATTTTACCCTTTAATCGGTTCATTCTCCTCCAGGTACTCCGAAATAATTTCATTCACGATGTCCTTCACGTAAGCTTTTTTCAAACGAGCTAATTGTTTGAGTTTATCAATTTTTTCTTCATCAAATACAAAAGTGACCCGTTTTTTATTTGCGGGAGTGACCTCAACCTCAGAGGTTTCTACAGTTTCACGGATTAAGGCATCTAAGCCAAACATCGGTTTTTTACGTTTGGAAGTTGTGCGTTTTTTAGTTTTTAGTTTTTGAGCATTTTCTTGCACAGATTCCTCAATCGCTTCCTGAAACAAGTCGTCTAAGTTGGTAGAAAAGCTCTTAGTCGTCTTTTTAGAAGTCGTGCGTTTTATCTTTCTTCGAGTACTTTTTTGGGGTTCTGTTTTAGGTGTATTATTGTCCATTGCGTTGTCCAACAACTCTCCTAAACCCAATTTGAATTTTTTCTTTGCCATATATATCGAGCGATGAATTATCCCGAATACTCGGGATAAAAAATCCATCAAAATTTAATTATTAACTAAAAAATAAGTTAAGAAAATACGAACGATCTCTTACTTATTGACTACTACCTAATTATACGCTAACCAATCAATCACTTTTTTCATAAATGGACGAGCTGCCAACTCGACCAAAGATGGAAATCGCAACATAATACGTTGTAATTTTGCTTGGTTGGATAAGCGTTTACCAATCGTTTTTTCGATTTTGGTATCGTATGCTTTCATAGCTGCTGCACTAAAATCTTGTGCTTGAAAGGCATTTTTTAGAAAATCAGCAGCGATTTTGCCACTCCAGATTCCTGTACCAATGCCGTGACCGCCGACAGGTTCGACCAAGTAGGCTGCGTCACCAATTAATAAGAAGCCTTTGCCACTTATCGGAATTTTTCGGGCGCCGCCCAGTGGAATTCCAAAACCCTTTGTTTTTTCTAATCGTTCCGCATTTTGGAAACGATTTTTGATATATTGATTATTATCAATAATATCGTGAAATAATTCCCGGACATTCAGTTTTTTATCAGCAATTGTCTGTGATAATAAGCCAAAGCCAACATTATAAATATCTTTACCAACAGGAAAAATCCAGAAATAACTATCTGCATATTCTTTTAGAAAATAGATTTCATTCGTATTTTTATTCAAGCCGTTGATGTTTTTGAAATAAGCTCGAACAGCTCCCGAATGATGTTTTCTATCAAGATCTATATTTGCGATCCGTCGAGCGATTGGACAATTTGCACCGCCCGCACCGACTAAAAATTTTGCTTGAAAAATACCGTTATTGGTTTCAATTATCCAATTATTTTCATCATCATAAACAGCCTTTTTAAAAACTGTTTTTTCAAAAATAGTCGTTTGCGTATCTGTTTTTACCCATTCAAATAATTGATTATCAAACACTAAACGAGGACAGTTGAAAGCTTTAGTTGTCCATTCAACAGTGAAATCACGTCCCTTTGGCGTGATTAACCGGTTGAATCGAATCATAGACTTATCAGCAATCTCGTATAATTGATGATAATATTTTTCATCAATTGACTTAAGCGTTTGATAGGCTTCATACGGAATTGCATCACCACAAGTTTTGTCCCTTGGAAATGTGGACTTTTCCAGCATCGCCACGGATAAATTGCTGTTTTGTAGTGCCAAAGCCATCGAGCAAGCCGAAGGACCGGCTCCGATGATAATGATATCAAACGTTTTCAACTCGCTCCACGATTTCTTTTGCCAATCTTAAATAATCTACTGCACCACTGCTTCGAATATTGTATTCAAAGATATCTTGACGAGCCGCCGGAGCTTCTGCCAGGGCTACATTATCACGAATCATTGTATTAAAAACTCTGTCACCAAAATATTTACGAATTGTCTCTACAACATCACGATTTAATACTTTTCGATTGTCGTACATTGTTGCAATAACGCCAACAATCGTTAATTTTTTATTTAAGCGAAAGCGAACTTTATCAACAACTTGCTTGATTTTCGTCAGTCCTTGTAAGGCCAAAAATTCCGTTTGTAACGGAATAATCACATAATTACTTGAAGTCAACGCATTTAAAGTCAATAATCCTAACGAAGGCGGACAGTCAATCAGGATGTAATCATATTCCATTTGAAGCGGTTCGAATAATTCTCGTAAGATGAACTCCCGACCTGCCTCGTTTATCAATTCCATTTCTGCACCAGATAAATCTAAAGTTGATGGAATGACGTCAAGATTTTCTTTAACGGTATAAGGTACTAATTCGCCCTCACCTCGCAAGGCTTCATAAATTGTAATTTTTTGGCGAGGAATCCCTAATGATAAGGTTAAATTCGCTTGAGGATCAAGGTCTAATAACAAAACTCGCTTTCCTAACTTTACTAATCCCGCTCCTATACTTATTGTTGAAGTTGTCTTTCCGACGCCTCCTTTATGGTTCAACAAGGAGATAATTTTGCTCATATCTTCGTTTTGAATGTTATTTTTTGCCACAGATTTACATGGATTTCATCAGTAAATGAATTGTTTGTACGCATGTATTTTGTAGCTTTAATCTTAGAAATGTAATATAAATAAAATTCTGTAATATGTAAATTATTTGTGTACTCTTTTTTAGAATTCACAAATTTAACCTTTTGGATAAGTGTTTTATAATTTTGTATGAAAATACATTATTGAAACTTGAAGAAACAATACAAAATGACTCGAATAGGTTTAATGTCTGATACGCACAGTTTTTTAGACGATAAGGTGTACAAATACTTTGAGCAATGCGATGAGGTTTGGCACGCAGGCGATATCGGCTCGATAGAATTAGCAGACAAAATGGAAGCCTTCAAACCGTTTCGGGCGGTTTATGGTAATATTGATAATGCCAAATTGCGACAGCGTTATCCGTTGGATTTGCGGTTTGAGTGTGACGGTTTAGATGTTTGGATGACGCATATCGGTGGTTATCCGAAGCGATATAGCAAACGGGTGCGAGAACAAATGCCGTTGAATCCGCCGCAGTTGTTTATTTCCGGGCATTCACATATTTTGAAAGTTATGCCTGATAATCAATTTGGTCTGTTGCATATTAATCCTGGAGCGTGTGGCAATCACGGTTTTCATCAGATGAAAACGCTGGTACGTTTTTCGATTGATGCTGGAGAGATTATGGATTTGGAGGTAGTAGAGCTGGGGAAACGTGGAAAGATTAGTGAATAATCGCCGGTTTTTTTTAATGTTCTTTTTCTGTCTTTAGATGAAAGGGTTTTAGAATTATTTTATGCAGATTAGAACTTGAAGACCGCAACCATAATTTTTTTATTTTTGTATATAAAATTTTGTGTTTCTGCGTTTTGTATTCTGAAAAAATTGTATCGGAAAACCGTATCGGTAAATATGAAACTTGTTGTGAATCGGTCGATCTGTGCGAATTATTGTTGATTAAAGGTGCATATTCAACGTTTTTTGAAAATAAATACCGTTGATTTTACGATTAATCAATGTCCAAAGATGAGGAGGGGATTATTTGTACAGTGTTTGAATTAAAAATTGAAAGAGTGAGGTTGTTCTTGCCAGATTTATATGTTGATTACTGTGACCTTTCAAAGTTGTATTCGACTAAAGCCGCTAAAATATGTTAGGCGTTGTATTGATTTTTGAATCTTATCTTGAATAAAAAAGAATTAGATAAATTTGTGGTAAATTTTAGTTTGCGGATAATCTCAGGAAAATTTCGAAACAACCGAATTGAATTAATTTGACGGGTGGATGTGAATTTTTTTGAAAAATCGCTTACTTCATATTTATTTTAAAAAAATACTTAAAAACAAAACTTATTATGAATATTAAAAATGGCTTATTGACACTTGGTTTGTTGATGTTTTTTGTTGGAAGTAGTTTTGCTCAATCGGATACATTGGCGGAATTATATAAATCGTATATTGAATTATATAATAATAATCAAGCGATGACGAAACAGTTGGAGGAGCTGAATGCTTCGGTTTTGACAGTTGATAAGAAAGTGGGGGAAATCAATGAATTAGAAGGAAGGGTAACGAATTTGAAAAATGATTTGAATACAAATCTGGAGCGAGTAAACCGTTTGACGCAAAATGATGTATTTACGAAAAAAACTCGTTTGGAGACTCAAAAGGCGAAGATTGTGAAAACAGCTTCGTTTGTTAGTTATTCGATTAATAGTTTCAATGCGATAGATCAGGCTTTTGCCCAAACAGATTATATGACGGATATTAGTTCGTTGAATAACCCTAATAATGAGGAGTTAGGTTTTTCTTTGAGTGACGAGATCGAGCGTATGCTGGAGGATATTATTATTAAAGATAACAAGAAATTTAATGGAAAAAACGCCAAGAAGTTTTTAGAGATTGCGACAAATGTGGTCAAAGATCCGTTTGTATCTGCTTTCACGAGCAGTGTGCCTGGGTTGAGTGCGATTGAAGGTGTTTTGGGGTTAGTGACAAATGTGGTCGTAAAAGAGGACAATGTAACTGTTGATGATTATAAAGCCTTTAAGAAGGAAATGGAAAAATTCATTAATCATTATAATGGTTTAGCAAAGGCGGAAAACAATTTGACTTCTAACTTAGGAAATTTAGAAATGCGTCTGGAAGCATTGCGAACAGTGATGAACAATTATGTGTTGGAGCGTGTGCGTGCGGTTCATCCTGAAGCAGACCTTACCGGAATGGATTTAAATCAAATTGTTGCAACGTATTATAAACCGTTGGATTTGAATCTGAATATTGAAAGTATTTTTGAAGAATATCAGGAAAATGGAACGCTGAATTATACAGCAGCTTTGGCGGATGACCGCCTGGCGTATCCATTTTATGCAATTAATCAAGCTCAATTTATTAAGCAAGAGTTGGAGGCGTTGAATAATGAATATATTTCAAGTTATCGCAATTTTCATAGAAGTATCAAAAAAGTACTGATTGAGAGCAAGGCGTTGGCAAAGGATAACGATGCCGCTGTGGATAAAAAAATTATGGATTTAGATGAGAAATTGGAGCGTTTGGTAGCGACTTTTGAAAAGAGTGTGGCAATTGTTAATGTGAGAACTTCTTTGAATGAGATTCCAACCTTTTAGTAGTGACTTTTCCCTAACGCTTTCCTTGAGGAGAGGGTTAGGGAAAAATAAAACTATCTTGCCTTCTTCGGATTTGCTGCTAAGTATGATGACCAATCTTTAAACTGTTTCCCTGCTTTTAGTTTTGAACCCGACTTGAAATGATGACAAACAGCCGCCCCCAAAGCATCGGTTGCATCTAAATACTCGACCGTAAAATCATAGCCGATGATTGTTTTGAGCATCGCACAGACTTGTTCCTTTGACGCATTTCCAGAACCTGTGACCGAAAGTTTAATTTGCTTCGGGGAGTATTCGGTGACTTCCACATTATTGACAATAGCTGCTGCCATCGCAACGCCTTGAGCCCGACCGAGTTTAAGCATTGATTGCACATTCTTACCAAAAAACGGAGCTTCAATCGCCATTTCGTCAGGGTTATACGACTTGATTAGGGCTTGAATACGCTCGAAAATCGTCTTGAGTTTCTGTTGATGATCCGGTAGTTGGCTCATCTTCAAAACGCCGAGTGTCAAGATATTTACCTTTTTTTTATTCACCTCAATAATGGCATACCCCATAATATTTGTGCCAGGATCAATTCCAATATATCTCTTCATGTTGTGTTCAATTGTTTGAGTGTTCAAACATTAGCTATATCCTTCTTTCCAATAATTTTAGTAATGGTCGAAGGTTAGGTTCGAGGATAATTTCCGTTCTGCGGTTAATTTGTCGATCTTCCTCGGTGATATTTTCTACGATTGGCGAAAACTCTGCACGTCCACTCGGAATAATTCGCCAAGGAAAGATGCCATTATTAACCAATATTTTGGTAACTGCTGTCGCCCGCAAGACGCTCAAATCCCAATTATCTCGAATCGCTCCATTTTTGAAAGGTTTATTATCTGTGTGGCCTTCGATGGTGATAATAACATCGTTTTGTTGTTCTAAGACTTTCGCTAACCTCTTCAGTGCTTCTTGCCCTTGCTTGCTTACCGCAATACTGCCTCGTGGAAATAGCAAATTGTCAGACATCGAAATATAAACCTTACCGCTTTTTGTTACGACAGTTAATTCATCCTCGTCAAAACTCTCTAAAGTAGTAGTTAAGATACTGTTCAAAGTATCCAAAACCGCATTTTGCTGATTAATTAAAGTTTGAATTGCTTCTAATTGTCCTGTTTTTCTTTCTAATTGTTGCTCTTTCGCACTCAATTTATCGGCTTGTTCACTCAAATATTTATCACGACCTTGGAGGGCAAACTCTTTTTTTGCCAAACTTAGTTCTAACTCCTTGAGTTTTTTAGACATTGTTGATTGAGAATATTTGTTGTACTCGCTTAAATCATTGATTCGTTGACGACTATCCCTTAATTCTTGTCCTAAATAAGCGGTATCGGCTTCCAAGACTTTTAGGTTTTCATTAGCGTTTTGTAACGCATTTTGGGTATAAACATAACTTTTTTCCATCTGAAGGTATTTTTTCTTAGACACGCAAGCTGTCAGAAATAAGATGGATAAAGTACTGATTATCAGTAGTTTTGATTTTTTCATATTTACAATAATTTAGACAGTGAATACAATGTATCGCAAAGATACTATCATTTATAACGAAAAATGTTGATTTGATGTTAAACGATTTATTAATAATAATAAAAGGTTAAATTTAAAATCAATAGAAAATCAAAAAGTGACGCTCAGAATAGCTGCCGAGTAATCTATCAGAAAAAATGAAGCCGAGATTATATAAAAACTGATATGTTAAAATAATCGTTTGTAAATTAATTACTTATAAAGATAAAAAATAATAATAAGTTATTATTCTTTGACTTTTGACATCACTTTGTTTTCGTAGATGAATATACGTTATTGATTTTTATCATAAATTATTCATCGAAACTTCAATAACTTGTCACCTATTGACAACGAAACTAAAGTTTATGTTAACAATTGAAGATTTAAGTACGATACAGAAGCGAAGTGAATTATTTGATTTGGCAGCAAAACGAGGAATTTCTACCAAAAAAATACGAAGAAAGGTACAATACGAGGAAGATTTAGTACATCTACAAGCGGAATTAGTCAATTTACAACGTTGGGTAGCGAAGCATAAAATGCGTGTAGCGATACTGTTTGAAGGTCGAGATGCAGCCGGGAAAGGTGGCTCAATTAAGCGATTTATAGAACATCTAAATCCTCGTTCTATGCGTTTGGTCGCTTTGTCAAAGCCGACAGAAGTGGAGCAAGGACAATGGTATTTCAGACGCTACATTAAAGAATTACCTAATCCTGGTGAAATCGTTTTTTTTGATAGAAGCTGGTACAATCGTGCAGTAGTTGAGCCAGTGATGGGGTTTTGTAATGATGAACAATATCATCAATTTATGGTGCAAGTCCCGGAGTTTGAACATATGTTGTATGAAGATGGCATTATCCTGATTAAGTTCTGGTTTTCGATTACGAAAGATGAACAGAAAAAACGTTTTGACGCTCGACAACAAAATCCATTAAAAAAATGGAAATTTAGTCCAGTAGATATGAAAGGGCAGGAGTTGTGGGACAGATACACGCACTTCAAAGAGTTGATGTTTTCTAAAACACATACGGCTTTTAGTCCATGGATTATTGTGAAGACAAACCGCAAGAAAACGGCTCGTCTGGAAAGTATGCGTTATGTCTTGTCACAATTTGATTATCCGGACAAGGAAGCGGCAAAAATTGATTTATTCCCTGATCCAAATGTGATTTCTCGATATTATCGACACGCTTGAGGATTAATTAATAACGAATAATTTATAATAATGGCTAAAGAAAAATTACTAAATATATCGCCCGAAGATGTTGAATTGTTGAACACGCCTTTGGGGTTACGAATATTGTTTGCAGATAAAAAAACGAATGTCGAAAAGGCGATTCGTACGGCTCGATATGAGTCTAAACTGGTTGCGTTACAGACAGAATTGATCAAACTTCAAAATTGGGTGATCAACAACGACAAAAAAGTGGTTATTATCTTTGAAGGTCGAGATGCTGCTGGGAAAGGCGGTGCGATTCGTAGAATTACGGCGTATATTAATCCTCGTTATTATCGGAAAGTAGCGTTACCAAAACCAACTGTTGAGGAAGAAGGGCAGTGGTATTTTCAACGTTATGTAAATCAGTTACCGAAGCCTGGGGAGATTGTTTTTTTTGATAGAAGTTGGTATAATCGTGCGGTTGTCGAACCCGTCAATGGATTTTGTACACAAGAGCAGTATCAGCGGTTTATGGGGCAAGTCAACGATTTTGAGCGAATGGTTCAAGAGTCGGATACGTATTTATTAAAGTTATATTTTTCGATAACAAAGACTGAGCAGGCGAAGCGATTTAAGGAAATCAGAAATAGTCCGCTAAAACGTTGGAAGATGACACCCGTCGACGATAATGCTCAGCGACTTTGGAACGAATACACGGAATATAAACTCCGAATGTTTGATAAAACGAATACTTTAACTGCTCCGTGGGTCATCATTGATGCTAACAAAAAAACGGATGCTCGAATCGAAGCATTACAGTATATTTTAGATAATATTCCTTATAAAAGTGCGTAATATTCTATTTTTGACCGCTTCGTTACCTAATTTAGGACAGCGAAGCGGTCGAATATTAAGGAATCAACAGAGAACTATCGCCATAACTCAAAAAGCGATAATCGTTGTT
>Ga0075467_10001541_pt1 | contig 19038 bp, 15 predicted proteins | sample DEB08_DNA_9_FD_75067 | JGI IMG/M metagenome (GOLD analysis project Ga0075467, IMG submission 75067) | Aqueous microbial communities from the Delaware River and Bay under freshwater to marine salinity gradient to study organic matter... | ecosystem: Environmental > Aquatic > Marine > Coastal ... | reverse complement strand
TTGTGGCCTCTGCTGGAGCGGTTGACAGTTTCCAACCACCGGCGCCGGTGGGTGATCATTGTTGGTGGGGGATGTTGTCCACACACCCTGACCGTCGGCGAGAGAAAATTGCGTTGATCCTTGGTGCCGATGCGATGGTGCGGATGTCCGAGGATATTGGATTTTAGAAGTTTTACAGTGGTGTGCGGGACGACAATGCGCGCTCGACGGCCTTGTGCGCAGAGCATGCGGTGGTGCGCACTGATTATATGGCACTTGTCGGGATTGATCCGACTGTTGTGTCCGCAGGACGAATGAGCCAGTTGCGCTGCCTTGCGGCCCGGCAGGCAGCGTGCTTTTGTACCTTAGAGCATATCCGTGGCGTGAGAGGGCTTAATGGAACCGGACGAACGTGAAGCATCGCCGATCCCGGAGATCGGGCAGGTGACTTTTGCAGAGCTTTGGTCCTCGCTGAAGGCGGGACTTTGGGATTTCCGGCGGGCTCCGGGGTATGGATTGGCGTTTAGCGCGTTTTACGTTTTAGTGGGCGTCGGGCTTGTCTGGATTGGGGCGGGGACATTCCTGTGGACGCTGGCTTTTGCTTTGGGTTTCCCTTTGGTCGCGCCATTTGCTGCTGTCGGGCTTTACGAGGTGAGCCGCCGTATTGAAGCAGGCGAGCCGCTGGAACAATCGGAAATCGTGGGTGTGGTCTGGCGCGAACGCACGCGCCAGTTGCCCTGGATCGGGGTTATTCTGACGCTGATTTTCCTGTTTTGGAGCTTTTTCGCCCATATGACGTTCGCGATGTTCTTTGGGTTGTCGGCGCTGACGAATGTGAGCAGTTCTTATGAGATTTATTTCACCTCCAATGGCATCGCGATGATGGTCATGCAGGCTTTGGTGGGGGCTGGCGTGGCGTTCTTTGTCTACGGGATTGCGGTGATGTCCTTGCCGTTATTGGTGGACAAGGAAGTCGATTTTGTGACCGCGATGCTGATTAGCCTTAAGACAGTTGCCAGAAACAAGGCGGTGCTTGGCGCCTGGGCGGTGCTGATAGCGGTACTATTATTTGTGGCGATGTTGCCCGCGTTTTTGGGGTTGTTTGTGGCGTTGCCGGTCTTGGGTCATGCAACATGGCATCTGTATCGGCGGGCGCTATATCACCCGGTGTGATGGTGCATAGCGCACGAAAAAAGCCCGCACGATTAACGCGCGGGCCTTTTGTTTGCCTGTAGAATCAGGAGATTAGCTTTTGGTGTCAGGCGAAGACGCAGAGGGCGTCGGAGCCGTTGCAGGCTTCGTCGACATGCCGGCCTTAGCACCGGCTAGCGGGTCTTCCTGACGCTGAACCGATCCCTCAAAATGAGCGCCGGATTCAATCGCGATGGTTTTGTGGATGATGTCGCCTTCGACACGTGCAGTAGAGGTCAGGCGCACCTTCAATCCGCGCACTTTCCCGACAACACGGCCGTTGACCACAACGTCATCCGCAATGCATTCGCCGTTTACCGTGGCGCCTTCGCCGACGGTTAAAAGGTGAGCGCGAATATCTCCTTCAACTTTACCTTCGATCTGGATGTCACCGGTGGTCTTAATGTCACCGGTGATGTTCAGATCAGCCGAAAGGACCGACGCAGGGGGCTTCGCCTTGGGGGTCGATGAGGTGAAGTCTGTTCCGGATTTTGGTTGATTCATATCGGAGGCCTTTTTCTCAGTATCCGCCGGCGCGTCCGTTTTGGGGCCCGGCTCGTTTATTTTGCTTTTAGAAAACATCTCTTGCTGCCTTGATGTATTTCAACGGGTTGGTGGCTTTACCGCCGACGCGCACTTCATAATGAAGATGGGTGCCCGTCGACCGTCCGGTATTTCCCATATCACCGATACGCTCGCCGCGCGAGACCCTTTGGCCAACTTGTACGCGGATTTTTGACAAATGGGCGTAGCGGGTCTCGAATCCGAAGTCGTGGCGGATTTTGATCAGATTGCCATATCCGCCCTGACGACCAGCATGCACGATCGTTCCATCCGCGGTTGCGTGTATTGGTGTGCCGCGCGATCCGGCCCAGTCGTGGCCTTCGTGCGTGCGGCCCCAACGCGGGCCAAAGCCGCTGGTGCTACGATAGCTGCCGCGCACAGGAAAGCCGAAAGGAAGCTTCTCGGCGGCGATGCGATAAAGGTTCAATTCGTCCAGGCGCCCAAGAACTTCGTTTGCGCGCGAGGTTATTGGATCAATCTCGGCGTCGCCTGACGTGGAGACGCGGATAGGCGTCAGCGGTCCGCCCTGGCCTGAATAGGTGCGACGAACTTGTTCGAGAATACTGTCGGTGGGCAGTCCGACGGCTGAGAACATATTGTCGATCGGGGTCAGCGATGTTTCAACGGCGTCTTCGATCTGGCTGAAGATGCGCTCATTGCGCTCGTCTCCGAGGCGCGCGTCCAGCGCGACGCGGTCAAGCGCGCTTTCGGCTTCTGCGACGTACAATTGCATTTCGTCACGCTCGACTGCGATATCGCCAAGAGCGACGGACAGAAAATCAAGCGTGGTCTCAAGATCGCTCATCCGGGTCACTTCCGGGCTTGCAGCCTCAGTTTCAGCGATACGTGCGATCAGCGTTTCGTTTTTGGAACGTTCGAAGTCTCTTTCGTTCATCGCGTCGCGTAACGTGGTTTGAATGACGTCGATGCCGGTGGCGAATTCCTTAGCGCGTTCTTCCGACCTTAAAAGCCGCGACTGCATCGCTGAAACCTCGGCAAGAGCGACGGCAAACCGTGCCTGCGCATCGGAGGCTTCGGTTGCGCGTGTGTCGCGTTCAGAGGCAAGAGTGTTCAGCCGGCCCTCGTAAACAGCTTGATCGCGCAGTGCCTGTTCGCGCAGGTCGCCAGCGCCAAGACTTTGCATCAAGAGAATGGCGGAGGAAATAATCGTCCAACCCACCAAAAGGGCCGAGCCTGTCAGGCCTACGAATTGGGTCGTAGGCGAAAGGCGAATGAAGCGGGTTTCTGTATCCGAACGCAGGAAAAGCCTTTGTTCGGGGAATGCGCGTTCGAGAGACGCATGAATTTTTTTCGCGAAGCTTTGGATCACTCTGCCTGTCCCGTCATCGTTGTCCCAATGCGGCATCATTCCCCCGAAGACTGCCAACTCCATGGTGTTAACGGCTGTAGAAAACTCTGGCAACCACGCTGACCCGTGTGGGCCTAAGAGGTCGTTTTAATTGATGAATTCGGCAGAATATCGCCGACTTTCAGGCTTCGTTGGTTAACGGCCAGTAAAAATCGGGAGGGATGCCAGCCTCGGCACGCTTTTCTTCGTTGAACGGCGGCTTAAGGGTTGAGTGGAAATAGCGCCGGACAAGGGCATGAAATTCGGGTTTGGGATCAAGGCCGTCTCGCCCGCATAGGAAGTGAAACCACTTCGAGCCGTAAGCCACATGCGCGACCTCTTCGCTATAGATCGTTTCAAGGGCGGCCACTGCGTCGTCTGCTTGGGCTTTGCGGAAAACCTCGATCATGCCGGGCGTCACATCAAGCCCGCGCGCCTCCAGCACCATGGGGACGACCGCAAGGCGTCCCATAAGATCGCCGGCGGTGTCCTCTGCTGCGCGCCACATGCCCGCGTGTGCCGGGAGTGCGCCGTAATGGCTGCCAAGTGCTTCAAGACAGTCAGACATTAGATTGAAATGTTTAGATTCTTCGTCTGCGGCTTTGACCCAATCGTCATAGAATCCGGGCGGCATGGAGACGTCCGTGAACCGTGCGATAAGATCCCAGTGCAAATCAACGGCGTTGAGTTCGATGTGCGCCACGGCGTGAAGAAGGGCAATCCGACCGTCAGGGGAGCCGGGTTTGCGTCGCGGTACATCGCGCGGCGACACCAGTTCGGGTCGTTCAGGGCGCGCGGGAAAGGCAGGGGGAGCTGCGTGCCCCACGGCGATATCGTCGCCCGCGCCGCGCGCAGCAACCCATCGGGCTGCATGTGCGCGGCTGATCGCTGTTTTTTCGCGGCCATTGGCGGTGGTTAGGACCTCGACCGCCATTTCTGCAAGCGTTGCCATGCTGAATAGTCCCTTAAGGCCTGTCGCCCTTTGGCTATCCGCGAAGACAGTCAAGGGCGAGGGAGTTTAGCTTTCTTGTGTGGCCGCCAGAACGGTGTCGACATGTCCAGGGACTTTTACTTTGCGCCATTCACGCACCACCGTTCCCGCTTCGTCAATCAAATAGGTCGCGCGCTCGACCCCCATGTATTTCTTGCCGTACATCTGCTTTTCGACCCAGGTGCCATAGGTTTCGCAGACGTCACCATCGGCGTCCGAGGCAAGGATCACATCAAGGTCGTGCTTGGCAATGAATTTGTCATGCTTTGCGGCGGAGTCTTTGGAAATGCCGACCACAATGGCGCCGGCAGCTTTGAACGCGGCCTTTGCTTCGGTGAAGCCAATCGCTTCTTTGGTGCATCCGCTGGTGTCGTCCTTCGGATAAAAATACAGAACAACTTTTGAGGGGCGTAACGCAGACAGGGTAACGTCTCCGCCACCATTGCGTGGGAGCGTGAAATCAGGGGCGGTTTTTCCTTCAAGCGACATGGGGCAGTCCTTTTTCAGAAGTTTCACAAGATGCGTCACGAATGCCTGTTGGGTTTTAGCGCGGATCGGCAGAGAATACAGAGCGCGAGGCAGGAAAAAGATAGAAAAGACGTCTATGACCAGGGAACCAAAGTCGGAAGTTAAGTCTCAGCCCGAGGCAGACACCCCCAAGCCTGGCCGTCGCACTCGGACGCGGGCGGAGCGCCGTGTTGCGCGCGCCAAGCGGCATGGGCGGCTTGGCAGGGGGCTTATCTCGACGGTTGTTCTGGCAAGTTTTGTCTTGTTTCTGGGTGGGCTGATTTTGTCGGATCGCGCGGTGCCTTTGCCGGATAGCATACGGGACCGGATTGCAGTATCGGTGTCGGAACGGCTGCCTGACGGAGCGGTAAAAATCGGCGCCGTGGCCGTCACTTTGGGGCGCGATCTGGCGCCAAGGGTGCGGCTGTCGAATGTGTCGATCGGCGATACGGGCGGGGGCGGTGTTGCGGTTTTGAACGGTGTGTCGGCGCGGTTGTCGCCAAGCGGGCTTTTGCGCGGACGATTTGCGGCAGAGCATGTGGTGCTGAACGGGGCGCAGGTCACGTTGCGGCGCGCAGCTGATGGAACCTTTGCTTTTGGTTCTGCAGGTGGCGTGCCGCGGGAAACGCAAAGCCTTCCGGATATTTTGAGCGCGCTTGATGCGGCTTTGACCGAAGGCCCGCTTGCGTCCATTCAGGATGTGTCTGCCGAGCGCGTGGTGTTCGCGCTTGAGGATGCGCGGACCGGGCGCATATGGCAGGCCACGAATGCGTCGTTGCAACTGCGGCGTTCGACCAGCGGGCTGACACTGTCGGTGTCGTCGGATGTCTTCAACGGGACGGATGACGTTGCTGAAGTGCAGTTGTCATTTTCCTTCGATGACGCCACGCGCGATATCGCGTTGGGAATGCGGTTGGTCGATGTGGCTGCGGCCGACATTGCGGTGCAGTCGCCGGCCCTGTCATGGCTTGGCGTGCTGGATGCGCCGATATCGGGCGCGGTACGGGCTGAATATGACGGGGGGGATGGGCTGGCGCGGCTGTCGGGCACTCTGGACATCGCTGACGGGGCATTGAGCCCTGCGGGGGGGGCGGACCCAATCGGATTTGATGTCGCGCGTGCGTATTTCGAGTTTGATCCTGCCCTTCAACGTATTGATTTTACCGAAGTTGCGGTGAAATCCGAAACGTTTGAGGCAACGGCCACGGGGCATACCTACCTGACAGAAGTCACCGATGGCTGGCCGGACGCATTTATAGGGCAGTTTCTCATTTCAGAATTTGCCTTGGACCGGGCGGACGTTTTCGAAGCGCCGGTGGCGGTGCAGGACGTTAGGGCGGATTTACGGCTTCGGCTTGATCCGTTCACTGTCGAATTGGCGCAGATTGCGCTTTCTAACGACGATGCACCGATCCGTGGGCGTGGGGTCGTCTCGGCGGGGGCTGACGGGTGGTCGCTTTCGCTGGATGCCGCCACGCAGCGTATCGCGACCACAACAGTAATGGAGTTTTGGCCGCTAATCGAGGCTCCGGTGACGCGCGGATGGCTGAACTCCAACGTCAAAGCGGGGCTACTTGAGGACGTCAATGTCGCCCTGCGAAAGTCCCCCGGCGAGAAGCTTGATATGGGGCTGACCTTCGATTTTAGACAAGGTGAGGTGCAGTTTCTGCGCGATATGCCCCGGATCATGGGGGCGACGGGCCGGGGCGTCATCCACGATGATGTCTTTAATTTGCTGATGACCGGTGGCGGAGTGATGGCTGGGACTGGCGATTTCGTTGATATCGCGGGCTCGACGTTTCGGGTGCCGGACACCGAACAAAGACCTGCAATGGGCGAGTTTGAGATACGCGCGCGCGGAACTATTCCGGCGCTGCTTTCGGTAACGAATAATCGACCTTTGCGCCTTATGGAAAGGGCCGAGCGCGGGATTGATCTGGCGCAAGGTATTGGTGAAGTGACGGCGCGGGTCACGCTTCCTTTGAAGGATGGAATTGACGCGGGGGACGTCACCTATCAGGTAACGGGGCAGCTCAGTGACGTCCGTTCGGAAGTTATCGTGCCAGGGCGCGTGCTGACGTCGCGCGGGATGGCGCTTTCGGCTTCTGTTGAGGAAGTGCGGATTGCCGGTCCGGCTGACCTTGACGGCGTTTCGCTGACCGCAGATTGGCGTCAGCCGCTGGGCGATGGTGCGCGTGCCGAAGGAAGCCGTATTACCGGGCGCGTCACGCTTGGACCGGATGCCATTCAGGCGTTTGGTTTGCCACTGCCCGGCGATCTGATCAGCGGCTCTACCCGTGCGGACTATGTGCTTGAGGTAAAACCAGATGTGGCACCGCTGTTATCGGTGGCATCTGACCTTAAAGGTTTAGGGATGCGAATCGCGGCGCTAAACTGGTCGAAGGAGCCGGGCAGTCCGGCAGGGTTGGAGTTGGTAGCGCGGCTTGGCGACGTTCCCGATGTGCAAAGCCTAGAGATTTCGGCGCCCGGTCTGGCGTTGGACGGGCGATTGTCTTTGACGGCGGACGGTGGGCTTGAGGCTGCGGTTTTTGATCAAGTGCGGGTTGGGGGATGGCTTGATGCGCGCGCGCGGATAACGCCACGAGGTGCGGGGCTGTCGCCTGCGATTTCAATTGAGGGCGGGACGCTTGATTTCCGCAAGTTCCCGCGCGCTGCCGTGTCAGAAAGCGGCGGGGACCGTACGCCGATTACCGTATCCCTTGACAGCTTCGTTTTGTCCGACAGCATCACGTTCGCGCCTTTGACCGGTGAGGTTGATGCAGGGCAAGCCGGGCTTTCGGGCACGTTCGAAGCCCGGCTCAATGGCCAGACCACGGTGCGAGGCACGCTGGCGCCTGCCAATGGGGGGACGGCAATCCGGCTTCAGGCCAGTGATGCGGGCGGCGTCGTGCGGTCGACCGGGCTGACGAAAAACGCCATGGGCGGCACGCTTGATCTTGTGCTGACACCGGACACAACGGCTGCGCCCGGCACACTGCGTGGCGAGTTTCTGATCGAAGACATCCGTATTCAGAATGCACCGGTGATGGCTGCTTTGTTGGACACCATCAGCCTTGTGGGCTTGATAGATCAGCTTTCGGGGCAGGGTATTCGCTTTGCCACTGTGGACGGCCGTTTCAGGTTGACGCCGGACGCGCTTGTTTTGGAAGAGGCAGCGGCGATTGGCGTGTCGCTTGGCATCTCGGCAGCAGGACTTTATGACCTCGATGCCAAGGAGATTGATTTGCAGGGCGTGGTGTCGCCGCTGTATTTTCTGAATGCGGTCGGATCGGTCGTTAGTCGTCGCGGTGAAGGTCTGTTTGGCTTCAATTACCGCGTGAGCGGTCCTGCAAATGCGCCAACCGTCGGGGTTAATCCATTGTCGATCCTGACGCCGGGTCTGTTTCGCGAAATTTTCCGCCGCCCGCCGCCAACGAATTGAGTACCATGAAACTTTCTGATTTTGATTTTGATCTTCCCGAGGGGTTGATTGCAACGCGCCCGGCGCGCCCGCGGTCGTCGTCACGTCTCTTGGTGGCGGGCCCGGTGGCGATCGACGAGGCGCAGGCACTTGATTTGCCGTCGTTTCTACGGCCTGGCGACCGGTTAATCGTGAACGACACAAAAGTGATCCCGGCGCGGCTTTCGGGCATGCGGGTGCGTGACGGCGAGGCGGGCGTGACGCAAGCACGGATTGAGGCGACGCTTCTGGATCCTCTTGCTGATGGGAACTGGATGGCCCTGCTGAAGCCTTTGCGGAAAGTCCGCGATGGCGAGGTGATCCGGTTTTCCGACATTTTGACAGCGGAAGTGATGGGGCGTGCCGAGGGGACAGCGGCGCTGCGTTTCAACCTTACTGGCGATGATTTTGATGCCGCTTTGAATGCGGCGGGTGCGATGCCTTTGCCGCCTTATATCGAGGCGCTGCGCAAGTCCGATGCGCAGGACAAAGAGGACTACCAGACGATCTGGGCGCGCGCGACAGGGGCGGTTGCTGCCCCGACCGCCTCGCTGCATTTTGATGACGCCTTAATGGCGGCGTTGACGGCGCACGGGGTCGAGATCACTTACATCACGCTGCATGTGGGGGCGGGCACGTTCTTGCCGGTGAAAGTCGACGACATCAGTGACCACAAGATGCATGCCGAGCGAGGCACGGTGACCGCGCAAGCTGCCGAAGCTATGAACGCAACACGCGCTGGCGGTGGGCGGATTATTCCGGTCGGCACTACGGCGCTGCGACTGATCGAAACCGCCGCGGCGCCGGACGGGACAATCTCGGCGTGGGAGGGGGCGACGGATATTTTCATCACGCCCGGATTCCGTTTCAAGATTACGGATGCTTTGATGACCAATTTTCATCTGCCAAAATCAACACTGATGATGCTTGTTTCGGCGTTCATGGGGTCTGAACGTATTCGCGAGATTTATACTCATGCGATTTTGCGTGAATTCCGCTTCTTTTCCTATGGTGATGCGTCACTTTTGCTGCCAAAGGGCTGAAAGCGACCGGGGTCAAGTCGTAGGCAAGCGTGTCCGCTATCAACGCGGGCGCTAAGGCGGTTGAAAGGGCAACGGAGACTAACCATGCTCAAGGTTCTCGGCAGTACATGGGCACTTCTTCTCGGAATTCTTCTTTTGATGGTCGGAAACGGTCTTCAGGGCTCGCTTATTGGTATTCGAGGGTCGATTGAGAATTTCTCGACGATAGAGCTGTCAGTCATAACCTCTGCGTACTTTGCGGGCTTCCTGATCGGATCACGGATGGCGCCCGAGATGATCCGTCGCGTGGGGCACGTCCGCGTTTTTGCCGCTTTGGCCTCGTTTATTTCTGCCGTTTTGATCCTTTACCCGACAATCACAGACCCCTGGGCCTGGATCGCATTGCGCGTGGTCTTTGGGTTCTCGTTTTCGGGCGTGTATGTGACAGCGGAAAGCTGGCTGAACAATTCGGCGACCAACGAGACGCGCGGTCAGTCTTTGTCACTATATGTCATGGCGCAGATGCTTGGGATTGTGGCCAGTCAGGCGCTGTTGAACGTGGCGGACCCGGCCGGGTTTATCCTGTTCGTGATCCCGTCGGTTCTTGTTTCTTTATCGTTCGCGCCGATCCTTTTGTCTGCTGCCAAATCACCAACTTTTGAAACAACAAAACCGATGACGCTGAGGCAGATCTATGAGTTCTCACCGCTTGGCTGCGTTGGCATGTTTTTGCTGGGCGCGATTTTTGCAGCCCAATTTGGCATGGCGTCAGTTTACGGCACGCGAGCAGGGTTTAGTGTTGCCGAGATCTCGATTTTCGTCTCGGCAATCTTTATCGGCGGCATGGTGTTTCAGTACCCGTTTGGCTGGCTATCGGATCGGATGGATCGGCGCGTAATGATTCTCGCGGCCGCACTGGGCGGCGGGGCGGCGGGCATATTGGGGCTGGTCTTTGGAAGCAGTTTTGAAGTCGTGCTGTTTGCAGCCTTCATTATGGGTGGGATGTCCAACCCGCTTTATGCCCTGCTGATCGCCTATACGAACGACTATCTTCAGGTGGAGGATATGGCCGCCGCAGCCGGTGGTCTGATTTTCATTAATGGCCTGGGCGCTATCATGGGCCCAATGATCACGGGTTGGATGCTGACCAGGTTTGGACCTGGCGGGTTCTGGGTCTACCTCAGCTTTTTCATGTTTGCGATGGCGGCGTTTGTGGCCTGGCGGATGACACAACGCGCGTCGGTCTACAGCGAGGAAGCCGAAGGCTATGATGCGGTAAGCTACGCGCCGATGATGCCGACAGGAACCATGGTAGCGGCTGAAGCGGCACAGGATTACTATGCTGAAAATGTCGAAAATGACGACGAAGAAGAACCAAATGAGGACGACCCCCTTGATCGATCATGATCTTTCGTTAACGATTCGATTACGGGGAAGTGAAACTTGGTGGAGTGAAGTGTGGCATTATGACGAACCCTGAGGACATTCTGGCCTTTTGGCTGGACGAACAAGGCCCGGAAGGCTGGTATGCTGGTGGGTCCGAGCTTGATCAAGAAATGCGAGACCGTTTCGAATGTGTGTACAATCGTGCTTGCGAGGGCGCATTGTCCTTGTGGCTTACACATGCGACCGGGACTTTGGCGTATATTATCCTTCTGGATCAATTTTCGCGGAACATGTTTCGCGACACGCCAAAGGCATTCGCTTCAGACGGTCTGGCGAGAGCAGCAGCAAAAGCGTCTATTTCGCGCGGGTGGGACCTGAAGATTGACGAACCCGCGCGGCAGTTCTTTTATATGCCTCTGGTTCATGCCGAGTGCCTGAGCGATCAGGACCGCGCCGTGCGTCTTATCATGACGCGGATGCCAGAGACCGGCGGCATAAACCTTCTTCATGCCAAAGCACACCGCGAAGTTGTCCGCAAGTTCGGCCGTTTCCCCAACCGGAACGCGGCTTTGTCGCGTCTTACGCCGGAAGCCGAAGCGGTCTTCCTTGAGCAGGGCGGCTATGGGGCGACGGTTGAGGCAATGAAAGCGGCAGAGGCGGCCTGAACACTATTTTGGTTGCCTAGAGCATTGCGCCCAACGGGTAGCGGGGCTTCCCCCGAAGCATCGTCGTTAGGGTGACAAGGCATTCCGAATGTGGCAAATAGTTTAACGTAGAACAATATCGCCGCAGGAGGAAACCAATGGCTGCTAAAACTTTTGACGTGGTGGTGATCGGGGCAGGTCCCGGTGGATATGTCGCCGCGATCCGTGCCAGCCAACTGGGCCTGAAGGTGGCGATCGTTGAACGCGAGCACATGGGCGGGATTTGCCTGAACTGGGGCTGCATCCCAACCAAAGCGATGCTTCGGTCGTCCGAAGTTTTTCACCTGATGCATCGTGCCAAAGAATTCGGCCTGAAGGTCGAAGGGATTGAGTACGATCTGGATGCTGTGGTGAAGCGCTCACGTGGTGTGGCCAAGTAGTTGAACGGTGGCGTCGTGCATCTGATGAAGAAAAACAAGGTCGAGGTCTTTATGGGTGCGGCAACCCTGCCTTCCAAAGGCAAGGTTTCGGTCAAGACGGACAAAGGCGTCGAAGAGTTGCAGTCGAAAAGCATCATCCTTGCGACCGGCGCGCGTGCGCGCGAATTGCCTGGACTTGAGGCGGACGGTGATCTTGTCTGGACGTACAAGCATGCATTGCAGCCACCACGGATGCCCAAAAAGCTTCTGGTCATCGGGTCGGGTGCCATCGGAATTGAATTCGCGAGTTTTTACAACACGCTTGGGGCGGACACAACTGTGGTTGAAGTCATGGATCGCGTTCTGCCGGTGGAAGATGCCGAAATATCCGCATTTGCGAAGAAGTCGTTCTTGAAGCAGGGCATGAAAATCATGGAGAAATCCATGGTCAAGCAGCTTGATCGCGACAAGGGTAAGGTCACAGCGCATATCGAAGCGAATGGCAAAATTGAGAAGATGGACTTTGACACCGTGATTTCTGCGGTGGGCATCGTCGGCAATGTCGAAGGGCTCGGGCTGGAGGAACTGGGCGTCAAAATTGATCGCACCCATGTTGTGACAGATGAATTCTGTCGAACAGGCGTTGACGGGCTTTACGCGATTGGCGACATCGCGGGCGCGCCTTGGCTGGCGCACAAGGCGAGCCACGAAGGTACGATGGTTGCAGAGTTGATCGCGGGCAAAAACAAAGTCCATCCGGTTAAGCCAGAATCGATTGCAGGGTGTACTTATTGTCATCCGCAGGTGGCCTCGGTTGGGTACACCGAAGCGAAAGCGAAAGAGCTTGGGTATAAAATCAAAGTTGGTCGTTTCCCTTTCATCGGCAATGGCAAGGCGATCGCTTTGGGCGAAACCGAGGGCATGGTTAAGACTGTGTTTGACGAGAAAACCGGAGAGCTTCTTGGTGCACATATGATCGGCGCGGAAGTGACCGAATTGATCCAAGGTTATGTTGTGGGGCGTCAGTTGGAGACGACTGAAGAAGATTTGATGAATACAGTCTTCCCGCATCCAACATTGTCAGAGATGATGCATGAAAGTGTGCTTGATGCTTATGATCGCGTCATTCACATTTGATCGCCACGACACGTAACGCGTTGATATGCCGGCTCCTACTTGGGGCCGGCATTTTGCTTTATCTTGGCGCGTTTGCGATCACGATCATTGGGTCGCAAGGGTTGTTCCACGTTGCTCCTGACGGGATGGCCGTGGTTTGGCCATTATTTCTTGGTTTGCCGTGGAGCATTTACCTGTCGGTTCTGACGACCTTTGGGGGGCAGTTTTAATCGGTCAGATCGGAGCAGCACTGGTCCTACTTTTGGACCTCAATATCTTGTGGCGTTTGTGTCGGAGGCCGCGGGATAACGCTTGACGCTTCGGGCGAGTCTGCGACAAGCGTCTCCATGCGAACAGACTGGCGCTTGATCGGACTTCTCTTTCTTACGGGGCTGTTTGCCGCCGCGCAGTTCGCAAAAATTTCTTTGACATTGGTTGATTTGGGACGCATCTACCCGGGCGCGGCTTTGCCGTTTGCGGTGTCGGCGCTTTCCGTTGCGGGCATCCTTTTTGGTGTCGCTGCGGGCATGATCGTTGCACAATTTGGGGCGCGTCGCGTTTTGTTGGTCGCACTTGCAAGTGCATCGGTGATTTCGCTCTCTCAATCAGTTTTACCGTCTTTTCAAATATTTATGGGTTTGCGAATTGTCGAAGGGTTCAGCCATCTGGCCATTGTCGTCGCAGCTCCGACGTTGATGGCAGCGGTTTCGACGCCTCGTGATGTATCCGTGGCCATGGGGCTTTGGGGGACGTTCTTTGGCGTAGGCTTTGCAGGCGCCGCGGCCGTGATCCCGCTTTTAGCGGGCCCATCACAGTCATATATCGTACACGGAGCGTTCGGGCTGGTATTGATGGGTGCCCTTTGGCCGTTGTCACCGCGCGGTCTGGCGCGGGGCGTTTGGGAGGGAAACGTTCTGGCGCGCCACGTCGCGATATACGGATCGCCAAGGATGGTTGCGCCCGCGCTTGGGTTCTTATGGCACACAATTATGTTCCTAGGATTGCTCACATTTTTACCTAAAGTTTTGGGGGCATGGACGGGGCCGGTCCTACCTTTGGTCGCGTTGATTGGCACCTTTGGAGCAGGATGGCTGGCACGTTGGTATGCACCGAAGTCGATCCTTCTGATGGGGTTTTCGCTGACATCTGTCGGGTTCTTAATGGTATTGATCGCCCCCGAACCTGCGCGGATTTGGATCGTCATGGCGCTTTTCGTGATCGTTGGTCTTGTTCCCGGGGCGTCGTTTGCCAACGTTCCGGCGCTGAATAAGGACCCGGCGGATCAAGCGCGCGCAAACGGCGCGATTGCCCAACTTGGCAACATCGGAACGGCCGCCTCTACGCCTCTTTTTGCCGCCGTATTGATGTTTGGATTTAATGGACTTGCGGTGGCGGCAATTGTCATTTCGGCCGTTGGATGCGGGTTGGTTTGGCTTATCCACAGAAAGATCGAGAAATCCGCGTGACGGACGGCTGATGTTCTTGTATTGTTCCGTTTACGCCATTGAGATTTGCGGACGGGCCGCTATCTCTCTGTTCAATGGCGAGAGGTGACGTGATGGCCGACTTGAAGAACATCGAAGTGCGCGGTGCGCGCGAGCACAATCTGAAAAATATCGATGTGGATATCCCACGCGATAAGCTTGTGGTGATCACAGGGCTATCGGGATCGGGAAAGTCTTCATTGGCTTTCGATACGATCTACGCTGAAGGGCAGCGCCGGTATGTCGAAAGCCTTTCGGCTTATGCGCGACAGTTCCTCGATATGATGCAAAAGCCCGACGTTGATCATATCTCAGGGCTTTCTCCGGCCATTTCGATTGAACAGAAGACGACATCGAAGAATCCCCGTTCCACGGTCGGTACCGTCACGGAGATCTATGACTATATGCGCCTTTTATTTGCGCGTGCGGGTACTCCTTTTTCGCCTGCAACCGGTTTGCCGATTGAGGCACAGCAGGTTCAGGACATGGTCGACCGCGTTATGACGATGGAGGAAGGGACGCGGGCGTTTTTGCTGGCCCCCATCGTACGCGATCGCAAGGGGGAGTATCGCAAAGAATTCTTAGAACTTCGTAAACACGGCTTTCAACGCGTAAAAGTTGACGGACAATTCTACGAACTGGACGAACCACCGACGCTTGATAAGAAGTTCCGCCACGATATTGATGTGGTTGTTGACCGTCTTGTTGTGCGCGAGGGGTTGGAAACACGGCTGGCCGATTCGTTCCGCACAGCACTTGATCTGGCAGATGGTATCGCAATTCTAGAGACGGCCGTCGGCGATGAAGAAGAGCCCGAGCGGTTTACCTTTTCTGAAAACTTTGCCTGCCCGGTCAGTGGCTTCACAATCCCCGAGATCGAACCGCGACTGTTTTCGTTCAATGCGCCATTTGGGGCCTGTCAATCATGTGACGGCCTTGGTGTAGAGCTGTTTTTCGACGAACGGCTGGTGGTCCCTGACCAGAATCTAAAAATCTATGATGGGGCGCTTGCGCCTTGGCGCAAAGGAAAGTCTCCGTACTTTTTGCAGACAATTGAATCAATTGCGAAGCATTTCGAATTCGACAAGAACACCAAATGGAAAGATTTGCCTGAGAAAGTGCAGCAGGTTTTCCTGTATGGCTCGGGCAAGGAGGAGATAAAGTTCCGTTACGACGAAGGCGGGCGCGTGTATCAGGTGTTGCGGCCGTTTGAAGGCGTCATTCCGAATATGGAAAGACGTTACCGAGAGACTGATTCGAATTGGATTCGTGAGGAGTTTGAGCGCTTTCAGAACAATCGCTCGTGCGGAGCCTGCGGTGGCTTTCGACTGCGCCCCGAGGCTTTGGCGGTCAAGATCGGCGGACTGCATGTGGGTGAGATCGTGCGGATGTCGATCCGCGAGGCGCTCGCCTGGATAGAGGCCGCGCCGGAAACGATGAGCGCGCAGAAAAACGAGATTGCGCGCGCGATTTTGAAGGAGATCAGGGAGCGGCTTGGGTTCCTCAACAACGTCGGCTTGGAGTATCTGACATTGGCGCGAAATGCCGGGACTCTGTCGGGTGGCGAAAGTCAGCGGATACGCCTTGCCAGTCAGATCGGGTCGGGATTAACCGGCGTGCTTTATGTGCTCGACGAGCCCTCGATTGGTCTGCATCAGCGAGACAACGACCGGTTGCTTTTGACGCTGAAAAACTTGCGTGACCAAGGCAATACAGTGATCGTAGTTGAGCATGATGAGGAAGCGATCCGCGAGGCGGATTACGTTTTTGATATCGGTCCGGGCGCCGGAGTGCATGGCGGTGAGGTGGTTGCGCACGGTACGCCCGCGAAGATCATCGCCAATAAGAAGAGTGTGACTGGCGACTACTTGTCAGGACGGCGGAAAATTCCAGTGCCAAATGAGCGGCGCAAAGGAAACAATAAAACGCTGAAAGTAGTGAAGGCGACCGGCAACAATCTTAAGGACATTACCGCGGAATTCCCGCTTGGAAAGTTCGTTTGTGTGACAGGGGTTTCGGGAGGCGGAAAGTCAACTTTGACGATTGAGACTTTGTTCAAGACGGCGTCGATGCGGCTGAATGGCGCGCGACAGACGCCGGCACCTTGCGAGACGATTAAGGGCTTGGAACATCTCGATAAAGTCATCGATATTGACCAGCGCCCCATTGGGCGCACACCGCGCTCGAACCCCGCGACATATACTGGTGCGTTCACACCAATTCGCGACTGGTTTGCTGGACTGCCGGAATCGAAGACGCGTGGATACAAGCCTGGGCGGTTCTCGTTCAACGTGAAGGGCGGACGCTGTGAGGCCTGTCAGGGCGACGGGGTGATCAAGATCGAGATGCACTTCTTGCCGGATGTGTATGTCACCTGTGAAACCTGCAAGGGCGCGAGGTACAATCGCGAGACCTTGGAAATCCGGTTTAAGGGCAAGTCGATTGCCGATGTTTTGGACATGACGGTTGAAGACGCGCAAACCTTTTTCAGGGCGGTGCCATCGATTCGAGAGAAAATGGACGCGCTTATGCGAGTTGGGCTTGGGTATATCAAGGTTGGACAGCAGGCAACGACCCTGTCGGGTGGTGAAGCGCAGAGGGTGAAGCTATCAAAGGAGCTGTCGAAGCGCTCGACCGGCCGAACGCTTTATATTTTGGATGAGCCGACGACGGGTCTGCATTTTGAAGACGTGCGTAAGCTCTTGGAAGTGCTTCATGAATTGGTGGATCAGGGAAATTCCGTCGTGGTGATTGAGCACAATCTGGATGTGATCAAGACGGCGGATTGGATCATTGATATTGGGCCGGAAGGCGGCGATGGCGGCGGTGAGATTGTCGCTGTTGGCACGCCTGAGACGGTAGCATTGGAAGCGCGATCGCATACCGGGCACTATCTGGCGGGGATGTTGGGTGTCGCGCGCGTGGCTGCGGAGTGATGGCGCGACGCATTGCGGCGTGTTTGGAAGTTCTCGCAGATTGACGGGAGGAAATTGACTAATGGGCTGGATTGCTTAGCCTAGAATTAGGTCCGCGATGCGGATGAGATCTATTACTTCTTTTGTATGGCGGTCGACTTTTATTAGACTTCCGCCAATCCGGACGTAGTCGGACGACGAACTGCGGGGCAGGCGATAGCGATCATCGCCACGGCGCAATACGGTTCCGTTATTCGTGTCGACGACAACGTATTCGCGGCCTTCGAAGATGACGCGGTCTTCTTCGCGCAGCACGATGTAGTCTGCGTCCTCAATCCGGTCGCCGATGTCGTAGCCGCGATCTTCGGCTGTGACGCCTTTTTTGGCGAGACCAGGTGGCACACAGGCGGGTGCTTTCTTTGCGAGGCCGGGTGGGCAGTTCTTCGCGCCTTTTCCGGCGGCAATCAGATCAGTTGGTGCTGCGAGAAGGGCCAGTGCGGTCAGGGCAAGGATGGCGATGTGCTTCATTGTGCGTCTCCGGGCTTTCCAAATAGTTATCAAGTGGTTTGGGCGGAAATATGGCAGAGGGTCAGGCGTCGAGTTCGAGCCAAACCGGTACGTGATCTGATGGTTTTTCACGGCCCCGGACGGCGTTTTCAATCCAGCATTCTTTAAGCAGATCAGCGGCTTGTGGCGTCAGGAGGTGGTGGTCGATGCGAATGCCATCGTTGCGGTTCCACGCGCCTGCCTGATAGTCCCAAAAGGAGTAGTGACCTGGGCCTTGGGTGCGCGTACGAAAGGCCTCGGTGAAGCCGAGATTGAGGATTTCACGGTAGGCCGCACGGGTTTCGGGGCGGGCCAGGGCGTCGGTTTGCCAGACTTGCGGGTTGGCGGCGTCTTCATCTTGCGGAATGACGTTGTAGTCGCCACACATAACGCCAGGTTCTTCTGTGTTTAGAAGGGCTTGCGCGCGGGTCTTCAGGCGCTTCATCCAGGCGAGTTTGTAGTCATATTTCGGGCCAGGATTTGGATTGCCGTTGGGTAGGTAGAGACCACAGACGCGAACTGGTTTCTTGTCGCCAACGACAGTTGCTTCGATCCAGCGGGCTTGTTCGTCTGTGTCGTCGCCAGGTAGGCCCCTTTGGACGTCTTCTAGGGGCAAGCGAGATAGAATTGCCACGCCATTGAATGATTTTTGCCCATGTGTTTCAACAGTATAGCCCATGTCTTCGAAATATTCGCGAGGGAAGTTCTCGTCGATGGATTTAATTTCCTGCAGGAAAACGACGTCTGGTTTCTGGTCGTTCAACCAGTCCGTCAAAGCGCTGATGCGGGCCTTGATGCCGTTGATATTGAAGGTCGCTATGCGCATGGAATGTCCCCCGGTTGAGTAGGTTTTGGGCCATGTTCGGGGGGCGTTCAAGGGACTATCGGTAATACTTCGGTACAACGTCGGTGCGGGCGTTCGGGCGGTTTGATGTCTCTTAAGACATTCTGGACCTCCGGTGGAGGCATTTTTTAAAGGGTGAAGCTTTGAGGGAGTGGCGCGCCGGGCTCTGAGGGAAAACAAAGAGGTCCGGCGCGCCTGAGGGAAAAGGTTCAGGCTTTGGTTTCGCAAGGGCGGTGGTTCAGGCCGTTGATCCCAATTGAGAAACAATATGCATTATTACTGGCCATTAATCACGGCAAGAATGGGGCAGGTTTGAGGTGATTTCAGGTGCAGGCCCCGCCGACAGGTGAAGAACGGGCGGGCGGGGCTTGGCTGGAGTTCGAAAAGTTAAGGCTTATGCCCTGGGCGAGGCTTCAGCGTCAGCGGTCGCATCCGCGGGAAATGCCTCGATCCTGAGGCCGGGGATGAACATGCCTTCGATGCCGGCGGCTTTTCTGAGCCAAGCGTGATCGGCCACAAGCGCGACTTTGCCAATTACGGGAATGCTTGCGAAGAGACGTGGCAGGTAGCCAAGCTGTACGGCGATGGCTTGCAGCGCCGGGAATTCAAGTTGCCGATTGGG
>Ga0075467_10001540_pt1 | contig 19045 bp, 20 predicted proteins | sample DEB08_DNA_9_FD_75067 | JGI IMG/M metagenome (GOLD analysis project Ga0075467, IMG submission 75067) | Aqueous microbial communities from the Delaware River and Bay under freshwater to marine salinity gradient to study organic matter... | ecosystem: Environmental > Aquatic > Marine > Coastal ... | reverse complement strand
GGTTGTTGGCGGGGTGTCCAGCCTCTTTTTCCGCTCTTGTTGGCTTGTTTTACAGACAGGCGGTTAATGAGGCTTTTGGGCCTCGTTTGCGGCCGCTTCAGCCGCTTCGATAGCGGCTTCGACGTCATCGGGGTCCGTTGACGGGGCCGCGTATGATCCGTTGAACCACTTGGCCAGATCCAGATCGGCACAGCGCCTTGAGCAAAAAGGGCGATATTGCTTGTCGGGTGCGGCCGCGCATATCGGACAGGCCATCAAATCACCTCATGCAAAGGCGCGCGGGCGCGTTTGCGTTGCAATTCGTAATGGCCCAACGGGGTCCATCCCACCAATGTTGTCTCCACCTGATCGGTGCGAAACGCCTGACGCAATGCATTCTCAAAAGCCCGGCGGTCCTTTTTGGGCATCGGTGCCAGGTCAAGGGTGATCTGCCCCCCCAGCCCCCGCACACGCAAGGCCCCGGGCAAGGCTTTGGCACAGGACATATTTGCTTTGATCCCTGCCGCCAAAGATGCGTCATTGCCGGTATTCACATCCACAGCGACCAGGGCGCGTGTGGGCTCAACATACATGGACGCACCTCCGGCCAGTGTAACTTCGGCTCCCTGTGCGGCCTCAAGCGCCTCCATGACCCCATGGATTTCAAATCCACCAGCTTCGGTCACGACCTCTGCAGCTTCGGTCCATTCGCGCCAGGCAAGGATATGCGGGCTGTCCCCCTCGCAAAGCATTTCCATCGTATCGGACGAATCGGACGTCACCCTGTCGGCCAGTTCCAGCATGGCAACGATATCTTCGGCAATTTCATCCCCGTCCACCTCGAAACAAGACGAACGCAGGATCAATCCATGCGCCGCGCCGCCTGCGGCGTCATGGGCGATTTCCAGCAAGCGGTCGCGCTCGGCCTCATCGCGGATACTGCGCGAGATATTCAGACCGGGGGCGTCGGGCGTCACGATCGCATAACGGCTTTTGAACAGCAGCTTGGCGGCGACAGGAATGGCCTTGCCGGGTTCGGCATAGCCAGACACCTGCACCAGAATAGGCTGACCTGGGGCCAACCCTTTGATTTGTCGCAAGAATGCCGAACCATCGGGGGTTTTCAGAAACATACCCCCCTGCCCTTTCACAGGCCGGTCCGCGATGGCACGGTAAATTGTGCCAGGGCGCGGGGCCGTGCTGTCAATCAGCAGATCGTCCAGCTTGCCATCCACCATCAGCGCTGCGGCCTCAGTGTCGCCAATGTGGTCCAGAATGATCGTTCGGCCCTTCATACGGCACCTCCATAAATTGGATATCCGGCAGCGATCAGCAAATTGGCGGTCTCTGCCAGGGGCAAACCGACAATCCCGGTAAAGGATCCACTGATCCAAGGGATGAATGCACCAGCCGCGCCCTGAATGCCATAGCCGCCCGCCTTGCCCTGCCAATCACCAGAGGCCAGGTAGCGCGCGATTTCAGGCTCTGACAGGGATTTCATCCGCACGGTACTTTGAACATCGCGCAGCCATTGCCGGTCCCCCCGCTTTACCGCGACGGCCGTGATCACCTTGTGACGACGCCCCGACATCAGGCGCAAGAATCGTTCTGCCTCGGCCGCATCTGCGGGCTTGCCCAGAATGCGACGTCCCAGCGCAACCGTAGTATCGGCGCAGAGCACAATGTCGTCAGGCCCCGCCGCGACAGCGGCTGCCTTTTCACGCGCCATCCGCGCGCAATACGGGCGCGGCAGCTCAGCCTTAATGGGGGTTTCGTCGATGTCCGGTGCACGGATCGCATCCGGCGTCACGCCCATCTGCGCGAGAAGTTCCAAACGCCGGGGCGAGCCTGAACCGAGAATGAACTGCATCACACAGTTTCTCCAATAGACGTTCGTGACAAAGGCACAAAATGCGGATTGCCGCCAAAGTGGCGGCGTCACCCCTGAGCGGGAAACCTTACGGTCCCGACTTCAGAGGCGCTGAGACCTTACTTGAACCGATAGTTGATCCGACCCTTGGTCAGGTCATAGGGGGTCATTTCGACCTGTACTTTATCGCCTGCCAGAACACGGATGCGGTTCTTGCGCATCTTGCCTGCCGTATGCGCGATGATCTCATGGCCGTTTTCCAGCTCGACCCGAAACGTCGCGTTAGGCAGGAGTTCCTTCACGACACCGGGAAATTCGAGCGTATCTTCCTTGGCCATGTTCTCTCCTTGAACAAAATGCCCCAAAACGGGGCCACGCGCCTAAATGGGCGCATTTTTCCAGATTTTCAAGGGCTATTCAGCGCAATCGCACGGCTTGTGCAGGCTGATCACGTCCAATTTGCCCCAGCCAGTCCCGCCGGTTCAGCACAATGCCATCCGCGCGGACCTCGGCAACCTGCCCCAGATCAACCTGCGCATATGTCCAGCCGGCGGCGTTGATGGTGCCCGCCGCCAAAACTCCCGTCTCAGGAAAGCCGCGATCCGGCGGTGCAAACACGCCCCCAGCCCCAAAGGAATCGCCCAAGGCCTCAGACCAATCCGCATCCCCCACGACCGATGACATCACGGTAATACATTGATTTTCCAATGCTCTTGCCATTGATCCAATCCGCACACGCCAATACCCGGCCAGGGTTTCGGTGACGCTGGGCACGCAGATCACGTCACAGGTGCTCAGCGCGCGGCCCAGCAAGGGAAACTCACTATCATAGCAGATCAGAATGCCGATCCGGCCCAGAACCGTGTCAAACACCTGCAGTCCGTTGCCCGGAATAACGTCCCAGACCTCAGCCTCAAAGCGGGTCATGATCTGTTTGTCCTGCACACCGATTTGGCCTGTAGGTGTGATCAAACGGGCCCGGTTGACCGGTCTGGTCTGCGTCGCAGCAGGACCAGAGGCTGCAACAATATGCACCCCATGCTCTGCCGCGAGACGCAGATGCACCTGGTCCGCCTGTGCCAGCCGCTCTGACACAGCAAAAAGCGAGGCTTCCAGATCCCCGGCCACCTCTGCACCGGCAAGGGTCGCCAGCTCCATCGCGCCATATTCGGGAAACACCAGCAGCTCGGCACCCTGACCGGCCGCTTCGCCGACCCATCGGTTCAGCTTGTCCTCATACTGCGCCCAAGAGGTCAGAACATCCAAAGGATAGGCGGCTGTGGCAATTTTCATCAGACCCTCATCGGTTTGCCCCATGGTGAAAGAGCATCAACCAATGTGCAATCCAAATCCTTCTGGCTGGCCCAAAACAATGCGGGGTGGTATTTCTGGCGCAACTACACCATTTTTGACTTCCGCACAGCGGCCAGACAGGACCACCCAGACAGGAGCACAGGGGCAACAACACATGACAAAGATCGTCATCCTCACCGGCGCAGGTATTTCCGCAGAAAGCGGGATCGAAACTTTTCGTGCAGAGGACGGGCTTTGGGCCAAACATCGCGTCGAAGACGTGGTGACGCCTGAAGGCTATCAGCGCGATCCAAAACGGGTTCTCGACTTTTATAATGAACGCCGCGCGCAGGCAGCCTCGGTTGAACCCAATGCCGCGCATTTCGCACTGGCCCGGCTTGAGGCAGAACATGACGGTGAGGTTGTGGTCATCACCCAAAACGTCGACGATCTGCATGAACGCGGCGGCACACAGGCCTTGTACCACATGCATGGCGCGCTCTCGGGTGCGTTATGCGCGGTCTGTCATCACCGCTGGCCCGCGCCGATGCAGATGGCGATAGAGGACCCCTGCCCATCCTGCGAAACGCCCGCCACCCGTCCAGATATCGTCTGGTTCGGCGAAATGCCCTATGAGATGGACACCCTGTTTGACCATTTGACCCAAGCCGATATTTTCGTGGCCATTGGCACCTCTGGCAATGTCTATCCTGCCGCCGGTTTTGTCGCCGAAGCCCGCAAGGCTGGTGCCCATACGATAGAGTTCAACCTAGAAAAATCCGCCGTCGGCAACCAATTTGCTGAACACCGCATTGGACCCGCATCACAGACCGTGACCGACTGGGTAAACAGCATCTTGGCCACCTAGATCTGGGCAAAGTAGATCTGGGCAAAATGAAGGTGGGCAATTTGCCCACCCTACTGCGTCGCTCCATGGTATCAGCGGGTCAATAATGTCATCCGTCGTCAGACTTTTTCATCTTGGAATGATCCATCGCGCCATGGTCAGGCTTGCGCGCATGATCGACAGGTATCTTGATTTGCATTTCACCGGCCTGTTCAAAGGTCAGGGTAACGTCAATTTCCTCGCCCTGCTCCAAGGGCCGGATCAGCCCCATGAACATGATATGATCCCCCCCGCGCTTGAGCGCGTGGGTTTCACCGGCAGGCACGGCAAACCCTTCTTTGACTTCCATCATCTTCATCACGCCATTTTCATCTGATGTATGGGTATGCAGTTCAACCCGTCCCGCCACATCTGACGCGACAGCGACCAGCCGGTCATCGGTGTCGCCCATATTCATGATCTGCATGAATGCAGCACCCGTCACCGACGACGGGGTTGAGCTGCGCATATAGCCGTCCTTGATCATGATATCGCCAGCAAAGGCGGGGGCCGTGGCCAGCACGAAGGCCGCAGCAGTGGCTGCGATATTTTGAATGATTGTCATTTCTGTCGTCCTTGTTTGATCTGTGTTGGATGTATGATGATCAAACAGGCAAAGGCGGTGCCCGGCATTGAGGTATCTGTGTGACGGGCGCGATCACCGTGAACGGTTGAACAAGCAAAGCCTGCCCGTGGTACAGCACCGCCCAAGGGGCCAAAGCCGCAGCAGGCGTTACCCCGGCACCATCGCTCAATGCACAATCCGGGCAGATATGGGGGGCAGCAGTTGGTTGGCCTTCGGCATCCAGATACAGCACCATCGTGCCAGAGCCGTTACAGATCACCACCTGCCCGGTCGCCGCTGCGGCCCCTCGGGTCACAGCCATGGCCTGACTGGTCAGCCCCAGAACCAGGACCATCAAAAAGGATATGAAACTGCGAAAGGTCACGCCGTCTCGATATTTTAGCGCCGTGGAAAAGGCGAGTGTCAAAACGACGCAACCCCGGATGCGGAACATCCGGGGTTGCGAAATTCACAACGCAAACAGCCTATCAGGCCAGCGCTTCGGCCTCGGGGCTGGATTTCTTGATCAGCTTCTTGATCTTCAGCGCGTTGGCGGACAGATCGGTGTCTTTCGCCTTGGCGAGGAACTTGTCCAGACCGCCACGGTGATCAACACTACGCAGGGCATGCGCAGAGATCCGCAATTTGAAAGAACGGCCCAGCGATTCAGACTGAAGCGTGGTGTCGTTCAGGTTAGGAAGAAAGCGGCGACGCGTCTTGTTGTTCGCGTGGCTTACGTTGTTGCCCGTCATCGGGCCTTTTCCGGTCAATTCGCAAACGCGCGACATGGGGTCATCCTCTTGCTTTAGTGGTGTGGCACCATCAGACTGCTGCAACACATAAAAGGGGCCGCGCGATGCGACCCTGAAACTTGTCCGCTGGCTTTAGTGGGAATCGCATAGGGCGTCAACCCAAGGCAACCTCCGACGGGGCGGATACTGCGTTAAAGTGCGATTTAATCCAAACCGCGCCGATTTTGGCCGGCCAACACGGCAAACAACAGCTCGGTTGACGGGCCGCAGGCCTGAAACCTGCTCCCCAGGATATTTTTGTTCACCATCAAATCGGACATGCGGGCCACCACCGCCTTCGCCAGATTCTCCTCCCCCCAAGGGCAACACTGTCAAAGAATGCCGGTTCAATTCAGCACAAGGCTGCACATCCGTTCCCGCCCCCGCCGTGCGCGCCCCCTGCGCCGCCGCAGCGTATTTCCTTTTGCATCCCCGCGCCGGATTTGCGACACCTGCCGCATGACCATACAATTTCGCGCCCTTCTCGTTCATCTTTTTACCGCCACAGGTGCCGTTTTCGCGATGCTGGCCATGCTGGCCGCCGTAGAAGAAGAATGGGACCTTATGTTCTTATGGCTGGTTGTCGCCTTTTTCGTGGACGGGATCGACGGGCCATTGGCGCGCAAATATGACGTGAAGACCAATGCACCGGAATTCGACGGCGTATTACTAGACCTGATTATTGATTATCTGACTTACGTTTTTATTCCGGCTTTTGCCCTGTTCAAATCAGGCCTGATGGACGGGTGGAGCGGCTGGGCCATGATCATCATCATCACCTTCACCTCGGCAATGTATTTTGCCGACACCCGGATGAAAACCAAAGACAATTCCTTTTCCGGCTTTCCCGGCTGCTGGAACATGCTGGTCATCGTCCTGTTCGCACTGGAACCTGATTGGTGGGTCAGCCTGATCGTTGTAACAGTTTTGGCGATAACGATGTTCGTGCCTGTGAAATTCGTCCACCCTGTGCGCACGGAACGCTGGCGCAGCATCACCTTGCCGATGGCATTGGCCTGGACCGGTTTTGCAGGCTGGGCCGCCTGGGTCGATTTTCACCCCGAAAGCTGGGCGCATTGGGGTCTGGTGCTGACCTCGATCTATCTGGTTGTTGCAGGGGGCCTGCAACAGCTGACAGAACCCCGAGACTGACGCGTTTCTCACTCTACCGGGCGCATGCTGCAACGCCGGGCACGTGAAAGCCCATGATGTCAGGCAGCGCCTAGATCAGCAGCGCCGCCGCCCCCTCATGGCGCAGCAACGCCACCTTCGTCTCAACCCCGCCCTGCCCCGAAAAACCGGTCAGCCCCTTGGCCCCCATCACCCTGTGGCAGGGGATGATCACCGGAATGGGGTTGCCCCCACAGGCCTGCCCCACGGCCTGCGCAGACACGCCAAGCTCTTTTGCAATGTCACCATAGGTGCGGGTATAGCCAAAGGGGATTTCCGACATCACCCGGCAGACATCACGCTGCAGAGCAGAGCCCGCCACCCGCAAGGGCAGATCAAACATCTGGCGGTCCCCCTGCGCATATTCACCAAGCTGCGCCACAGCCCTGTCCAACAGCCCCGAAACATCCTGCCGCGCAGACCACCCCCAGCCAAGTCCCGCAATCGCCCCGTCTTGCTCCACAAGGGTCAGATCGCCAAATTGCGTATGCACACTGCGCTTTAACATGAAAAGACCCTGCACCTCTCAGCACAGGGTCTCAATCCGAAACATGCGATTTGCGCCGTAAGGTGGGGTTGACCCCACCCTACGCCATCATCCCAATTCAGCCACGGCCGCATCACAGCGCCCGCACACAGCCGCATGACCATGCGTGCCAACATCCGGCAGCACTTTCCAGCAGCGCGCGCATTTCTCGCCTTCCGCTTTTGCAAAGACGACGGCAACGCCATCGACCTCAGGCATGCGGAATGCATCTTCGGGGGCGGCATCACCAGACACGGTGATATCCGACGTAATGGTCACATCCTCAAAGGATACGCTCTCAAGCGCCGCACGCTGTGCAGGGTCTGCGACATAGATGGTCGGAGCCGCCTCCAGCGACGCGCCAATCACCTTCTCAACCCGCTGCACCTCCAACGCCGAAGTCACGACACGGCGCGCCGCACGAACCTTGGCCCATTTCGCCGCCAGTTCCGCATCAAGCCAGGCGGCTGGCGTCTGGGGCATATCCGTCAGATGCACGGAACTGTCGTCCCCCGGGAACCGCTCCAACCAGACCTCTTCCATGGTGAATACCAAAACCGGGGCCAGCCAGGTCGTCAGACGGTGAAACAGGATATCCAGAACAGACCGCGCCGCCCGACGCCGCTGGGTATCGCCATCACAATAGAGCGCATCTTTGCGAATATCGAAATAGAACGCGCTCAGATCGACCGTTGCAAAGGTAAAGACCGCCTGGAACACCCCCTGAAAGTCGAACTTGGCATAGCCCTCGCGCACCACCTGGTCCAATTCTGCCACACGGTGCAGCACCCAACGCTCCAGCTCGGGCATATCCGCCGGTTCAACCCGGTCCGCCTGCGTGAAATCACTCAGCGCGCCCAGCATATAACGCATCGTATTGCGCAAGCGGCGATAGCTGTCCGCAACCCCCTTGAGGATCTCATCCCCGATGCGCTGATCGGCGGTATAATCCGCCTGCGCCACCCACAGCCGCAGGATATCCGCGCCATATTGCTGGATGATCTTTTCCGGCACGATGGTATTGCCGATGGATTTGGACATCTTCATGCCCTTGGCATCCAGTGTGAAACCATGGGTCACCACATTGCGGTAGGGCGCGCGCCCATAGGTGCCGCAGGACTGCAACAGCGACGAATGGAACCAACCGCGGTGCTGGTCGGTGCCTTCCATGTAAACATCCGCAATACCGTCTTCGGTGCCATCCGGACGGTCTCGCAGCGTAAAGGCATGGGTCGATCCGGAATCGAACCACACATCCAGAATATCCATGACCTGATCATAGTCATCCGGATTCACGATCCCGCCCAGGAAACGCTCCTTGGCACCGTCCTCATACCAGGCATCGGCACCTTCAACCTCAAAGGCCTCGACGATCCGCTGATTGACTTGCGGGTTGCGCAGCAAGAAGTCCGCATCGGTCGGCAAAAGCCCCTTGCGCGTGAAACAGGTCAGCGGCACGCCCCAGGCCCGCTGACGTGACAACACCCAATCGGGTCGCGCCTCCATCATCGCATACAGCCGGTTGCGCCCCGATTTCGGGGTCCAGTTCACATTGTCGATCTCGGTCAATGCGCGCTCTCGGATGGTCTTGCCATGCTGATCCTGCCCATCACCCACAACCTTGTCGATCGCCGCGAACCACTGCGGCGTATTGCGGTAGATCACCGGTGCCTTGGAGCGCCATGAATGCGGGTAAGAGTGTTTGATCTTGCCGCGCGCCAGCAAACCGCCGCCCTCCACCAGCTTGTCAATCACCGCGGCATTGGCATTGCCCTCCTTGCCATTCGGCTTCAGGATCGCCTTGCCACCAAAGAACGGCAGATCATCGCGGTACCGCCCATCGGGATTGACGTTATAGGTGATGACCTGCTCCAGCATCCCCAGATCCCGGTAAAGGTCATATTCCTCTAACCCGTGGCTGGGCGCACAATGCACAAACCCCGTCCCTTCGGTATCGGTCACAAACTCAGCGGCACGGAAATCACGCAGATCGTCCCATTCACCATTGCCACCCTCGGCATCCGCCAATGGATGCTTCAAGGACAGGCCTGCCAACTCATCCGCTGGCACATCCCGTAGCCGGGTCCACATAGCTTCCTCAAGGCGCGCCCGGCCCAGCACATCCGCCGCCAGATTATCCGCCAGCAGATATCTGTCCCCGACATGCGCCCAGCATTCATCCGGTGCCTGCGTCACCTCATAAAGACCATAGGAAATGCCCTCGCCGTAAACCACGGCCTTGTTTGACGGCATCGTCCAAGGCGTCGTGGTCCAGATCACCACCTGGGCCCCCTCAAGCTCACCACCACCGACAACCTTGAACTTCACCCATACGGTAAAGCTTTCCTTGTCGTGGTACTCCACCTCCGCCTCGGCCAGGGCGGTCTGCTCAACCGGCGACCACATAACCGGCTTTGACCCCTGATACAGCGTCCCGTTCATCAGGAATTTCATGAATTCCTCGGCAATCACGCGCTCTGCATGAAAATCCATGGTCAGATAGGGATCAGCCCAATTGCCCGTGATGCCCAGACGCTTGAACTCATCGCGCTGGATATCGACCCAACCGGCGGCAAAGTTGCGGCACTCCGCGCGGAATTCATTGATCGGAACCTGGTCCTTGTCGCGGCCCTTCTTGCGGTATTGCTCCTCGATCTTCCACTCGATGGGCAGACCGTGACAATCCCAACCCGGAATATAGCGTGCATCATACCCCATCATCTGGTGCGACCGCACGATCATATCCTTGATGGTCTTGTTCAGCGCATGCCCGATGTGCAAATGCCCGTTGGCATAGGGCGGCCCGTCATGCAGCGTAAAGACCTCGCGCCCTTCCTTCTCACGCAACCGGTCATAAACCCCGATCTTCTCCCAGCGCGCCAGCCACTCGGGCTCGCGCTTGGGCAGCCCCGCGCGCATGGGAAAATCGGTCTTGGGCAGGTTCAGCGTGGATTTATAGTCAAGTGTTTCAGGCGTATCGGCGCACATCAGTCGCGTCCTTCGGAAAATATGGGGAATGTTCAGGTTCAAACGATGCGATCAGATCAAGCACCTTTGCCCGGCGTCTCACTGTATCAGAGCGCCGGGGATATAATTCGAATAATGATCAGGCACAGCTGTCTCATGACCTGCTTATAGGCTTGCCGTTACAGCCCCACAAGCCCCTCCTCTTTTTGGCTCCAAATCCCTCGGAGCGCGAGGCTGGCCTCGCCAATTTTGCCCTGCAAAATCAATCAATCATGTGCAGGCTTGCCTGCTCCTTTGGCTCACCCTTTGCCAAATAGACCGCCCAAAGACCGCTTGATGATGTCGCGAACCTTTGGCCGTTTCAGCGCCGCAAAGGGCAGCGGGCGGCATACTTCGATCGCGGCCAGGCCCACGCGCGCGGTCAAGGCACCGTTGACCAGTCCCTCTCCAAAGCGCCGGCTCAGCTTGCCAATGATCGTCCCCCCCAATACCGGCTCCAGCAGATCGTCCCCTACGGCCACGGCACCCGTGGCCACCATATGCGACAGCACAGCGCGGGTCAGACGCCAGGATCCGAAAAATCCGGACCGCCCGCCATAGATTTCGGCGATCCGCCGGATCATCCGCAAATTCGCCGTCAGCGCCGCGGCCACATCCGCCAGCGCCAGAGGCACCAGCGCGGTCACCGTGGCCACCTGGCGGGCGGCCGCTTCGATCTCGCGGCTTGCCGCCACGTCCAACGGGCCCAGCAGCTCCGTCTCGGCCAGCTGCAACAGACCCTGCGCATCCAGTTGATCGGCGCGCAATTCCGCCAGACGATCCCGCGCCCAGCGCATCTCTTCGCGCCCCCTGTACAAGGCCGCCAACCGGTCCGTGACACCCCGTGCCGCAGCCAGATCCTGCTGCGCCAGCGCCTCGGCCGCAGCATGGCGCAGCCCGTCCAGCCGCGCCAATCGCCCAAAGGCTGCCATCTCGCGCAGCCCCAGCAACCCCAGAACCAGCAAGAACGCCCCGATCAAGACCGTCAGGCCAAGCCCCAGCAGCGGATAGAGCGCCATCAGGTTCGCCACGAATTGCCATGCGGTGATAGAAACGACAGCACCGATCAACGCCGAGGCCAGCCACCAGAACAGCCGTCCCAGCAACGACGGCTTGCGCGCCGCCAGCCTTGCCGCCATCTGCATGGCCTGTCCCTGGGGTACAGGTTCCAGCACATCAGGCACCGGCGGTGCCTCGGCGACCTGCGGCGGCGGGGCTGCCTCTTGCTCAAGATCGAATAGGACCGGGCCTTTTGCCATCAGATTGCCTTTCGTTGCCATTCATAGCGGATATCGGGCAGACCCTCGTCATTGCCCTGCCCATCACTGCCCTGCCCGTCACTGCGCGCGACCTCGGCAAACCCGTGCCTGAGGTAGAAGGCCTGCGCGGGACTGTTGGCCTGAAAGGTCCAAAGCACCAGCCGGTCCTGACCTTGCTTGAGATGCTCCAGCAAAGCGGTGCCAACCCCCTGCCCCCTTGCCGACCCGGCCACATAAAGCGCATCCAGATCGCAGCCGTCATTGGCGGCAAAGCCCACCACGACGCCGTGCCTCTGTGCAACCGTCACCCAACCGCGCGCGATCAAGATACCGGCATGCGCCACATCTTCTGCCCGCGTATGCAAGCGCGGCATCCAGTCGGTGGTGTCGATGAACTCTGACAAGATCGCGCCGACCTTGCCCGCATCGGTGGATCGCGCCGCGCGCAGCTGTGTCACAACCGGTCTCCGAACAGGAATTCGGCAGCCCGGTCCAGCCGGATATGCGGCGGGCCGTCGCCCGGCCGCAGCACCAAGGGTGCCGGCGCAAACCGCATGACCTCGTAATCCTGATCCAGCCATTTCTCGGCACCCTGCCGCGCAGGATTTAGCAGATGCGCCGGATCATCTGGCAAATCCCCTGGATAAAGTGCGGCGTCCTTGCCGGTCTCCAGCAGCCTGCCGCGCACCACGTTCAGCGCGCTGCCCTCGTGCTGCATCACCGCCTCTGTGGTGGCGCGCAGCGATGCGATGGCCATGGCCGCCGTCCCCGCCCCGGCATATTGCGCCCGGTCCCGCGCCTCGCGGGTCAGGGCCTCCATGATCGCGGTCAGCTTGCCATGTTGGGTGTGGTGCAGGTGATCGGCCTTGGTGGCGGCAAACAAGATTTTCTCAACCCGCCTGCCCCCCAGCAGATTGACCAGAAAGGAATTTCTACCCGGCCTGAACGCGCTCAGGGTCTCGCTCATGGCATGGCGCAAATCCTCGACCGCCTGCGGGCCCTGATGGATCGCCCCCAAGGCATCCACCAGCACCACCTGCCGGTCAATCCGGGCAAAGTGATCGCGAAAGAAAGGTTTGACCACGCGCTCCTTATAGGCCTCGAACCGCCGCGCCATTTCACGGTGCAGGCTGCCCCGCCCCGAAGGGCCCTCAACCGGAATGGGCGCAAAGGTCAGCACAGGGGACCCCGCCAGATCACCGGGCAACAAGAACCGCCCCGGCGTACAATCCGAAAATCCTTCGGCGCGGGCGTTTTGCAGATAGCTGGCAAATCGTCCGGCCAGATCCTGCGCCAGCGGCTCATCATGTGGCGCGGTCGCATCGATCTTTTGCGCCAGCGCCATGAAATCCTGTGCCGAACTGCGGCCCTTGATGCGCGCCAACGTCTGTGATGCCCATTGTTCGAATGTGACGTCCAGCAATCCCAGATCCAGCAGCCATTCCCCGGGATAATCCACGATATCCAGATGTACCGTGCGCGGCCCCTGCAAACCCGACAGCAGCCCCGTTGGCCGCACCTTGAGCGACAGCCGCAGTTCCGAAATGGCCCGCGTGCTGTCGGGCCAATGCGGCGCGGTGCCGGTCAAGGCCGCCAGATGCGCCTCATATTCAAAACGCGGCAGGGTATCATTGGGTTGCGGCTGCAAGAACGCCGCCTCGATCCGACCTTCACGCGCGGCCAGCAGCCCCGGCATCCGGCCGCGATCCAGCATATTGGCAACCAGTGAGGTGATGAACACCGTCTTGCCCGACCGCGCCAGACCGGTAACGCCCAGCCGGATCACAGGTTCCAGGAACGTCTCAGACAGGGTGTCCTGAACCGCCTCAACCTGACGCCAAATGCCATCGGCAATGCTCGTGATGACCAAAACTGCGCCCGCCTTCTCGTCTGCTTTGGGGTAACATAGGGACGCCCCATGGGGATTGCCAGATGTCTGCCCAGAGGTTAGAGCGCGGGCCATGCATCGCTATGCCTTGAAAATCGAATACCATGGGGCCCCTTTCGTGGGCTGGCAGCGCCAGGTCGGACTGCAGTCCGTACAGGGCGCGATAGAGGACGCCCTGGCGAAACTGGAACCGCGGGTTCACAATATTGCCGCTGCAGGGCGCACCGATGCAGGCGTGCACGGGCTGGGCCAGGTTGCACATTGCGACATGGAACGCGCATGGGACCCTTTCCGTTTGTCGGAGGCGCTGAATTACCATCTGAAACCGAAACCCGTCGCGATCACCGCCTGCGCCGCCGTTGCGGATGATTTTCACGCAAGGTTTTCGGCGCAGGAACGGCGCTATCTGTTTCGCATCCTCAGCAGACGCGCGCCCGCTACCCATCAAGAGGGGCTGGTCTGGCAGGTCAAATACGATCTGGACGTCGCGGCCATGCAAAAAGCTGCGGACTACCTGATCGGCAAACATGACTTCACGACCTTTCGGTCCACCATCTGTCAGGCGGAAAGCCCGGTCAAAACGCTGGACCATCTCAGCATCAACCAAGTGCAAACCCTTGGCGGGACCGAATACCATTTCGACGTGCGCGCCAGGTCGTTCCTGCACAATCAGGTCCGCAGTTTTGTAGGCTCGCTGGAACGCGTCGGCACCGGATCATGGACCCCCCAAGACATGCGATCCGCACTTGAGGCACAAGATCGCGCCGCCTGCGGCCCGGTGTGCCCGCCACAGGGGCTGTACCTGGCGCATGTTGTCTATCCATCAGACCCCTTTGCCTGAAAGATGGATTGGCCCCGCCCGGTAGGCATGCCAGGCATCGCGGCATGCCACAAACACCATCTGCCCGGCCTCATGCAGATTGTGTATTTGGCCGCAATTTCCCCGCCTCTTGAAAAACGAATCACTGAGACTTATACTAACTATCCAGATTGACTGATAAAAAGAGGCGCAGCAGCAAGTGATCCACGTTTTGAAACGTGCCTGGGCAGATTATGTCTTGCCCTTTAGAACCCGTTCGAAACGGGTTCAGGTGGCTGCGCTGTGCTACAAGATGACCGATGAGGGCATGAAGGTCCTGCTGATCACCAGCCGGGGCACCGGGCGCTGGATCGTGCCCAAGGGCTGGCCGATCGAGGGCAAGAACGGACCGGAATCCGCCCTTCAGGAAGCTTGGGAAGAAGCAGGCGTCAGCCGGGCGGACATCGAAGAAGAGCCGATGGGCTATTACGATTATGCCAAGGGCCTCGACAACGGTCTGTCGATCCCGATCGAGGCGCAGGTTTATATGACGCGGGTGCGCGAACTGAAATCCGCCTATCCCGAAGTAGACCAGCGCGAGCGCAGATGGTTCACCCCCGCCGAGGCCGCAGATCTGGTGGACGAACCGGACCTGAAGGCCATTTTGCGATCGCTTTGATCCCCTCGCGACCCGGGTTTTATCGGCCTGCGGTCAGCTCCGCGCGCAGGGCCTTGGGCGACAGATCTGGCAACCCCTCGCCAGCCAGCTCCGCAGTTTGCATGACATCCACCACCATCGCATTGATCGGCGCGGCAAGCCCCAGGGCCGCGGCCCGGCGCAGGACTTCGCCTTGCAAAGCATCAATCTCCGTCGGGCGCCCCTCCATCAGATCATATGACATTGATGTCCGCGCCTGAGGGTCAATATGCAGCATCCTGGATGCGATGCGGGTGAACAGGCCGGTGGGCAGGCGCAGCACCCAAGGGATGAGTGAGACCGGCAAAGGTGTCGAGGAGACGGGCCTAATGCCTTGGGCCCGCAAAATGCGCAGGGCTTCGGCCCATTGATCCGCCATCAAACGACGCCATTGGCGGTCTTGGAGCTGTTGGTACAGCGGCAAACCGCTAAGCGCGTTCAGGGCGTTGGTCAGGTTCACCAGAAACTTGCCCCATTGAATATTCACGATATCACCGCTTTCGCGGCAATCCATGCCGGACACGGCAAGGACCTGGGCCAAGGAATGCGGCCCTGCCTCAATCACGATATCGCCCTCAACGGCGCGGTGGTAACAGCCCTGCCCCATCGGTACGACATTGAATGGCACCATGCCCGCGCGCAGATCACGGCCCGGCAGTGCCGCGCGCAAGACCTGGGCATTGCCGATCCCGTTTTGCAGGCTGATCACCGTGACATCAGCCGGCGCATGGATATCGATCAGCTTGCCGATGGCTGCGGTGTCGCGGCTTTTGACGGTGACCAGCACCAGATCGGCCTCTTGCAGGCAAGACGCGTCCTCTGTCACCTGCAGATCATCGGTGCCGATGTTGATCGCCATGCCATCCAGATCCGTCAGCGTCAGACCGTGACTGCGGATCTCGGCCGCGATGCGCGGCCGCGCCAAAAGCGTGACCCGGCGCCCGCCTGCCGCCAACATGCCGCCGATGAAACATCCGATGGACCCGGCCCCCGCAATCACGATATGCGGCGCGTCCTTCGGCAAAGACATTTCAGCGTCCAAGACAGTGCCGCATGATCGCCTTTTGCGCATGCAGCCGGTTCTCGGCCTCGTCGAAAATCACGGAATGCGGGCCGTCCATCACGGCGCTGGTTGCCTCGTCCTCGCGGTGGGCAGGCAGGCAATGCATGAACAATGCATCCTGCTTGGCCTTGGCCATCAGCGCCTCGTTGACCTGATAGCCGCGCAGCTGGTTATGCCGCCGTTCGCGCGCGGATTGGGGGTCATGCATGGACACCCATGTGTCCGTCACCACCAGATCAGCCCCCTGCACCGCGACATTCGGGTCACGCTCTATGGTGTAAAAGCCCTGCAGCGCAGGCTCGGGGTCCAATGTGGGAGGGCCGGTAAAGGTGAGGTCAAAATCAAACTGCTGTGCGGCATGGGCAAAGCTGGCAAAGACATTGTTGCCATCTCCCGACCAGACGACCTTTTTGCCCTGGATCGGTCCGTTGTGTTCCTCAAAGGTCATCACATCGGCCATGATCTGGCAGGGATGGCTGCGGTTGGTCAGACCGTTGATCACCGGCACCGTGGCATATTCCGCCATATCCAGCAGGGTTTGTTCCTCAAACGTGCGGATCATGATCAGATCGACATAGCGGCTGAGCACACGGGCCGTGTCAGCGATGGTTTCGCCATGGCCCAACTGCATGTCGGCCCCTGACAGCACCATGGTCTGTCCGCCCATCTGGCGCACGCCCACGTCAAAGGAAACCCGCGTCCGGGTTGAAGGCTTTTCAAAGATCAACGCCACCATATGGTCCTTGAGCGGCTGATCATCGTCCGGGGCCCCCTTTGGGCGACCGGCACGGGCGGTTTTCATCGCCATTGCAGTATCGATGATCCCCCGCAGTTCTGCTTTGGAGGTCGTGTTGATATCAAGAAAATGTTTCATCAGTATGCTTTGCTATTTCACGCGCCGCCCTGTGCTGCAGGGCGCGCGCTTAGGTATTTATGGCCAAAAAGAGATCAGGAGGTGCTGAGCGATGCTGCTGCGGCATCCAGTCGCGAAATGGCTTGAGATATTTCCGCATCGCTGATCGTGAGCGGCGGCAAGAGACGGATCACATTGTCGCCGGCGGGTACGGTGATCACCTCATGGGCATATCCTGCATTGACCACGTCGCCGGGTGCGACCTTGCATTTGATCCCCAGCATCATGCCCATGCCCCGCACGCTTTCGAAAACTGTCGGATGGCTGGCCACCAGGCCTTCCAGCTTTTGACGCAGCAGGCTGGATTTGCGGTTCACCTCTGCCAGAAAGGCCGGATCGTTGACGATATCCATCACGGCACAGCCCACCGCACAGCCCAAAGGATTGCCGCCATAGGTCGAACCATGGGTGCCTGCCGTCATCCCAGAAGCGGCGTTTTCAGTGGCCAGCACAGCGCCCAGCGGAAATCCACCGCCGATGCCCTTGGCCACCATCATAATATCAGGTGTGATGCCGGACCATTCATGGGCAAAAAGCTTGCCTGTCCGGCCAACACCGCATTGCACCTCATCCAGGATCATCAGAATGCCGTGTTCGTCGCATAGATCACGCAGCCCCTTGAGGCAGACATCCGGCAGCGGGCGAATGCCGCCCTCGCCCTGCACAGGCTCTACCATCACCGCGCAGGTTTTTTCGGTGATGGCTGCGGTCAGCGCATCGTGATCGCCAAAGCCCAGATGCACGAAACCCGGCAGCAAGGGGCCAAAGCCCTTGGTCATCTTTTCAGAACCTGCCGCGGCAATGCCCGCTGAGGACCGGCCGTGGAACGACCCGTCGAAGGTGATGATTTCGACCCGCTCGGGCTGACCCTTGTCGTAGAAATATTTGCGCGCCATTTTGACCGCCAGCTCGCAGCTTTCGGTGCCTGAATTGGTGAAAAATACCGTATCGGCAAAGCTGTGTTCGACCAGCCTGTCCGCCAAGGCCTGCTGTTGCGGGATCTGGTAAAGATTGGAGGTATGCCAAAGCTGCCCTGCCTGCGCGGTCAGCGCCGCAACCAATGCCGGATGGGCGTGGCCCAGCGCATTGACCGCAATGCCGGCACCGAGATCCAGAAAGCGTCGGCCGTCCGCCTCCGTAAGCCAAGAGCCTGAGCCCGAGACGAAGCTCAGAGGGGCGCGGTTGTAGGTCGGCAAAACGGAAGAGATCATCTGGATCATCCTTTAAGGGGGCCATAGAAAGCCCAAGAGGCCATGGTCGGCGTGTATGGTCAAGTGGATTTGGGAGGGGTGTCGCGCACCCGGATCAGACCTGCGTCTTGCAAGCCACGTCATTTGAGGCGTCAACCTCAGCGTCGTCGGGACAGGATATGTGTCTTTGTGATCATGCGATTTGCATAGGATGAAACAGCGGTTTTGCCTACCCCCCTTTTGCGGAACGCATCTTGGGGTTCAGGTCCGGTGCTGGCACATCCTGACCTTTGATACTGCAGGCAAAGACCCGCTTGGGACAGGCCGGCGGTGCCCAAGAACAGGGCAATGACGCTTCATCCCTTGCACGCAGGCGCTGAAGGTTTAGTATAGAGCTCTTAGATCGTTTTCGGAAAACCTTGAATCACTTGACGCTACCTGAAATCAACGATGTCAACGCGCTAAGAGATACTTGTTCGATCAGGTATTCCGAGAAACGCTTTAATCAAGACAGGGCGGTCCAATCGCGGGCCGCTTTTTAACAAGAGAGACCTGCGATGTCCTGGACCGATGACCGCGTTGAAACGCTGAAGAAAATGTGGGGCGAAGGCCAGTCCGCAAGCCAGATCGCCAAGGAACTGGGCGGTGTGACCCGCAATGCAGTTATTGGCAAGGTGCACCGTTTGGGCCTGTCGAACCGCACGACCACGGGCACCGCCGCCAAGGCAGAGACAAAGCCAAAGGCCAAGCCTGCGCCAAAGACCGAGGCCAAGCCAAAGACAGCCCCCAAGCCGGAACCGGTCGAGATGAAGACCGAGGCCGCAGCGCCACCAAAATCCACGCTGCCCGCCCGCAAGCAGATCATTCCCGCAGGCCAGCCCCTGCCGCCACAGCCATCGGCCAATGAAATTTCGCCTGAAGCATTGGCAAAGGTGAACGAAGTTGAAAAGAAGGCCAAGAAGATCGGGCTGATGGAATTGACCGAACGGACCTGCAAATGGCCTGTCGGCGACCCCGCGACCGAAGATTTCTGGTTTTGCGGCCTGCCTGTGCAACAGGGAAAACCCTATTGCGAGGCTCATGTTGGCGTGGCCTTCCAGCCGATGTCGTCGCGCCGCGACCGCCGGCGCTAAGGCTTTTCTTGGGATAG
>Ga0075467_10001536_pt1 | contig 19054 bp, 13 predicted proteins | sample DEB08_DNA_9_FD_75067 | JGI IMG/M metagenome (GOLD analysis project Ga0075467, IMG submission 75067) | Aqueous microbial communities from the Delaware River and Bay under freshwater to marine salinity gradient to study organic matter... | ecosystem: Environmental > Aquatic > Marine > Coastal ... | reverse complement strand
TCCCTGTTAATACAAACGGTGATGTGTTTAATGTAGTTCCCGATTATGCTAAGTTCTCAGGAATTGGGAGACCAGTTAAAGTAGAAGTAAATGATTGGATCAATGTAGATGATCAATCACAAAATTTAGAATACTATATACATATAAGTTACAAGCTAGATTCGTTTACTACCTTTTATGTGATTCCAGAACTAAATCAAGTTATTGAAAATAGAAGTTTTACTACGGATCAAGCAAATGCGTACTCGTTCCAGCAGTTTTATTTCATTCCGTACATGTTTTTAAAATCTGCAAAAGCACATAAATATGATTTCTCATTAAATCTTCATGCTAATTTGAATAGACCCGACATTAGTCAAATATTGCCTGTGACTGATAACACAAATCCTTATAAAACCACGGTTGGAAATATCAAGTTGCAAAATTCTATGAACTATTCATCTAATTATCGGTATCAGCGTATTTTGGGTTTAGGTAAAACAGTCTTTTTTAACGGGTGGAATTCGTTGAGCATAAATCCCGTAATCAATAGCAATGAAATAACACCACAGAATTATGCCGTATCTAGTGTTCTCAATTTTAAGAATAGAGTTTATTCAAATCAATCAGCGGGTGTTACTTGGCCCATTAAAGTAATAAAAGCGACTGTAGGTTTAGACGTTGACTACAACTTTGGGCAAGCTTATTTTATTCAAAATTCTATCGAGATAAGAAGTTTAAATCATACTACATCCATAGGACCGAGGATACAGTTTAATGAGTTTGATATGTGGAGTTTAGATGCGAATTATATGGTGAATAGACAAACTGGAAGTATCGGAGGCGTAAGCAATAATGGCTATTTCTATCACGAAATTGATGCAGAATTTGTTCTGACTCCTATGGAACGATTAGAGTGGAGTACGTCATTGTATTTGGAAATATATGGAGCAAACAATGCAGTGGGAGCGAAGAGTATACCGATATTAAGTTCAGAAATTTCCTTCTTTATAGATAAAGCTCAAAAATGGAGCATTGGTGCAAAGGCATACGATATTTTGGATAAAAATCAGAATCTTTGGAGATGGTGGAGTAACAATGGGTTTACGCAAAGTCAAAGTAATGCCATACAACGTTATGTAATGGGAACCCTGACGTATAAAATCAATAAGCCCAATAAAAAAGGTAAAACAGAATCAGAATACAATTACTAGTCACGTAAAAAAATATAAATTGCAACCCGAAATGAGTGAAACAATACATGTACCAACATTAGCAGAATTAACCGCAAAAGGAGAAAAACCAGATGTTTTGTTTTGGGTGGGTTGCGCAGGAAGTTTTGACGAAAGAGCCCAAAAAATAACAAAAGCATTTGTCAAAATATTAAACAATGTTGGAATAAAATATGCCATACTAGGAACCGAAGAAAGCTGTACTGGCGACCCAGCAAAACGCGCGGGTAATGATTTTCTGTTTCAAATGCAAGCGATGGCAAACATTGCTACACTTAATGCCTATGAGATTACTAAAATAGTGACCACATGCCCACATTGCTTTAATACTATCAAAAATGAGTATCCTAGTTTAGGAGGTACATATGAAGTGATTCATCATACGCAATTATTGCAAGAACTTATTGACGAAGGAAAACTCACCTTCGGTGCAGATCCATTTAAAGGTAAAAAAATAACATACCACGATAGTTGCTATTTGGGTCGGGCCAATGGAGTGTATGACGCTCCACGAAGAATCCTAGAAGCTATGGATGCCGAACTCGTAGAAATGAAGCGTTGCCGTAAAAACGGATTATGCTGTGGCGCAGGCGGTGCGCAAATGTTTAAAGAAGCGGAGTCAGGTACAAAAGAAATAAATATCGAAAGAACCCAAGAAGCTATCGCTACGGGTGCTAGTATAATATCTGCAAACTGTCCATTCTGCACAACGATGATGGGCGATGGCGTAAAGCATGCAAATATGGAAGGTCAACTAGAAGTCTTAGACTTAGCAGAACTTGTAGCGCAAGCTAAAGATTTATAAAAAATATACAAACGAAACATAATTTAAAGAGAGACTTCGGCTATGCCTTGTCTCTCTTTTTCTTGTTGGCATATTCCAACACTGCATTAGCCGTAGTATACCAGTTTCTACCTTCTTTATATGCATCTATGAGTCCTCTACGAGCTAAAAGACTCACATATTCTTGCCCGTAAGGGACTGAATTTTCTTCTACAATAGAGCTAATAGGTTTATAGTCATCTGCATAGTTTTCAATATTACTCAGGTATATGTCCAAACTGCGTTCAGCAGCTTGACACATCATCAATAGTAATTTACCATATTCTCCATTGTTTGCGTCGTTTAGTGCGGCATAATACTTTTTACGGTCTGCCGTCAGAATAATAGCCGGAGGATAACCCATGCTCATCAGAAATAGATTGTACATCAATCGTATAGTTCGTCCATTTCCGTCTGCAAATGGATGTATCCAAACAAATTTATGGTGAAATAAAGTAGCTAGTACCACAGGATGGAAACTAGCAATTTGTGCGTTAAAGCCCAATAGTAACTCATCCATCAAGTCGGGTACTTTTAGCATGTTGGGTGGTCTAAAATTAGCACCCGCTATGCGCACACCCATAGTCCTGTAGCGACCGGCGTATTCGGGCATGATGTTTTTTAATAAGAGGTAATGGATGTCACATATAGTAGCAGTTGTAAATGTAAAGTTATCGGAAACCAGGTCTTCAACTTTATGTATAGCCTCTTTGTGATTTACCACCTCAAAGTGCTCTCGTAGAGATTTTCCTCCAACGGTTATTCCATCTTCTATTACGATTCTGGTTTCAGCAAGTGTAAGGGTGTTTCCTTCGATACTATTCGAATTATACGTCCATTCTATAGCAAGTTCATTTCGTAATCGAGACAATGCGTCTGCGCGCAGCGGTCTATAAAGGTCTAGTTGTTTTTTTTTAGTTGAAAGTCGGTCAAGGTGCACTTGTACCTTTGTCAAGTCTTTTTTATGTATCTCCCATTCCACCCCACAAATATATCGGATATCCCATAAATAATCACAATCCGATATTATTTTTTACAAACTAAGATCTCATATTTACCATTTTCGGATAATTGAATCACTTCCGTAAATAACTTGGCCAGATGCGTGGTATAGTTAAGGTGTGTGTTAGCCACAATATAAAAGGAACCATTTACCTTAAGTGCACTAGCAGCTTCGCTGAAAAGTTTTAGAGAAATCTCAATGGTGTTTTCATATTCAAAATGAAATGGAGGATTACAAAAGATAAAATCAAATTTCTCGTTTCGGCAAGCGTTTACTGTATCAGACCAATGATAGGTTACGTCATCCTTGCCTAAGTTTAGCTTTGCGGATGCAATCGCTAAAAAATTATCGTCTAATACGCTAATTAAGGACCGTGGTGCTTGTTTTCTTACGTAGGTAGCTATTACACCATTGCCACAGGCCAAATCTAGGATTTTGTGATCGTTCAGAAACTCAGGCATATTATCCAATAAAAGACGAGTAGCTAAATCTACCTTACCAGAAGAAAACACGCCAGCATACTGCTTGAGTGTAAGGCCTAAATCATTCGTTACAGAATGAAACAAGGGCACTTTTACAGGGGATTTTTTAGGTGATTTAAGTATTAGAAGACGTGCTTTGCGCTCTGCTAAGGATTGCGATACATCGTCAAAATAGAGTTCTGCTATTTCAATCCATTTTGCGGTAAAATTTCGGGTTAGGAAACCGCATAGTACAACACTATTAGGACTAGATACAGCATGCAGTTGTTGCAGGTACAGTTGAAAAAGGTCGGCAGATTTTGGAACCTTAACTAAAGCTAAGTTTACATTGGTAGCTTGTATTTTAAGGGGGTTACTGTGTATTACTTCTTTCGTATCTAAGCCGTTGTTTTCAAGGTTTTTACGTAACGCTTTTAGTTGTGATGCTTGATTAATAACCGAATGAGGTCGGTACGCATTCAATGCAACGGCCATAGCCCCAAAAGTATCATGGGCAATCACAATTGATTTTTTATCTAATCCTAAAGTTAAGGCTGTTTTTAGAAGTAACTCATCGGCAGCGCTCCAAGGTCTCAGAGATTTATTACCAGTCTTAGGAAAACGCTGTAGGTTTATGGTTTTGTGGTCGAATTGCATTCAGGTTATTAATGGGCTCAAAGGTAGGCGTATTTCTTTATGTAATAACTCGATTCTAAAAGGGGTAGATACAAAGAGAAGGGGCGTTTAATGGCAATAAATAAAAGCTATATTCGTTTTTTAATCATGAAAAAAAACTTCTATTTTTTACTGTTATTGCCTTTCCTATTTGCCTTCGCCAAAAATCAGAAACCACAACATTCTAAGTATCTTACAAAGCACTATGTGAAAGTGCCTGCGGGATATGTGTTTACCAATGTACAAGCGGGTGTACTGAAAATCAATAACCTAAATCCAATTAAAGATTCGTTGCCAGAATTTTTTATGGCAGCGACAGAGGTAACTAACTTCCAATGGAAAGAGTTCTTAATGTATTTAAAACAAGAAGGAAGAATGGAGGAGTATAGAGATAATATTCTTGATACAACCGTTTGGCGGCACCTATTGGCCTATAATGAACCATTTGTAGATTACTACTACCAACATAAAGCATATTCAGAATATCCTGCAGTAGGAATGACCTTAAAACAAGCACAAGCCTATGCTAATTGGTTGACGGAGATTTACGCATTAAAAAATCAAAGTGTGAAAATTATCTTTAGCATTCCGACAAAGAAACAATGGATACGGGCGGCTAGGGGAGACTGGCAAACACACTATCCTTGGGATGGGAAGTATATGCGAAATTCTAAAGGTGCTTATTTAACTAACTTTAAAAATTATGACGCTGCTAATATTCATTACAATACTGAAATAAATAAATATGAAGTGATCTCTATGAGTCAATGTATGGAAGGTACGATAACAGCTCCTGCAAAATCTTATTATCCAAACAAATTTGGAATTTATAATATGTCTGGCAATGTTGCCGAACTAGTATCTGACGATACCGTAGCAATGGGAGGTAGTTGGAATGATACAGGTTACGATGTACGAGTAGAAAGTGAGCAGCCTGCTACCCAGCCTAAAAGTACTATTGGGTTTAGGATGGTGGCGACAATTGAAGACTAAAGATTTAATCCCCTCTATCAGATTGTCGGTTTTGTCTGAATCTTTGATGTAGTTAACAAAACCGGTGTGTTTGTGACAGCAACAAACAGAACCACGAAAACCAATTTGTTCTAGAATGATACGTTCAGTGAAAAAATATTTATTCCTCTAAAATTTAGCTCATTGCTTTTGTCTTTATTCCACTCAACTCTGGTATTATTGTCATAGCCTTTTCCAGTGGTTTGAAGCTTACTTAGCGCTAATGAAGGTTCTACCGCAAGTGAAAGTTTCTCCGTAAAATGATATTCGAGCCCAAACCCAATACGCAATCCCAAACTTTGTATTTCTTGCTGGTAATTATAAGAAGAAAGGCCCCAACCACTTACATAGTCTCTAGTTTCGTATTTGAATTGGTAGAACAAATCGGTGTAGCCGTATCCTCCAAATTTTCCAAAAGATCTTCCTGTTTCCGCCCCTAAACTTACTCCTGAAGTAACTGCAGTATGTGTAAAAGTGCTACAGTCATTGCATTCGTCTCTGTAATCAGGAAAAGAACTGGCATTTATTTCAGCGGTTGCTATTCCTCTAAGCTTTAACGCTTCATTTATTTTTCGTTTGTAAATAACACTGTTTATGGGGTTAATATAGCCTCCAAGTCCAAGATCGTAGAGGTAATCACCTGGACCGTATGCTTGTAACGAAAATAAACTAACGCCTAATTCATTTTTATTTTCTTGTGCCTTTACCAGAAAAGGAACGAATAGGAATGCTACGAAAAATAATATGCTAGTTACTTTCATGTATGCATAAATAAACAAATAAAACTATTTTTTATTGTCTAGCAGACTTACCGTAGTCGCGAATTAGAAGTCCAATACTATGGGCATCTAGTCCATATTGAGCTCTAAGTTCTTCTATTTCTCCGTGCTCTACAAACACATCAGGCAAACCTAATGAGATAATATTGCCTTTGTATGAATGGTCTTGAGCCATAGCTTTAAGTTGTTGTCCAAATCCGCCTAGAAGGCATGATTCTTCAATTGTGATTATCTTGTCAAACGAATCAAACAGTGCCTTAAAAGTGTTTGAATCTAAGGGTTTCATACATCTGGCATCTACATGCGTAATCTCCGTTTGAAGATTATTAAGTTCAATTGCTTGTTGAACTTCAACTCCAATTTCTCCTATGGAAATTATAGCTAGCTTATTGCCTGAAGTTAAGGTACGTGATGTCCCCAATTGAAAGGGTTGAATTTCGTTTTGATAATCGATAAAACTCCCGTTACCTCTTGGATAACGAATTACCACAGGTCCCTTCGTGTAATCGAGGGCCCAATACATCATATTGCGCAGCTCGTGTTCGTCCATTGGCGAGAGTATGATAAGATTTGGAATTGCATTTAAAAATGCCAAGTCAAATGTGCCATGATGTGTTGGTCCGTCAGCGCCCACCATTCCAGCTCTATCTAAGCAGAAGATGACAGGAATTTTCTGTAATGCTACATCGTGTATTATTTGGTCGTACGCACGTTGTGCAAAAGACGAGTAAATATTACAAAATGGCCGCTTGCCTTGCAAGGCAAGACCGGCAGCAAAAGTGACTGCGTGTTGTTCTGCGATACCTACATCAAATACCCTGTGGGGCATGGCCTCCATCATTATTTTCATAGAACTGCCACTTGGCATTGCAGGAGTTATACCTACCACCCGATCATCCAGCTTTGCTAGCTCGAGCAACGTATGCCCAAATACATCTTGAAACTTGAGTGGTTTAGCCTCATTAGTAGCAGGTTGAAGTGGATTTATTTTTACGTAATTCACACTATGCCAATCCGTTTGGGCTTTTTCTGCCGGCTCGTATCCTTTACCTTTTATGGTTTTTAGATGCAACACATGCGGTGTTTTATTGTCTTTTTGTTGTTCCAAAAAGTCTACTAAGGCCACTACATCATGTCCGTCAAGTGGTCCACTGTAAGGTAATCCTAAATTTTGAAAAAGATTTTGTTGGCTAAATTCTATTTCGCCCAAATGCGTATTAATAGCCCCGAGATTGGGGTCAATTCCCATTTGGTTATCATTAATAACGACCAAAACATTGGCTTTGCTCACCCCGAGATTGTTTAAGGCTTCAAAGGCCATTCCTCCTGTAAGAGAGCCGTCTCCAATAACAGCAATATGCTTCGTAGGCTTGCCATCTAAAAGTGAGGCTTCTGCCATTCCCATAACGGCAGAGATAGAAGTAGAAGAATGTCCTGTACCAAAATGATCGAATACACTTTCATCTATTTTGGGGAAACCACTCAATCCGTGGTGTTTTCGAATACTATCAAATTCGCCTTTGCGACCCGTCAGCAGTTTATGGATGTAAGCTTGGTGTCCTACGTCCCAAACTAACTTGTCTGAAGAGAAGTCATACACATAGTGCAAAGCGACGGTTAGTTCAACTACACCTAAATTAGCACTAAAATGACCTCCGTTTTTCAAAATATTCTCAATAAAAAAAGCGCGAATTTCTGAGCAAAGTGCTGTTAATTGGTTCTTGCTGAGCTTTCTAAGGTCAGAAGGAAAGGTTATTGAATCTAACAATTTCAGGGTGCAAAGATGCAGATTTTAAGCAAAAATTAAGGTTACTATAATACCTATTTCTATATTGTTCTATTTTTCTCAACATTCCATTCAATTACAATGAAGGCTTAGAATGTGGGTTTAACTTTGCCCTTCATTTATCTGCACGCATGAATCAAAGAATTTTCGTAGAAAAGAAATCCGCGTTTGATGTCGAGTCTCAAAAAGTACTTGCCGAACTTCAAGAATTTACAGCGCTCACGCGTCTTAAACTTTACGTTATATACGACGTATTTGGAGCTGAGCAAGAGTCTTGGGAAAAACTACAAACGGTGTTATTGGATGCAGTGGCAGACACGGTTCATACATCTAATCCTGCAACAGAGGACAGCTCCTGGTTTGCCATGGAATACTTGCCTGGACAATATGACCAACGCGCAGACTCTGCTGAGCAAGCAATACAACTGGTTGTAGGTTATAAGCCTTCTATTCGTACGGGTAAACTATTTGTATTTGACAAACTAAGTCCTACAGATATGGATAAGGTGAAAGATTACCTTATTAATCATGTAGACTCACAAGAAAAGGATTTACTACTCATCGAAAAACCAAGTGTACCTCTTCCTACAGAAGTGCCAACTATTCATGGGTTTACCGAACTAAACGAAGTTTCTCTTCTTCAATTTCATAAAGAATGGAGTTTTTCGTTTGACCTAGATGATTTAAAATTTATTCAAGACTACTTCATTCAAGAAAATAGAAATCCAACCGAAACTGAACTTAAAGTGTTGGATACCTATTGGAGCGATCATTGCCGTCATACGACTTTTTTAACCGAATTAAAAGACATCCAATTTCAGGGGAATTTTGCCCAAAAGTTAGAGGAAGTTTTTGAACGCTACTTAAACCTTCGTAAAGAACTTGGGAGAGAGCATAAACCTATTTCTCTAATGGATATAGGCACTATTGCTGCCAAATATTTAAGAGCAAATGGAAAGCTGAATGACTTGGTTATTACCGATGAGATAAATGCATGTACCATAGAAATAGAGGTAGATGTAGAAGGAGAAAAACAAGATTGGTACTTGCTTTTCAAAAACGAAACACATAATCACCCAACTGAGATAGAACCATTTGGTGGGGCATCTACTTGTGTAGGTGGTGCTATTCGTGATCCATTGAGCGGAAGAGCTTTTGTTTACCAAGCAATGCGGGTTACCGGAGCAGCTAATCCATTGGAACGCATAGAAGACACCTTAGAAGGGAAATTACCTCAAAAGAAAATCACCAAATCCGCTGCTAAAGGGTACTCATCCTACGGAAATCAAATAGGACTAGCCACTTCGCAAGTAGCGGAGATATACGACCCAGGATACAAAGCCAAACGCATGGAAGTGGGCTATGTAGCAGGTGCAGTTCCTAAAAATTGGGTGCGCAGAGAGGCGCCGCTGCCAGGAGATAGAGTAATTATGGTTGGAGGTAAAACCGGCAGAGATGGTGTAGGCGGAGCTTCTGGTAGTAGTAAAGTACAAGACGAAACATCGATAAATACACTAAGTGCAGAGGTGCAAAAAGGGGATGCAGTAGAAGAAAGAAAAATACAAAGACTATTTCGTAAGCCCGAAGTAACGCGACTAATTAAAAAATGTAATGATTTTGGAGCAGGTGGGGTTTCGGTAGCCATAGGCGAGATAGCAGACAGTTTACACATAAATTTAGATAAACTTCCAACGAAATACGCCGGGCTAAATGGAACGGAGTTAGCCATATCAGAGTCCCAAGAACGTATGGCAGTGGTTGTTGAGGCTAAAGATGTAGCCGCTTTTATTGAGCACGCTTCTCAAGAAAATTTATTAGCTGTTGAAGTAGCAGAAGTTTCAGATAGCGGTAGAATGCAAGTATACTGGCGCGGAGAAATGATTGTAGATCTTGATCGTACTTTTTTAGATACTGCAGGAACACAAAAAAGCATGAATGCCACAGCATTTTGCGATGTTAACGAGGAAAAGAAGAACACGACACCACTTACGCTTGAGCAATTTAAAAAGGAATTAGGGAAACTTAACGTAGCTTCGCAAAAAGGACTTATCGAGAATTTTGATTCTCATGTAGGCAGAACTACAGTCCTCATGCCATTAGGGGGTAAGAATCTGAAAACGCCTTCACTTGCGAGTGTGAATACCATACCTGTACTCCATAAATCTACCACAACAGTGGCTATTTCTACTTGGGGTTTCTCAGTAGATTTGGCAAATAAAAATCCATTTTTAATGGGAGGTTATGCAGTGGTAGAATCTTTAGCGAAACTAGTAGCTAGCGGTGGAAATCATAAAAATGCAAGATTAAGTTTTCAGGAGTATTTTGAAAAGCTGGGTGCAGACGCAGTAAAATGGGGCAAACCATTACAAGCTTTATTGGGCGCACTTGAAGCTCAACTAGCGTTTGAAACTGCGGCAATCGGTGGTAAAGACTCTATGAGCGGGTCATTTGAGAATCTGCACGTACCGCCTACACTTATTTCATTTGCCTGTGCGGTGGGGGAGCTTAAAAATATTATTTCACCTGAAATAAAATCGGAAGGAAGTTACCTGTACTTAGCTGAGCATGTGCCTAATGCTAATGGTGGTCCCAATTACACTCAATTAAATGCAATGTATACGGACATTCATCAGCGTATTGTAAAAGGCGATATTATCTCAGCACAAACCGTCAAAGACGGTGGTCTTGCCGCTGCACTATTTAAAATGGCAGTAGGTAATGGCATAGGCGCAGTAATACAATATCATAACGATTGCTTTATACCGCTTTTGGGTAGTTTGATTTTAGAATCAAAAGTAGAATTATCGGAATATACGTTATTGGGTAAAACGGGTGGGAATCACTTAAGCATGAATGACATTCATTTCGATCTAGCGGAGCTGAGTATGGCATGGGAGCATACCTTAGAACCTATTTTTCCTGCAAAATCAAAAAATGTACAAGCTACAGAAGTAGCAAAGGCACTCTCAACAACGACAACGATTAGTAAGCCTGATGCGGTTCAAACACCACGTGTCTTTATTCCCATTTTTCCGGGGACAAACTGTGAGTATGAGACAGAGCATGTATTTGCAGATGCAGGAGCAGAAGTGCACACGGCGTTATTTAGAAATTACAATGAGAAAGCAATTCAAGAGTCTATTACTACATTTATAAGTGAAATAAGTGCAGCTCAAATCATGATGATACCCGGTGGATTTTCTGCTGGTGATGAGCCAGACGGATCTGCAAAATATATCGTATCGGTACTTAAAAATCCCGAGATAAAGGAGGCTGTTCATGCACTGCTTAAACGAGGTGGACTTATACTTGGTATTTGCAACGGTTTTCAAGCACTGGTAAAATCGGGGTTACTTCCTTATGGGCAAATACGTGATTTAGATGATAGCTCTGCCACTATGACGTTTAATACGATTGGAAGACATATTAGCCAAACTGCTCACGTGCAAGTAAAGTCGGATAAGAGCCCTTGGCTTCAGGGTATGTTGGACAAGAAATTTATTGTACCTTTTTCTCATGGAGAAGGACGATTTTATGCGTCCGATGCTATGGTTAAAGAATTGGCTGAGAATGGCCAAATCGCTACGCAGTATATAGATTTTGAAGGAAGAGTAGCACTAAATATGCCCTATAATCCAAATGGATCTGTACACGGAATAGAAGGCATCACAGACGCTTCTGGACAGATTTATGGCAGAATGGGACATCCCGAACGTTTCCGCGAAGGCTTGATGAAAAACATTCCAGAAATGGCCTTTATGGATATCTTTAAGAACGGTGTAGAGTGGTTTGTAGGAAAAAGCCTCTGAGGCGCGTTCCCACAAACCAGTTTTTTAATAAGGCGTAAATACAAATCACTGGCACTGGTCTTCAATTCGGAAGAGCGGGGCGTTTTTAAGAATGGCTGAGATGTTTAAATAATCACAGCTACTTCATTTATAGCCCAAGAACACCAATATTTTTCTCCATAACAACGTGTTCTATCCCTACCTCTTGAAAAACGTCTGAAGTGATTTTGTATTCTAGCTTTTCATAAAAACCTATGGCAGTATGCCGAGCGTGAAGGATGATAGACGTCATTCCATGTTCACTGGCAAATAGCTCAAGTGCTTTTACTAGCATGATACCGTAACCTCGACCTCTAACTTCTTCTGAGGTAGCCATTTGCCGAAGTTTACCCATACCGTTTTTATAGTGAGGTACCAAGACCACCACACCAAGTACTTCAGCTTTTTCCAAAGCTACAAAATGAAATTGATTGATCTCATCACTAAGATCTTCGTCAAATAAATTTTGACCAAGTGGTTCTCGGAGCACTTGGTTGCGAAGTTTTTGTGACTTTAAATAGAACTCCGATGTGAGGTCAATACATTCAACTCTCATATTAAAACCGTATTCCTAAGCCAAACATTAATAAACTACCGCTGATGCCTGGATTCCTGTTAAAAGTTCGGCTTGCTTGTACGGATAAATCAAAAGTTTTATCAATCAGATAACCCATATTTATCATTACTCTATTCCCCGTAAAATTCTCACTTAGATTAAATCCTCCACCTACATATAGATTGGTTTTGCCTACAAATTCTTCAAAGGATAATCCAACTTCAAAGTTAGATAGCTCCGTATTTAAAGTATCAATTCCTTGGCCATTGGTGTCAAGACTCACAATTAAAAATCCCAGATTAAGTTTTATTTTATTACCAAAGCTGAGATAAGGATTATAGGCAAATCCCTGTATTTTTTGAGTAGGAGAAGACTGCCCACTAAAACTACCCAATTTTAACGTCGCGTTAAAGTAGGAATTTCTACTGGTGCTATCACTTTGCGCTAGCGAGCTTATGGTAAATAAAATAGCAACGGATAGTAAACTCTTTTTCATATACCTCAAAAATAATGATTTACGCATAAAAAAATTATACTCGTGAGCCGGTTGACAAATCAGATAGAACTCTTTTTATATTTTGCTTCAAGAGCAGAATTAGTAAAGTTAGGAAGCCGTGCCTAATTCTAAAATTTTAATCAAGAGGAACACGCAATGTTACGAGCACGCCAGTAGTGCCTAAATTTAGACTTGCCTTGTCTTTTATGTCTAGAGTTATGTCATACTCAGCATCCCTGTTTAGCAGTTCTATTCTTTCAAGTATCATGCTTACGCCTTTAGATTTATGCTCAACTGGGCGAGGGGAAGCGATTAAACCCCTACCGTTATCATCGACTTCTATATGTAAAAAGTTGTCTACAATGCGGAATGTAACGATAATTTTTCCGTTTTCTACGTTTTCTGTAAAGGCCTGTATTACAGCATTTTCCGCAAAAATTTGAAGAAATAAGGGAGGGAGGACGGGGTCAGTTTCAAGCACTTCGTCATCAACGATAATCTCAAAGTCGAAGCGATCCTTAAACCTTAGTTTTTCTATTTGTAAATAGCTGTTGAAAAAATCTATCTCCTCTGATACTTTAATACTCTCAGCGTCAGTAAAAATTAGGCTTCTACGCATTAATTTAGCAAAAGTGACTAGGTATTTAGAGGCGTCATCTGTATTGTCTTTAAGTATGAGATTGTATATTGAGTTCAAAGAATTAAAGACAAAATGAGGGTTCATTTGCTTTTTTAGAGACATTAATTGAACCTCTTTAGATCGTAGCTCTAATTTTGTAGAATTGTCTTTTTCAATTTGAAGTTGTAATCTGATATTTTTCTCCTCTTGTTGCATCAGAAATCTTCTATATGCCACTATCAAAGAATAAGTCATGATGCCTAATAAAAAGCAAATATTTACTATTATGTGAATCAATGAAGAGTAACTGATGACACCATTGTTACTTAGTGAGTGTAATATTATGCCAATTGAAACAATGACATAGCCCACAATAAAAATGGATGAAATCTCCTTTTGGGTATCAAAGCCTTTTTTAATGATGAACGCACTTAGGATAAAAGATAAAATTATACAAATAGCTATAATGTTCTGTAAGAGCAATAAGTGTGAAATAAAAAAGAGAGAAATAATGGCAGAAGCGATATAAACGATTATGATAATCGTTAAGCCTTTTGAAAGCCAAGTGTTACCGATAAATTTAAAATAATGATAAATAAAGCTATTCGTTGTGGCTCCGAAAAGAGCCATAAAAAATATAAAGTCAACCCTCGAAATGAAAGAAAAATTTCCATATAAACGCAATAATACATTACCAGTTGCAGACATTAAAAACAGATTAGTAATTACTATATTTAAAAAAAATGTAGGTAGAGCTTGTCTTTTTCGCTAAAATATAAAAATAAAAAATAGAGAGCTATGATACTCATTGTTCCGACAAATAATCCGTCAATCCATTCATTGGTAGAAAAGGATTTATGATATTCGGCCGCTGTTTTTAGTATAATAGGAGCGACGCCTCGTTCCGTCATATATACTTTAAAGTATACGGTGTCCGTTGTAGATTTTGTAAGGGTATAGGTTAGGGTAGGGCTGCTTTCTTGAAGTTCTCTTGAATTATAGGGTAACGTGTCTCCGGCGGATTTGATAGGCTTTAATTGACAGTTAAGTAGTTCAAAATGGTCTATATATGGATGAGCACAAGTAACTGTAAAGTAAGGTTGTTTACTATGATTAGTAATGATAGTTCTGACTAAGTAAGAGTTACGTGAAAACATAAATCTAATTATGTTACGTTCAAATTTCTCCCATTTAGTGCTTTGATTTACTTGCTCCTCAAGCGGTTTGTTATCATCAATGAGCGTATAAACCGAATTGTTCAGGACGTTGTAAACCTCAACAGAGTCATTAAGCACCAAAACCTGTGCGTTTAATAAGTTGCTGGTGAATAGAAGAAATAGTAGAAAATAGCGCATCCGAGTTTTCGATCAGACAGCTAATATAAGGCAGATAAAAATATTAAGATTAAAAACCACGAAATAAAATGCACTGTCTAAATATTATTTCAGAAAGATGATGTTTTATAACATCTAAAAAAAAGCGGAATGCAAGTGTATTGATTCTTAACTAAAAAAGTCCTTTCTTGCTCTGCGCATCTACCACCGCAAGATTCACGACATTTACTATTTCACGAACAGAGCTACCCAATTGCAGTACATGTACTGATTTTCTAAAACCTAAAAGTATAGGCCCAATTGCTTCTGAAATACCTAAGCTCTGCACCATTTTATAAGCAATGTTTCCTGAGTTTAAATCCGGGAAAATAAAAACATTCGCATTTTCATTTCCTAGCTTTGAAAAAGGGAATAACTCCTGACGTAAGTCCGAATTTAACGCGGTATTTGCTTGCATTTCACCATCTACCAATATTTCAGGATTTTCGCTATTTAACTTAGCTAGTGCTGCACGAATATTATTTGGGGTAGTGCCTTTTGCCGATCCAAAATTACTGTAACTCAACATAGCAATTCGAGGCTTGATCTGTAAGTTGGTTACCATCCTATAGGCCAGTTTTACAATATCTACTAACTCATCAGAAGTTGGGGCAATATTTACGGTAGTATCTGCAAAGAAGAGTGGTCCTTGCTTGCTCATGATGATATACATTCCCGCTACCTTCGTAACACCATCGGTTTTTCCTATAATTTCGAGTGCCGGTCGTATAGTGTCTGGATAGTTGCTATTTTGGCCGCTTATAAATGCATCTGCTTGCCCGAGTTCTACCATCATCGCACCAAAATAGGTACGTTGTCTCATCTTCTTAACGGCTTGGTGTAATGTAAGTCCTTTACGTTGTCTCTTTTCGTAATACAGTTTCCCGTATTGGTCTATTAATTCAGGAGAACGACTTGGATCTATAATGGTACAATCAGCTAAGTTTAGCCCCAATTCATGAATCGTAGATCGTATTTGGTCTTCAAATCCAAGTAAAATAGGGATACAAGATCCTTCTTCTCGGGCAACGTGTGCAGCTTTTAGGACTTTTGGATTATCTGCTTCACCAAAGACCACACGTTGAGGGTTTTGCTTTGCTCTGTTGGCGATATTGCTAAGGAAACGGTTATCAAGACCCATTCGCTTGCGCAGTTCTGTTTTATACGCTTCCCAGTCGGTAATTTCTACTTGAGCAACACCACTTTCCATAGCTGCTTTTGCAACGGCAGGAGATACGGTAGTAATTAATCTTGGGTCTAATGGCTTCGGAATAATATAATCTTTGCCAAAGCTCATATCTGGTTGATTATAAGCTAGTAAAACTACGTCGGGGACAGGTTCTTTGGCAAGGGCGGCCAGTGCTTTAACAGCTGCAAGCTTCATTGCTTCATTTATAGCCGTTGCTCGCACATCTAATGCTCCTCTAAAAATAAATGGGAAACCAAGCACATTATTTACTTGATTAGGATAATCAGATCGGCCTGTAGCCATAATAACATCTTCTCGGGCTGCAATAGCTTCTTCATAAGGTATTTCAGGGTTAGGATTGGCCAAGGCGAAAACGATGGGGTTTGCGGCCATAGAACGCACCATATCTTGAGTCATGATATTCCCTACTGAAAGTCCTAGAAATACATCTGCATTTACCAGTGCTTCTGCTAGGTTAGCATATTTTTTAGGTCGCTTAAACTCGTCTTTCCATTGGTCTAAATCTTGTCGGTCGTCGCTTACCTGTCCGTCTCTGTCAAACATATAAATGTTTTCTTTTTGGACACCAATGGCGATCCACATTTTAACACACGAGATTCCCGCAGCTCCAGCGCCGCTTACCACTACTTTTACTTCTGCTGCTTTTTTACCTGCTACTTCTAGCGCATTGATAAGACCAGCGGTACTTATAATAGCTGTACCATGTTGGTCGTCGTGCATCAACGGGATTTTCATCTCTCGCTTCAAGGTTTCTTCTATCAAGAAACTTTCAGGCGCTTTTATATCTTCTAGGTTTATGCCGCCAAAAGTGGGTTCTAAAGCTTTTACTACATCGATAAACTTTTGTGGATCATTAGCGTCCACCTCAATATCAAATACGTCTATATCTGCAAATATTTTGAAGAGTACACCTTTACCTTCCATAACCGGTTTTGAAGCTAAAGGGCCCAAATTGCCTAATCCCAACACTGCTGTTCCGTTAGATATTACGGCCACTAAGTTTCCTTTGGCTGTGTATTTATAAGCGTCTTGCGGGTTTTTAAAAATCTCCTCACACGGTTCGGCTACTCCTGGCGAGTAGGCCAAGCTTAAATCTCTTTTAGTTTGAGTTGGTTTGGTAGGTACTACCTCTATTTTTCCTGGTCTTCCTTGTGAGTGGTAATCCAGGGCATTATCAAATTGGCTATCCATTTTGTTTGTTGTTTGTTTGATTGCAATGTGTGCAAGTAGGCAAAGGTACTTTTACAAACTGTAAGACAAAATAGAAAATCGAACCTAATGCGTCTTAAATGAGACACTTCTGAAAGTATATTTGTAGGTAGATGAATTTAAATGTAATGGGAATACTTCTGCTCTGTGGCTGTAGCTGTGGCCAAACTTCATCCAGGGCAAATCCCCCAACATCTACCGATATGGTGTGGGATTGTTCAGAGACGAGTTGTTATGGCAAGTATTCAGGACCAGAGTTTAAAAACGGTGAGGATGTGGCGCATCAATTTTCAAATAAGATGGCGTTGGTAGTGGGAGACAAGTTGAAAGAATTATATAAAACACAAAACTATACAGTGGTGGATTTAGAACATATTACCATGGTGACTAAGGATATGGACGGGGTAGGGGATGTAGAGTACACGATAACTATTCCTTTCTTACGAGTGCAAGATTCATGTGATGCTTTTACTTCGTTTGACCACAGGGGCGGATGGGGACATACGCCAAAACTTGAAACAGTATTAACGCATTTTTCAAAGGTTAAAGGCTTACAGTATTATTTTCACAAAACACCAGAGGGACTAACGGAATACTGGTTGCAGTGGAGGTCTGCAAGCTTGCAATCGAAATGTGACTATTAATGAGCATACTCTTAAATCACTGAGAATGTAATTACCTTCGTCGGTATGAACTACTCCTATTGGGAAAAGGAATACTTGCTAGCAAACATAGATTATCTTATTGTGGGAATGGGTCTTGTAGGCCTACAATCGGCCATTGGTATCAAAGAAGCCAAGCCTAATGCTAAGGTAGTCGTGATTGATAAGCACAGCTGGGGATTAGGTGCGAGTACCCGTAATGCTGGATTTGGTTGCTTTGCAAATGTGAGCGAAATACTGGATGACTTACAGCACGATTCGATGGAAAATGTATACGCGACCATCCGTAAAAGGTACAATGGATTACAAAAGCTAAGGAGTAAGTTTGGAGATGCCGCTATAGGATATGAAAATATAGGAAGCATTGAAATTTTTACCAAGGAAAACAAAGCCTATTTGCACAAAGGCATAGATAGCCTGCAAGGAATAAATACAATCCTATACACAGAATTAGGCCTAGATAATGTGTTTAGTTTCCGTAGTAATAATGCGTTGCCCAATACCATTGGGGCTATACATAATGCTTTTGAAGGTCAATTAAATACGGGTAAATTATACGAAACTGTTTATCAGTGCGCTCAGCATTTAGGCATAATGCTGTATGGAGGAATAGAGGTGACGGAATGGGAAGGAGATAAAGATATACTGGTGCAAACCACCAAGGATTTTAGGCTAAAAACTAAAAATCTGATTCTCTGTACCAATGCATTTACCGCTAAATTAATTGATGAGGATATAGTGCCTTGTAGAGGGCAAGTAATCGTAAGTGAACGTATTGAAAATCTGCCATGCAAAGGATCCCATTTTTACGATAGCGGTTATTACTATTGGCGAGATATAGACCAAAGAATATTACTTGGAGGTGCACGTAACAAGGATGTGGAAGGCGAAAATTCGTATGACCTCGTCCCAAATGATACGGTATTGGCAGAATTGAAACGCTTTATGAATGAGCAAATTTTTGGCAGAGAAGTAGCCATAGATTATGAGTGGAGTGGTATTATGGGGATGGGAAAAAGTAATGAAAAACAACCCATAGTAAAGCGATTATCTACGAATAGTATAGTTGCGGCAAGGCTAGGTGGAATGGGCGTAGCTTTAAGTGCAAACGTAGCAGAAGAAGTGGTAGGGTTGATTTATGACGTATGACGAAGGATGTAAGAAGATTTAAAAAAATACATTAAAAAAACGCATCACTTTAGAGATGCGTTTCAAAATATCTAAGGACAAGATTGTCTTAAATCTTATGTCTTATATCATAAATCGGACAGTAAAGCCGTCCTAAATCATAAATCTGGCACAGCCAATTAGTCCTTCAAAATGCTTCTAGCAATAACGATACGTTGTACTTCG